>Ga0255774_10003301_pt1 | contig 11905 bp, 7 predicted proteins | sample 101ome_17_FD_179972 | JGI IMG/M metagenome (GOLD analysis project Ga0255774, IMG submission 179972) | Coastal salt marsh microbial communities from the Groves Creek Marsh, Skidaway Island, Georgia - 101407AT metaG (version 2) | ecosystem: Environmental > Aquatic > Marine > Intertidal zone > Salt...
TGCGGGCGGATGGATGGCTGGATGGATGATTTTTGTGTAGGGAGGACGAGTACTATTGTACGGTGCGTGCGACTGAAAAAAAGTGTGGGGTGTGAGAGTGTTTGTACATATACGTAATGCACGACGCGACGCGCGCGTTCGGTGCGACGTTTCGACTCTTTCAGGGATTGTTGCGAGTGAAGGAAGGAGCTTTTGGAGCGCCTACCGGTGCGACTAAATTGCTACTGCTAGTGAAACGACGACGAGGAGAGGTAATCGGAAACGCTGACGACGAGATCGTCGTACGTCGTCGCCGTCGCCTCGTCGTTCGTACCGTTTTCGTCGGAAAAGTCAACCTCGTCGAGCGGTGAAAACCCGGCGTCCATCATTCGCGCGCCTTGGTTGAGTCCCATGAGTTTCAAGTCGCGCAGGGCTCGATCGATGTTGGTGTCGTCGATAAAGTTACCGGCGAATGCGACGGTGCAATCGAGGTTGTGTACGGCGTGCGGGGCGCCGCCGGGAACGAAGAGGACCTCTCCGGGGCCTAAATCGACGTCCCATCTCTTGGCGAAACGGCTTTGGACGGACAAAGGACGCGCGGCTTCGACGTCTTTGTCGTCGCCGCGCGGATCGTAGCATAAACCTTGATCCTCTAAGTTTGGCATGGCTGGATCGAGCGTCCCGCGAAGCCAACTCGGACGAAGAAACGCCGTCGAGCCGCGATCGAAGACGGTCCAGCGTTTCGTCCCTCGCACCATCGCCATGAAAAAGTGCCCGTGCCACTGATCGACGTGCAAACTCGACCGCGTGTCCCTCGCGGCGACGAACAAGGATGGCCACGACCGACTGAACGCCGTCATCCGCATCGTCTTCTGCAGGTAATCGTGCGCGAAATACTTTGGCATCCGAACCGCTTCCGCGAGCGACGGCAACTTGAGCGGGATGGACGCGTCGTACAAATAGCTTCCCGGCGCTTCGTCCTCCATCACCTCCCGCACGTAATCCTTCAAATCCAACACATCCGTCGTCGCGCACGATAACTCGTTCGACCGATGCGCGTCGTTTCGCGTCACGGCAATTTTCTTATTCCCCGCCAGTCGCGTCAACCACTCGCACTCGGCGCCTCTCGCGCCGTCAATCGTCAAGACGTCTCCCAGCCCCGTGATCACGACCGGCGTGTCCGTCGCGACGTACTCTTCACGAAACCTCTTCGGCGTGAGTTCGAGCGCGTCCACGCGCGTCACAGCCGTCGTCGGTATCGTCGTCGGCGCGTCGATCTCTTCTTCTTCGCTCAACAACGCTGCGGCGGCTCGCTCGAGCGTCGCGATCGCATCGTCGCATCGCCGCACGATATCGAGCGCGTACGCGCGGCGTCCCTCATCCTCGATCGACTTCGCGCGCGCGTCCAGCGTCGCGCGTTCCGCGGTCAATCGCGCGATCTCCTCGTCGAGGGCGTAGTCTTCTCTTCTCGCGCGAGTCATCTTGTGGCGAACGAGCAGTTGTTAGAGGTGCACTTTTTCGCCGTGTTTGTCGTCACAGTTACAACACATTACTACAAGTCGTCCGTCCGTCGTCTTTTCTGGGGTTTGTTCCGCGTGCGCGAACACCGTTCGCGTTTTCCGTTGAACGCCCGTTTAATGATCTTCGTCGTCGTTCGTACCGGCGGCGCGCATGAGCGCTTCGAAGACGGCAAACGTGACGGCGGACGCCGGCGCCGATTTCACCAGGCTGGGGAAGAGGCCCTTGTAAAACCCGGCGACGCCCTCCGTCTTGGCGATCGTGCGAACGGCGGCGAGAAAGTTTCGGTACGCGTGCGCGTCGACGCGCTGACCGTAGGCGAGGCTTCGAGAGAAACCGGCGACTTGGAATCGCTTTTTGACGACGTCGAGCGGGTGAATGACGAGCCGGGCGATGGTGCCGGCGGCGAAACCGCACGCGAAATCATTCTGCGCAAAGACGCTGTCTGAACCGAAACTTTTCTTGAGCGTGGCGTACGAGCCGAATTGTACCGCGCTCGCCGGGACGATCTCGCCGAGCGTCACGGAGACACCGGCGTATAATCCCTTGGCGACGCCTCTGTCTCTCACCACGCCGGCTGCGGCGTCCAACACGTTTCGGTACACCTTTGGGTGTCCCTGACTCGCGAGAAGCGTTCGTATGACGTCGAACGGATACGTCGCCACCGTGGCAACCGAACCCGCGACAGCACCACCGACAAAGGACCCCACCGCGCTCTTTTCTCCGTTACTCGAGCCGCGAAACAATCCGCGTCGCTCCGCCTCCTCGTTAAACTTTGACAAAACCGTAAACTGAATCGCCGTGTACGGCACCCAGAGAAACAACGCCGGGACCGTCCCGGCCCATAACCCTCTCGCACCTTCCTCTCGCAGGATCGTCCGCGCTGCTTGCACCAAACCTCGATACTTCCCGCTCCCCGCGCCTTCCAGTTGCACCTGCAACCGAATCTTCACCACGTCCAACGGCGCGACGAACACGCGCGCCGTCGCCCCCGCCACCCCACCCGCGAGCGCCGTCGCGAGCGCATTCACACCGCCTTCTTTTTTCCCTCCGGAGGCGTTCTCAGCCCGCCGCCGCTGCTTACCACCGCTCGACGACGACGACGACGAAGCGTCCGACGACCCGTCGGCTCGAGCCGTCGACGTCCCGAACGCCGCCGCCGCCGCCGCCCCCGCGCACGCCGCACCGCACTTCACCATCCCCGCGAACACCGAAGACGACGACGGTGACGACGGATCCGTTTTCGCCGTTCGCGTCGTCGTCATTCGTCGCCCGCGTCTCTGCTGGGACCTTTTACTCCCGCTGAAACTCGAGCTCCTCCAACAACCCCCACCACCACTCGGACCACCAGACGACGAAGAGAAGCGCGCGAACGTCATGCAAGTACCAAACTCCAACGGGAACGATCGATGGAAGAGCCCACGCGCGGGCGAGACGCGATGCGGTGTCGTCGGCGTCGCGCTCTGACGAGTTTTCTCGAATTTCCTTCAATCGAATTCAAAACAAAAAAAGTTTATAATTCACGCACATCACATCAAGATCTCGAACGTACTTTTACGTATAAAACTCAAAGATTCGCTCATGTAATCACTAAAAACCAACATCGAACGTACGCGACCTACGATTAAAGTCAGATAGAAATTAAAATACATAATATAGTGAAAAATAGGGTTTACAAAAACAATCTAGGGTTTGGACTCGGCCACGAACGGATAAAGCGCAGACTCGGTCGCGTCAGTCGCGCGCCGGACCCGCGCGCGCCTGTGATCGCGTTCATGGCGTCCTCGTTCGCGTTATCCGCGCCATCGATCCCGTCGTCGTCGTCGGGATCGATCGTTACACGAAACCGAAGGGCGACGTCGACGCGTCGGCATCGGCATCGGCGCGGCGTCGAAACGCGCGCGTCAACCTCGCCGGATGACGGTAAAAAGAAGAACATGACGCTCGAGGAACGGATCGCGGCGGGAGAGTTCACGAAAAAGTCGTCCACCGGACCCTACCGCGCGGTGGCGGACGCGCTGCGCGGACTCGTGCCGGAAGACGCGGGACCGATGGGTCGAGGCGTGTCGCTCGCGCTCGCGAGGTTATCCAGAAGGTGGCGAGCGGAGGCGATGTCGAAGATGCCGGTCGCGAGCGGGGACATTCGGGAGATTGCGGGACAACCGGTGTTTGTTCCGCTGTATAAACTGTTTTTGGCGTACGGGGAAATGTTTGTTTTGGCCATTGGACCGAAAAAGTTTGTCGTCGTGAGCGACAACGCGGTGGCAAAGGAAATGTTGCTCACGCAGGCGAAGAGTTTTTCTAAAGGTTTGCTCTCGGAGATTTTGGATTTCGTCATGGGTCAAGGGTTGATTCCGGCGAACGGGGAGGTGTGGAAGATTCGCCGCAAGGTGATCGTGCCGAGCCTGCATAAAAAGTACGTCACGTCCATGGTGGATATGTTTGGCGACTGCGGGCTCAAGGGGATGTCGCAGCTCGCGCGGAGCGAAGCGGCGAACGAAACCGTGGAGATGGAAAACTTTTATTCGCGGTACGCGCTCGATATCATCGGTAAGGCTGTGTTCAACTATGAGTTTGACTCGTTGACGACGGATGATCCGGTGATCAAGGCGGTGTACACGGTGCTTCGCGAGGCGGAGTATCGAAGCGTGACGTTTATTCCGTACTGGAAAGTGCCGCCGCTTCGATGGCTCGTGCCTCGTCAGCGTCAGTGTCAAGAGGCGCTCGCCGTCGTCAACGACACCTTGGACGAGCTCATCTCGAGGTGTAAAAAAGTTGTCGAAGAAGAGGATGAAGAGTTTGTGGAGGAGTACATGAACACGGATGATCCAAGCATTTTGCACTTTCTCATCGCGAGCGGCGACGACGTCACGTCCAAGCAACTTCGCGACGATTTGATGACCCTCTTGATTGCCGGTCACGAAACCACCGCGGCGGTGTTGACGTGGACGACTTTCCTTCTCGCCAAGCACCCGGAGGTCAAGGCTAAGGTGTTTGAAGAGGTGGATCGCGTCGTCGGCGATCGCAACCCCACCGTGGCTGACATGCGCGAGCTCGTGTACACGACGCGCGTCATCAACGAGTCGATGCGACTCTACCCGCAACCTCCTGTACTCATTAGGCGCGCGTTAGAACCCGTCACGCTCGGCGGGTACAACATTGATGCCGGCACGGATTTCTTCATCTCTGTGTGGAACTTGCATCGCAACCCGAGAATTTGGGACGAACCGGATGCCTTCAAGCCTGAGCGCTTCCCCATCGACCAACGCATGCCCGACGAGTACACGGAAGATTACGCCTACTTGCCGTTCGGTGGAGGACAACGCAAGTGCGTCGGCGATCAGTTTGCCATCTTTGAATCCATCGTCTCCTTGGCCATGCTCATGCGACGATTCGACTTTGAGCTCGACGAGTCCAAGCACCCCGATGGCGAGTGCGGGATGACGACGGGTGCCACTATTCACACCACCAACGGTTTGCACGTCAAACTCAAGCGTCGCGACGGTAAAGGCGGGGACGAGATGAGCGGCACCTACACCAAGGGCGCGATGTTGAGTAACCTGGAGGATGTCGACGTCGTGCGCGGATCCATCGACGCGCCGTCGGCGAGCAGCGATGAGGATTTCGACGATCGATACGCCGAGGATGTGGACGAATCCACGTCGGAAAAGTTTGAGCGAGCAAAGCGCATCGTAGAGGAGGAAACGACGGCGGGCAGCAACAGCGAAGAAGTGGGCATGAGCCGTTGAGCAAAGCAAAGCGACGCCGGCGTCATGGGTTTGTACTAGAAGGAAGAAGCGACATTTTTTAATTTTACTCGATAATAATTACGACAAGTTTCGCAAACACGGCGGCGTTCGCGGCGTTCGCGACGATCGCGTGAATCGCTAAAATATTAAATATTAGCATTGCAACCGTTATTGAAACTAGTAATACTGACTCAAACTGCGCGGCGTGATTTGATTCGTGATACAACACATGAGGATGGATTTAGAGCAACAACTTTTCGAGCTGTTCATCCAACGCCTCGTTCATCGTCACCGTGGCGGTGGACGCACTCAACGTCTCCGGGTAGAAGAAGGCGACGACGGCAGTGACGTCATCCGCGCGTTCATCCTGTTCTTGCCATCGAGTGTACGCCGTGCGCACGATGGCGTGCGCGGCGCGCTCGCAGGCGTCCGATTTACCGTCGTCGTAAAATCTCTCGGCAATGGCCATCGTCTCCGCGCTCGACATAAACTCAAAGACGCCGTCAGACGCGACGATGATGCATCGAGCGTTCGGTTCCTCGTTCAAGTCGAACGTAGACATCTCTGGTATCGCGGAGACGCCCAGCGCTTTGCCCACGGTGTCGCCGATGGAGCGCGTAAACGCGCACCCCGGAAACCTGTACCCAGCCATGAAGACGCGGGGAGGATCGTCGCAATACTCGTCATCCGATCCCGGTTCACCATCGCCGAAATCTTCGTGCTGATCCGTCTCGCCGAGCACCATACCGATGGTGGCGAACATCATAGGCGATTGCGCCTCCGTCTTCATGCGCTTGCGCTCGTCGGCGCGAAAGCACGTCTGGTCGTGTGTCAAATCCTTGACGACCCACGACTTGGTGTGTCTGTTCCCCGTCAGAGTCGACGACCCACCGAGTTCAATCCCGACGACGCATCGCGAATCACCAACGTTACCGATGCGCACCCGACCATCCTCACCAAAGAGCGCCGTGATCGCGGTCGATCCCGAAAACGAAGCCTCTTCGCCCAGCGTCTTGCACACGATGGCGTTCACTCTATCAAACGTCTGCGCGTACGCGTCATCCAAACCACGCTTATTATCATGACGACGCCCGGCGGTCCCGTGCACCTCTTCCCGAAGCGCCTCCAAGAACGTTCCTCTCGCAATCTGCGCGCAATCCTCTCCGCGTTTCCCGTGTCCATCAAACACCCCGAGCAACAACTCCCCTACGCTGGCGCTCGTCTCGCACTCCTCCCCGTTTTCGTCGATATCCGTCCTCGTGCTCGTCAAGCACCCCTTTTCCGCCACGATGAAACAGTCCTGATTGACGTGATAGTCTTTATGCGGGTAACACCCCTCTTGACACACCGCCGCGACGCGCACTTCGACGCCGTTCGCCGCTCTCGCCCGGCGTTCGCTCAGCACCTCACGTCGCGTGAGGTCCAACTCAAACCTCTGCGGTCTCGCCCTCGGCGGTCGCGTGCGCCTCGTCCACGACGCGCACTCCGTCTTGCAATCGCGCAGGCGCGCGGAGGCACCACCGGAGGATGCCGGGCGCGTCACCGGTCCACCGAGCGGGGACGGCAAGCGCGTCGTCGCCGTCGGCACCGCGGCGGCGACGCCGTTTCGAATGGATAAAGATGCCGCGTTCACGGACGCGTTCGCCGCCACCGCGCGTCGCGCGTCTTCGAGCTCGATGCTCGGCGTGGACGTTCGGGCGATGGAGATCGATCGACCGTCTGAACCCACGGGTTCGTACGCGCTCGGGACGACCGCCATGGTCGCGTCGGCGTCGGTGTGAGGAACACGGAGGCGCCGTCGGTCTGGCCCTAGTGCGCCCGAACCCTAGGTTGTGTGTATAATGTACACTTTAAAGCCATCTACACGTAATATAGAAAACACATGAATTTTAACTAATAGAACTAAACTGTGTAATATATTGAGATGGCTTTTGTTTCGCGGCGCCGGGCGTTCGCGGCGCGTTCGACACTTCTCGACGCCCGCGCGAGTCACGGACGGAGTCACGGACGGAGAGACGGACGGAGAGACGGACGGACGGAAGATGACGACGACGGATTTAACCGCGCAGGTGCGCCTCGCTCTCGCCCGCGTTGGATCGCGACGACTCGATCAAAGAAAACTCGATGCCGTTTCAATTGAGGGTTTCGCGCGCGCTCTGACTGACGAATGAATCGACGACGACGACGACGACGACGACGCAGATTGCGAGCCGATTGGACGCCCACCTCGTGCTCCCGCTCCTCGAGTTCGCCCTCGCTCGGGGCACGCACGCGAGCGATGAGATCAACGCGGAGAAACTGCGGGTGTTGATGAAGACCAACCTGTGCGATCTCGCCAAGGAGCTCCCGGGCGCGGACGCGAAGGCGTTGGACGCCCAGCGAACGGCGGTGATCGCCGAACACGGCGCGCTCAAGGCGAAGGCGAGTAAAGGGATCGCGTTCGCGGCGAACGGGGCGGCGATGAAGGCGATGCGACGCGATAAGGCGCATAACGCCAAGGTGGCGGAGGAGGAATACGAAACGGGAGCGAGCGACGTCGAGGCGTTGTACGCGTTTGGAAAGCTCGAGTACGAGTGCGGGGATTACGCGTCTGCGGCTGAACACCTAGGAGCGGTGCAGTTTTTGAGCGTGGATGCCGGGAGAAGTGAGAGCGCGCTGTGGGGGAAGTTTGCGGCGGATATTTTGATGAGGAATTGGTCTGGAGCGCTCGACGATATGAATAGGTTGAGAGACGCGATTGAAAACAACGCGGCTACGAGCGCGTTGAAAAAGATGAGACAACGCACGTGGTTGTTGCATTACGCGCTCTTTGTGTTTTTCAACCACCCGAATGGACGCAACTTGATTATTGATTTGATGTTTCAAGAGCGATACATGCAGGCGGTGCAACAAGAGGCTCCGTATTTGATGCGTTACCTCGCCGTCGCCGTGTTGATCAACAAGAAGCGTCGCAACACGCTCAAGGACCTAGTGAGACTCATCCAGAGCGATAGCTACCGCGATCCCGCGCTCGAGTTTATCCTCGCGCTCTTTGTTGAGTACGACTTCAGCAAGACGCGCGAAGCGCTCGCGACGTGCGATGAGATGCTCGACAAGGATTTCTTTCTCGTCGGGTGCAAGGAGGCTTTCGACGAGGCGGCGCGTCAACACGTCGTCGAAAACTATTGCAAGGTTAACAAGACGATCGACATCAAGGCGCTCGCCGAGCAGTTTACCATTTCCCCAGACTCTATCGAGTCTTGGATCGCCAACCTCATTCGCACCAACAGACTCAACGCAAAGATTGACGCAGCCGAAGGCGTCGCTCGCGTCAACGCTCAAGTCAAGTCGGTCAACGAGCAAATCATCGAAAAGACCAAGGCTTTGCTCTCCAAGACGAAGAGCTTGACCCAGGCGGTGATGGCGCACAACCAGACGCAAGCCGTTTAAGACGTGCGGCAACTCTACGTATCACTAGTCACACACACGAAATACATTGTAGTCGAACCAAGTCAAAAAGAGAAGAAACGCCACAGCGCGCCTCGCACAAGATGCTTCTTCGCGTCGCCAGCCGTCGTCTCCTTCCACGTGCGTCCGCGGGCAGACTTGGCCGTCCGTTCGCGACGACGAAGAATGAACACACCGGCGATGACGAGGGTAAAAGCGACGCGCTCGCGTCGCCGTGGACGCGCGTGTACGACGAGTCGAGCCGAGGCTACTACTGGTGGAACAAGTCGAGCGACGAAACGACCGCCGTCGGTGATCCTCGGCCGACGTCGTACCACCTCGAAGACGTTCGCGAGGAACACTACGAGGAGCGACGCGTCGGCGTCGGGGCGCAGATGGGCCAGGCGTTCGTCATGGGGGCCGGGGTTTCGGTTGGGTTCGCCGCGGTGGGCGTCGCCGCGAGGGCGATTTTTGGTGGTTAAAAGTCGCGCGCGTAGCGTAGTCGTAGCGAAGGTAGATGTAGATGGGTGTAGTGCAGACGAATGGCTGAGTTCGTGGTAAAAATGGTACCGGTAATGTTACAACACGTGATTTACGCGGTGCGTGGGACCGGACGCACGACGCGGTACTGTAGAACAAAACGCGATGTAACTCGCGACGAGCGGATGAAACAGTCGTCGGACGCTTTTCCAACCAAACGAAAAGCGAACGCAGAAATTAAAAGATTTGCGACGTGGCCCAAAATTTCTCTCATGCTCCCGGTTTTGTGCGACAAAGGTCTCTCCTCTACTCATCGCCTCGGTGGAGTCATCGACGCGAGCGCTTCAAAGGCGTCGCATTGTCTCGATCGCATCGCGTCTCGCAACGGATCCAAGTGCGAGTACCCGGTTCGCTCGAATGCACCGCCCCCGACATCCTCTGCTGTTGATTCGTCCGCGTCGCGAGTTACATCTTCAGACACTCGACGTTCGCCTTGCTCCTCACAGCCGTCGCCTTCACAGCCGTCGCCTTCACAGTCGTTCTTCGATCGAAAGAGAAGCGCGTCGGCGTCCAAATCCGAAGACGGTTTCCATCCGCGGGTCTCCTCTTGATCCTCCGATTGGCTCCCCCCGGAATCGAAGGATTTCAACTTGGTGAACGAGTTAGATCTTCGAATTCGGCAATTCTCAAACGCGTCGATCAAACGCGGCGAACGCGACCTTCCCATGCGTCCGAGAGGCGACGCCGACGCTGGCAAGTTTCTTCTGGCACCTTTGCTTTTTGTTTTACGTCGGATTCGGGGCGTTTTATTCGACCCATCGCGTCCGGCGCGGGTCGTTCTGTTCTCGCCTTCGTCGAAGTTGACGCACATTGCGTAAAAAGCCAAGGCCGGGGGTGTCGCGTCGACGTGTGGCGAGTCACATGTGTGACTTTTGGGCCTCGCGTTGGTTTTCTCACGGCGCTCGGACGCTACCGGTTGTAAAGTGGATGTGAGCGCGCGGGTCCGGTGTATTCAGAGTGGACGCGCGCGCGAGCGAATGAATAAATAAAAGAATCAATCATGATGCCGTTACTTGAATACTACGTGAACGCGGCTGCAAAGAATTTCCGCCTGATAAAGTCGTAAGAATAATACACAACGCTGGCGATGACGAAGAATGAGAGAACCGCAAAGGCGGCGAACCAATCGCCCGACGCGGGTTTGGCGGCGAGATGCGCGTTTGACAGATCACTCCTCGACGATTGGTTCTTATTCTTCTTCTTCTTGTTACGCTTGGACTTGCCATCGGGGGCTTGGGACGGTGTTTTGCCATTATTGGCATCGTCGTCATCGGCGTCGATTGCGACGTCGTGCGCCTTGAGAAATGCGTCAATCTCAGCCATTCTCTGCGCCTTGCGTCGCTCTTTTTCGAGCTTGCGTCTCTGCGTCTTGGTGATCGTCTCGCTCGGTCGCTCCTCCGCCGTTAACGCGTGCGCCGGCGCATCGGTCTCGACATTTCCGAGTTTTTCGACCATCGAAGAAGCCGATTTCGGTTCCGTTTCCTCGGCAATCTCGGCGACGACGCTCTCGCCGACGTCGACATCGTCGCGCGTACCCACTTCCTCGGACGCCCCCGCGTCTTCTCGCGCCTCCTTCGGTCTCACCACCGCCTCCTCGGCTTCTCTTCGCGCGCGCTCAGCCGCTTTACGCGCCTTTTGCGCCTCCTTCTTGGCTGCTTTTTCCCTCGCCGCCTTCTCCGCCTTGACCTCCTCCTGCCGAGCTCTCGCCGCCGCCTTGGCCGCGGCTTTCTCCTCCGCGACTCGCGCGCGTTCCGCCTCCTCCTCCTTTTCCTTCTCCGCCTCCCTCTCCTTCTCCGCCTCCCCCTCGGAGCCGACTAAACCATCCTTCTCTTTACTCTTCTTCTTCTTCTTCTTCGCCGCCTTGGCCGCCTTGCTCGCCGCCGCCTTCTCCCTCTCCTCCCGTTCTCTCCTCTCCTCCTCCATCAGCGCCTCCGCCGCCGCGTCCGCCACCGCCTTCGCCGCCTCCTCCTCCAATCTCCGTCGTTCCGCGTCGTACCTCGCCGCCGACGCGCACGACTCCCCGGCAACCTTGAACGTCGTTCGCGCTTCGTCGCCCTCTCGAATCACAAACAACGGAGGCCAAACCGTCGTGTCCACGCTTCGCACCGTCCCGCGACGCACCGTCGCGCCGCCGTCGTCGTCGCCGAACACGACGACGTCTTCACCGACGTCGAACGCGCTCGCCAAGTCCTCCTTCCGCGCCGTTTTAAGCGTCCCTTCCGCGCCGATGTGATCCGTGTGTTCGCGAAGTCTCACGATGAATCCCCCGCCGTCGGCGTCTTCGCGGACGACGACGGCGACGACGGGGATCCATCCCTCTTTCGGGCGGTAGTGTACCCGCGCGCCGTGGTCTCGGCCGTCTCGCACGGTGGACGGGTCGACGGCGACGGCGCGGACGGGCGTCGGCATGACTGACGACAACGACAACGTCGCGCGATGCAATGCGGACGACACACGTCGACGCCGGCGAACGTGACTCGATCGTCGTCGTCATGGGTCCCGGACGACGGGCGGCGCGGGCGGTGGTCGCGATCGCGGCGGAGGCGCGCCGCGGACGCGCCGGGCGAAGCGTCGCGCCGTCGGGTTTCGGTTCGTTTCCTCCATTTGCGGCGGCTGCTGCTGCGTGGCACTCCTCGACGGAACTTACGGCGCGACGACCGTCTCGTTGGCGGCGAGGAGCGCGGGCGGGGGCG
>Ga0255774_10003310_pt1 | contig 11896 bp, 10 predicted proteins | sample 101ome_17_FD_179972 | JGI IMG/M metagenome (GOLD analysis project Ga0255774, IMG submission 179972) | Coastal salt marsh microbial communities from the Groves Creek Marsh, Skidaway Island, Georgia - 101407AT metaG (version 2) | ecosystem: Environmental > Aquatic > Marine > Intertidal zone >...
GCGTGCGTCATGAATGCTATCATCTCATGGTCCCCATTCCTTCGGGCGATGCGCTGATTGAGGCAAGCCTTAGCTCACTTGAGCAAGCTGGCTTGACCACTGGCACCATTGACTGGGTATCGCTTCATGCAACGGGAACACGCGTTTGGGACGATCTGGAAGTGCGGTGTGCAAAGCGTTTATTTGGTTCTCGCTTGCCTCACCTAAGCGCGTTCAAGCGAAGCTTTGGACATACCATGGGAGCTGCAGGCTTATTGGAAGCTGGCTTACTCTGCGAGGGCCTGGCTAGTCGGCGTTTACCACCTTGGCCTTGCCCGACAGACCCCGCGCTTGAATTGACCAAGCCGTTGAAGATTCGAAGCTATGCAACCAATGCCATGATGTGGTCTGCCGGGATGGGGGGCGACGTTGCAGCCAACATATTTTCTGCATCGGCGTGACAAAGCCGGTGATTGATCCAACTCCTCCCAAAGCTTGGTATGATCCCACAACCGGTCAGCTATGTTTGCGTGCCGCTTGGGAACAAGCTGTAGCTAGTTATGGGGATGATGTTGCTTGGTGGCGCCTTGGTAAACCAATTACTTATCGCACGCTTCATGACTTAGCTTTAGCCTGTGAAACACCGTCATCACCCGTATGGATTGATGGCTATGAAATAGATTGGTTGGTCCAGGCTCTTGCGAGTTGGTTGCGAGATAAAGCCGTGGTTTTTTATGATAGCGCTCGCTTGAGACCCAACCTATCTGCAACCGAGATTGACGCACTACCGCCTGGCACTCATGCGATCTACTTTACATCGGGTACCACTGGTACCCCTAAAGCCATTGTACGCAGTACTGCTTTTGCTTTGCGGGAGGCTTGGGCGTACGCGCAGGACCTTGCGGTGCCACAAGGCTCTAGAGCTCTCGCATTGGTATATCCGTGGTTCGGCGCCTTAACGAAACATAATTTAGGCATGTTGTTGTCTGGCACGGCTCAAGTTTTTGCTCAGGCAACCGACGCTGTAGATGTCAAGGCGAACGTACTTTATTGCACACCTTCGCAGGCGCTCGCTCTCAGGGGCGATCCCACCTGGGACTTGATTAGCCTTACAGGCGAACCAATTTCAGATCATCACCGACAGCATCTCTGTGCTATGTTAACGCCCGATGGTCGCGTGCTTGATGCGTTTGGAAGCACAGAGTGCGGGGTTATCGCCAGGCGCTGGCTCGATCGAGCTGCGCTGGCTGAAACGCTGGACAGTTTCGCAGGCGAGGTATTACCGGGAAAATCGGTAACGGTGGACAAGCAAAAGCGCTTATCCGTTACATTATTTGACAATCGGCGCTTTTTTACTGGTGATCTAGCCGCCCTCGGACATGGCAAGCTTAAGCTTTTAGGGCGTTCAACGGCGTTACGTAAAATCCATGGCATTTGGCATGACAGCACGCCGGTCCTAAAAGCGTTACGCAATCACCCTGACATTGCGCATGTAGCACTGGCGCCAAAAGGCACCGAACAGCAGCAATTAATTGTCCGCGTTGCATGCCCTGCGACCTTGGCACTAGCCAATCTCGAGTCTTGGCTACTGGAGAACGTATCCGATCTCTGCCTGTTTCCTGTCATTGAGTGTTTCCATTCTGAACCGACCCTCGGGCCAACCGGAAAGCGGCAATTTTGCGGAACGCCATCTCGGGTTTCCAAAGCTCGCAGCATGGCTGTTCTCGTTGCCGATATCGTACTCGGACAACTGCCACTTCCCGATAGCTCGCCGATAAGAAAAACCACTTTTGATGCACTGGGCGTGGATTCTCTCGACCTCACCCAAGTGGCTATAGAGCTTGAGACTCGCACGGGCGCCAAGGTGGCTGAGTCATTGCTGCCATCTGACACACCTTGTTCAATAGCACAGCGCCTGAGCCGCGACCTAGTATCGCCATTTGAGTTACGTGAGCTTGCTAGAGAAAACGGTATGCCAGAGGTTATTTGTCTCGGTCGTAGCCTGGTGTTTACTCTCTCTACCCTCAGCCCAACGAATAGTTTCAAATTCAGTCCGTGCCTGCGCGCGCAAAATGACCGTTTTACGATTGCCTCATTGGCGACAAATTTGCTTGATTCTAATCCCCAGCTTCTTGAGAGAGCTGTTTCTACATACATTATAGGTTTTTCATTAGATGCGGTATTAGCCATCGAGCTCGCTTTCGTGTTGGAGTCACAGGGGCAAGCCGTGGGTGCTGTATTTTTACTCGATCCACCAACACGCAAACGCAGATCTTGGTTGCGCATACGCACCCCAATTTTGGGTGAATGGTTAACCAGATCGTGGTTCAGATATCGACCTTCTTTTGCGCGAGAATTACGTCGTCGGGCGATCGCGCTACAGCCGACACGTCGAATCAATGCGCCAGTCACTGTGTTGCATCGAGGCGAGGCCGACTGCTGTTGGCTCGACCAGCAAACGCTTACGACTTACATCAAACTGGCAGATGGATCACACGAGGCATTAGTTGAAGACTCGGCGGTTCGCGCTGGCTGGTCGGTGTACTTTGAGCAGTGGGCTGCAGCGCATGGGCTTTGTTAGTTATGCTTTATCGCCGCAACCGTTTTCTCAGCAGATAGTTTCGCTTTTCTGGGCATCATCATTTTCCTCTTGGGGTAAACGATGAGCTAAAACCCTCTCTTAGACAAATGACTGAATTAGTCCAACAGGGGCTGACGGGATACAACTTAACCTGATGAGCGAAGCCGTCTCTTAAATCAGATCGCATAAATTCCAACTTCATCCGACGACGTACAAGTGAGAAAGACCCTTATGACATGATTTCAGTAAGGCTGTGGACTGATGATATCCGAGTTATTAGTTGTCGTTTCAAGCCCCTTGCGTCGACGCAATCCGTTATCGAATCGTTGAAAGCGGGTGAGGGTGCGGTGACTATCCCGGAATTTATCATTAACTGGGTTGAATGCATTACCGGCGATATGGCGGGGGTGGTAAAAATTCTTGAGGAGCAGGTTGATAGTGTCGTAGAGTTAAGCGATACGATGGATGTGGCAGCGGTGCGCCAAAAACAAATATGACTGAGGCGAGTTAAATGCGCAGGCTCCAGCTAACGCCCTTGTGTTTTCATCCATAGTTCAGCACCATTACCCCGCTGGAGACATAAAAGTGAAAACCTAGGACAATATCATCGCTAATAATGAGGAAAACATGAAAACAACGGCTTTAATAACAGGGGTCGCCGCGCTGTCCATGGCGAGTGCAGTATTTGGCGCAATGCTCCCCGACACAGTTCAGGGACAAGCGTCCGCGGGTCTGATTCAAATTGCAACAACAGGAAATCCTGAGGGCTTGCATGCAGAGCTCGGTGGTGAGGTTACTGAATCATCAGTGATTGCAGAGACTGTTGGTCAAGCCACGCTTAACGGCCTTCTCAACGTTGACGAGAACGAGCACCTCGCGCCCATGGCTCTGGTAGTTAACGGAACGATATACGCGATGGTTGCACCAACCATTACCAAAGATAACTTTATCCTCGTCACTGACGATGGCGTGACTCGTCGTATGGACGTGGGCAACTCTGAAGGCACAAACGAGCCTTTTATTGTTGCTGAAGTCGATCCAAACGCACTGCCCGAGACAGTGACTAGCAAAGCCTCTGCAGGACTGATTCAAATTGCAACGACGGGCAACCCAGAGGGTTTACAGGCTGAACTGGGCGGCGAAATTGTAGAGTCCTCCATTGTGGCTGAGACAGCGGGCCAGGATGCTCTTAACGCACTGCTGATGGTCGACCAAGACGAACATCTCGCACCCATGGCGCTCGTCGCGCCGTCTGGCGAAATTTATGCCATGGTTGCACCGACGATTACCAAAGATAATTTCGTTCTAGTTACGCGCGGTGGAGACGCTATCCGTATGGACGTCGGCTCAACCGAGGGCACTAACCAGCCCTTCCAGGTCACCAACGTTGTATCAGACGGCGGCACACCTTGGTACGTTGAGTTCTGGTACTGGTTAACGGGTGCCTAAGCGTCAATAAAACTGTGAAATAAAAGCGCTGCCCCGCGGGTCGGCGCTTTTTTTTGTCTTGTTACTTCACATGGAGATAACAATGAATAAAACTTTAAGTGGGGCTATTCCAGCCTTCTTGTTGGCTGCTTGCGCAACCACTGCGGTTCAGTCAGAAAGCACGCAGTTTCAGCCAATTGAGATCGACTTTAAGGTGGTTTGGGATCAGGACGTCCACCCGTTTACTGGCGCAACGGCTATCGACATCGACGGCGATGGTCGTGATGAGGTATTCATTGGGGGCGGTCTGAACCAAGCCGATCGTCTCTATCAGTGGCGCAATGGGGCACTCGCCAATATTGAGCCCGGCACAGGCATTTCATCAATGGATGCCACTCACGGCGCCATGTCGCTCGATATGGACAGCGACGGGGATGTGGACCTCGTTTTAGCAAGAGCAGGCGGTATTTATCTCTACCTAAATAATGGCGAAGGCGTATTTTCTGAGAAATTGATCAGGGTGCCATCACAGCCAGATGAGTCCGAGCCCTTTCAGGTTGCGGTCACCGATTACGACCGCGACGGTGACGTTGATCTATATGTTAGCTACTTCGTCGCTTTTCCCTTCTTCATGAGTGCAACCTTCAATGATCCGAAGCATTCTAAGACAAATATTTTGCTGCGAAACGATGGTGATCTTCGGTTTACCGATGTTACAGCAGAAGCAGGTGTCGCCGGGCATGCAAACACCTTTGGCGCAATATTGCTCGACCTTAATGGTGATTTTTATGACGATCTGGTGGTTGCGCAAAACACCTGGGAAGTCGAGATCTTCGAAAATATGAAAGACGGCACCTTCGAATCCAGACCCACCAATACCGGTTACGGCTTTTGGATGGGGGTAGGCGCAGGTGATATCGATAACGATGGTGACCAGGACCTATTTTTTCCAAATGTCGGTAATACAATACCAACATGGCTAACCATGGGCGATATTTTTCCAGATCAGCGACACTCGCACGACTGGTCACTGCTAAGAAACGATGGCAATTTCAGATTTACCGAAACGGTTTCAGACTGGGAGATCGACAACGAAGGGTTTGCTTGGGGAGGTGTCTTCGAAGACGTCAACCTTGACGGAAAACTGGATCTCTTTGTTGCTCAAAACTACGTGAAATGGCCAATTCATCGTTTATTCAAACTTGAGGGTCGTGCCTATTTGCAAGACACCAAAGCGTCCGGCGCCCCCTTTTTCCGGCACGCCCCAGAACTGGGTTTAAAAAATAAACGCTACGGGCAATCCTCGTTGTTTGTCGACCTAGACGGTGACTATCGACTCGACTACTTCTGGGTGAATATGAACGATGAACAGGCTGCATTCTTAAACAAGAGCGAAGGTAGTTTCGTTTCTTTCAGGTTGCCTGACGATATCGCTCATCTGGGTACGCAAATCTATATCGTGACACAGAATGGCAAGAGCTATACCCGGCAATTCATTGCGGGCGAAGGTTATCTGACCGATCAATCGAGTGATCTAGTTTTCGGTTTGGATGGCGCCGATGCTGTCGAGAAGGCAGTGGTGACTTGGCCTGACGGTACGAGCCTAGAGATCGCCAATCCAGCCATCAACACACGTCATTCACTCAGTCGTTAGCCTTCCATCAATCTCTGCTCAGGGGAACCGCATTTGCGTTAGGCATTGAGTAAAATCATCGCTGCGCTTTGCGGTTTCTTTATTGTGATCCATTAAAACAGTGAGCTCCCGGGCCAGCTTCTTCAAACGGGTATTGACCGAGCCACAGTACAACTTACTTAAGGCCTGCCGTTACTCCTAGCGGTTGTACCGGGTAGCGTCACCGGTGCGCGCTTCGTGATCGGGGACGTAACGCATCAGCAGCTAGCGCACCTTAGCAGTGCCTTTGTAAGCGTTGTGGCCCAAAAAGCATTCTGGTCTTGAACGTCTTACAGTCAAACTTGATCTAAGCGTGCGCTGCGTATCACCCTTTGATTTAGTTGCAGGATCAAAAATTCACCATTACTGAATTGCTGATGCTTCAGGTCATCTGTCATGTATTTCAAGACCTTCAAACCCAGATCGGCGGGATTTTCGGAGGTATCAATGTTTCGGAGTTGGGTTTCAACATTGGACTTTGTTTCGCCACATCGAATCTCCACCTCAGCATGTTCGACAGCAGCGCGAATCCGAAGCTCAAGCTCAGAGACGCCCTCGGGTGTATTCGTCATCATGTAGACAAAGGCCTCCTCAACTGCAAGTACAAGGCGGTTTAGATCCTCACCTCGCCAGTCCGACTCCCGAGCTTTCTCAGTGACAAAAGCCAGTGCGCCGGCAAGTCCGTCCTTGTCTAATGGCTGCACATTTCTCGCTTGGCGTTTGTTTTTAAGCGAGACCAACCAGCTGAGAAACACCGCGGCAATACCACCGGCAGTCATTCCATTGTTAAGCAGGCTCGCTAAATAATCGGGCAACAATCCGCTAAACAGCTGCTGATTTTGGAAACCTATGCCTAACCACAATGCCAAACCAAAAACGATGCCGTTATCGAAAGACATGCCTTCTGACATTACGAGACGAATTCCGTGCGAAAATAAAAGCACTAGAAATACAATGATGAAAGCACCGGCAACAGGCGTTGGAATAGCTTGTAATAAAGCTGAGAGCTTGGGTACAAAGGCCAGTCCCAGCAGAATGATGCCGCCGTAGAGTCCCACTTTGCGAGACGCTACGCCCGTTAAATCGACAACCGATATCGACGTGGAGTAAGTAGTATTTGGAAGGGTTCCGGCGAGGCCGCTTAAGAAATTACCAAGGCCGTCGGCGTTTACCGCACCTTGAACGACACGATAATCGGTGGTTTTCACTTTTTTACTGGAAATATCCTGAATGGCGATGCCATCTCCGAATGTCTCGAGAGCGCCGATAATAGTCACAATGATAAATGAGGGGAGCAGGGTCCAAAAAGCCGCGTCGAAGTCAGTATTAAGTCCTGGCCAACCTTGATCGGGCAGGCCGACCCATGAGGCTTCCGACACCGCTGTTAAATCCGTCAAATTGAATGGCCAAGCCACCAAAAATCCAATGATGATTCCGATCAGAGGTGCCCAAAGTCGTGTCTTTCCCGCGGTGTAAAAACTTAACAGCAAAATCACCACCAGAGTAACAGTGGCAGTGATGGCGGGTGCGGAAGCAAAAGTATTGAACCCCTCAGGTATGGTCGACACCATGTCAAACCCGATAGGCATCACGGTAACAGCAATTAGGCAGACAACTGTACCGCCGACAGTTGGATTGATAACGTCTCTAAAGAGAGAAAGTTTTGCCGCGAGTAAAAACTGAACAAGCGCAGAGACCAAAACAAGAGAGCCCAGCAATGGTAGCCCACCCGCTTCTAAGGCGGAAATTGACACAGCGAGAAATGCACCCGAGGTACCCATAAAAAGGACGTAGCCGGCCCCAAAGTTACCAACGGGCCGCGCTTGCAAAATGGTTGTCACACCACTAATGGCCAGTGCAGCAAATACAACCCAGTTTCCCCAAACATCGACAATACCCGCCGCCGTCAGTGCAATGATGGGCGTGAGCGTAATGCCTGCAAGGATTAAGGCGATTGTTTGTCCCGCAAGTGGTAGCGATACCGACAAGGGCGGGGCATCGTCCACCTCATAAAGCAAGTGTGATGTCGCCGGATTCAGATCGCTCATTGTGTCCCCAAAATTTTTAGGCGCTTATTCTTTTTGCAACAGCAACCTGGTTGTGTCCGTCTTTATATTCGTAGTCGATGGTATCCATGACTGAGCGAGTCAGGTGTATACCCAATCCACCGATTTCTCTGTTTTGTATCGTTCCGCCTAAATCTGGCGCCTCTCTCGCGACTGGATTAAAGGCGGGGCCATTATCGCGAATGACGAGGCATACAGTACCGTAAGGGGTTTCATCGCTACTTTTGGCTATGGTCGCTTTTTGTGCTAACGCAAGCTCAACACGACATGGGGCTCCAGCCTCATCACAACCATAGCTCGCGACGTTTATAAAGAGCTCTTCCAATGCGAGATCAAACGGAAATCGTTCGACGTCACTCAAGCGATTATCAGCCCACCATTGCGCAAGAAACTGCTGTGCTTTAGCGAGTTCTGATGTAACCCCTGTGAGCTGCAAGGACGCCATAGGAAGTTGGCTATTACCCTAAGGCATCCTCAAGCGTTGCATAGAGGGATACGATTCGGTCAAAGCCACTAATGGTGAAAACGGATTCGACGTTTTCATCAAGAGCGCAGGCACTGAACGAGACGCCTTTTGTTTCAGCAGCTTTTGCACCAACTAGAAATGCACGCAATCCAGCTGAAGAAACATAGTCGAGCGAGCCGCAATCAACGACAACACCGTTCGAGCACTCGGAGATTGCGGATTCGAAGGCAGCTTGAGCCTCTGAGGCCTCGTCGAAACCAAGACGACCACAAGGGCTAACAATTGTGATACCACCCTGTTCTTTTTTCGTAATTTCCATAATGTCCTCAAACTTAGATTCAAATGGGATAGGAGCTTACCAACATGGCTTGCGCAATTGCTTCTTGCTCTTCCTGAATGGCAAGCTCTACCAAGCCCGCTGTTAACTCAAGATTGCTGACTTGCTCTAATCGACTCTCTAAACGGACTATCTCCTTCGTCGATAAGAAGGCCTCTAACAACCCACCAGCGCGCGCAAGCCCAATGAGCACAGAATCTTCTGTAGAGGGTATCGAGTCGCCAAGAAGTGTTTCTAGGATGCGCAACTTGGCCTCTTTCTGCTCCGTACCATCAACGACAGGATATTTTCTTGAGGACAACACCCACAAAAAACGACTTTCCTCTGACTTCAAAATACCTTGATCGCATAAAGACTGAAGCGTCAACCGGGTAATTTCCTGAAAGTCTGCTTGCAAGTGCGACAACCAGAATCCAAGACGCTGTGGCGTACTGTGCTCACACAAACGCTCCATAACTAAGTTCAGTGTGGCGTCATTATCAACGTTGCGTGATATCACTCGAACTTCTTCTGGATCAACCTCGATCTTATCTTTGAGCGCAAGCTCAATAAGACAAGCGCCAACGAAAGCAAGGCGGAAGGTAGATGTCCCCGCGGTGAATTCGATGTCACCGTTGTCGTTTATAGCAAGTAGAAGCATCTCCTGGTGCAATGACAGCATTTACAATCTCCTCACAATGACGTGTTATTGTGAGGTGAAAATCGAGGTTTGACCAGCCTTTAATGGAATAGCAGTCATGCTTTGGTAAGTGCTCTGCATGATTTTTCTGAGGGTAGTCTACGAGTGGCGCAAGTGACGCTTCCAACCCGCGCTGGTTCTGTTTATTGGACGGCTGAGAGCTGACGCTTTTCCGAACTTAGCGGAATTTTGCGGAGGTTATGAATTGTGAAAAGCGCTCGCACCAAACGACAACAGAGTTGAATTCAGCATTTTCCAGAGTGGATAGATTTTCCAGAACGAACCCGTCGAAAGTGTTGATTAACCCAACTTGTGTCGACTGGTCTTTGATTTTCCAAAATCCGTCCTCAGTTTCCACATACTCTGGCGTCAAATACAGCCGATAATCAGGTCCGGGAGCCATTTCCCCTTCAAAAACAATGACATCGTCATAAATTTTAATAACACCTTCGCCCCAGTGGAATAGGTCACTGTCTTCTCTATCTCTATCAAAGCGCGCTTCAAAACGGGGACCGCTGGTCTGCACTGATTCGATAGCGGCGATATCGGGCGATTCGGGTGCGATGAGTATGGGCAAGAGGTAAATTCCCGCGGCAAATCCAGCTAAAGCCGTTCCTAGATGCGTGGCCGCTAGTACTAGTTTTTTCATATTGCCCCAGTCCTCCCAATGCAAGACACCTCAAGGGTTAAGGTATGGGCATGATAACACTCTAGGAGTAAGGCCAAATAGAAAGTTGTTGGTGAGGAGCGAGATGATGCAATTTTATATCAGGGCACAATCCACTCGGTATCCTCCAAGATTAGCTAGCTCGATCTATCCCAATAGGTGCGACGCCCAGAGCGCATTAGGTGCACGCCATTCCCCCCCTGTCGTTCAACCAGCCTGAGACTGCTTTCCGCCAACTGAAAATATTGCTCCGCGCGCGACATACGACTCGGGATGCCAAGCATACCACCGCAACTCAAAGTAACCTCGGCGCCACGTGGGGAGGCCACATGAGCAACGTGCAGTGCCGCTACTGCACTTCGCAGGTCCTCCGCTAGCGCCAGTAGCTCATCCTCGCCGCTGCTCAATCCCGCCAGAACAAATGTGCTCTGATCCTGTCGAGCCAGTTTATAACCTTGCTCCAGACCGATCGCCTCTACTACGCCCGCGACTTTCAGCACCAGCTCATCACCGGCCGACTGGCCATAAAAGTCATCAAAGCGACTAAAAAAATCGATCCTCACGAGCAGCAGCGCCAAACTCGATTGCTGAGTTTGCGCCTCACTTATTAGTGCGTCGACTTGCTCTTCAAAGGCGCGAGCGTTAGTTAGACCGGTCAAGCTATCCAACATAGACCAGGCGGCCAGCTGATCAGCCTGCTGCTTTAAACGAATCTGCGTACCTACTCGAGCGGTCACCACCGTCGATTGAAAGGGTTTGGAAATGTAGTCCGCCGCACCCAAGTTGAGACCTTTAGCTTCATCCTCGGCGCTGTCTAGGCCCGTGATAAAAATAACAGGGATTTCACCGGTAGCCTCTTTCGACTTTAGAACCTCCAGCACCTCATAGCCATTCATGTCGGGCATGGTGATATCGAGCAATATAAGTTGAGGCTGGGTTTTTTCAGCCGCAGCAATGCCCATAGCACCATTAATTGCTACCACGATCTCATACTGGTCACCCAACAGCTCAATAAGGGTATTGATATTGAGGCGATCGTCATCGACCACCAGAATTTTGGGTTTCATACGCACGCTATCGGTCATGCAGACAAGTCCTCTCTCAAGGCACTGAGATGCTGCCCGGCTGAAATAAAGTCAAATTGCTTGCAACTCTTGTATAACCTTTGCGCCAACTCATCTCCTGGCAAAACGCCCATCAAGGCCTGCGCGCATTCTTCGGCCCGAGGATTAAAGCCAGCAATCAGATCTACTAATTCCTCAAGCAACGCTTTTGCCCTGAGCACGTCGCGCTCACCCTCAGGCTCGCCGACCACATTACCAAACTGCGTTTGACGCCAATCAGACAAGGCCGACACCAACACTTGGTAGGCTAAGCTAAATTCATCTAAAAGGTCTGTTGCCGTTGACAGCGCATGAGCCTTTAATGACGTTTCTAGAGACGCGGCCAAGCGATGCAACGCGAACGCCCCCATGGTGCCCAATACCGACTTAAGGGTATGCACCGAACGCTGAGCCCACGCGTAATCACCGCGGGCAATCGCCGCGTTGATCACCGAGAGCTCATCGCCATGATCATCGAGAAAATCTAAAAGGAGCTTCTGCAAAAACGCGCGATTTCCCTTGACATTAATAAGTGCTTTACCAATATCGCAGCCAGCAAGATTAGTGGGTAAATTAATCTCGTCCATGTCCTCTACGCTATCTTCCTCGAGGGCACAGGGTTCGCGTTCACCCGCAGGAATCCACTCCAGCAATTTGGAATACAGTATCTCTGACTGCACCGGCTTACCAATGTGTGCGTTCATACCGGTCTCTAACGCCTTTTGAATATCACTGTCGTACACGTTCGCTGTGATCGCTAAGATCGGCAGCTGTTCAGCTGAAACGCTCTCACGAATCTTACGCGTCGCCTCGTAGCCATCCATATGCGGCATATGAATGTCCATCAGCACCAAGTCATAAGCATTCTGAGCAACCATCTCCACGGCCTTGACACCATCCTCGGCCACATCCAGATAA
>Ga0255774_10003311_pt1 | contig 11895 bp, 6 predicted proteins | sample 101ome_17_FD_179972 | JGI IMG/M metagenome (GOLD analysis project Ga0255774, IMG submission 179972) | Coastal salt marsh microbial communities from the Groves Creek Marsh, Skidaway Island, Georgia - 101407AT metaG (version 2) | ecosystem: Environmental > Aquatic > Marine > Intertidal zone > Salt...
CTTTCGCGGCGGAAAACGTCTCTCTTTCGCGCTCTCTTTTGTCTTCTGGAGGAAAATAGTGCGTACCGAAGGATGGCTCGAGCTCTTCCATAAAAAAACGGAAAGGTGAAAGTTTTGAAGAGGTGTTGCGTGTGACTGCGGTGCGGGTGTGTGAGTGTTAATGCGCTTGTTTGCGAAGACTTTTAATGTGTTTCTCGCTCTCTCTCTGCGTTTGCGGAAAGAAAGAAGGTGCTCTTTAAAAGAAAGTGTTGTGAAGAAATCGAAGAAATCTCGAAAAGAGAGAGAGAGACGCAGAGACGAAAGAAGTAAGAAGAGAGACCCTCGTTTTTTTCTCTCTTTTCTCTCTTTTCTCTCTTTTCTCAAAAAAGCGCGCGCACTAACAAAGAGTCAGACACACACACACACACAGAGAGAGAGAGAGAGAGACACACAGAGACATTAAAACATGGCCGCGGAAGATGCGTCGGTAAAATCGACGACATCTTGGCACGATCGACCGATTGTTAAATCGAATCCCATCGTATTCTTCGATATCTCCATCGGGGGCACCGAAGTTGGACGAATAAAAATGGAACTGTTTGCAGACATCGTGCCGAAGACGGCGGAGAACTTTCGACAGTTTTGCACCGGGGAAACCGTAGATTCGAGAACGAGGGAACCGTTGGGGTATAAGAACGTTCCATTTCACAGAATAATCAAAGATTTTATGGTACAAGGCGGTGACTTTGTTAAAGGAGACGGCACAGGATGTAAGTCAATTTACGGCAGTAAATTCAAGGATGAAAACTTCATCGCTAAACATACGGGACCGGGATTGTTGTCGATGGCAAACGCCGGAAAGGATGGAAATGGATGTCAGTTCTTTATCACGTGCGCAAAGTGTGAATGGTTAGATGATAAGCACGTAGTTTTTGGAAGAGTTATCGGCGATGGCATGTTAACATTGCGTAAGATGGAAGCGGTTCCAGTCTCAGGTGGTGCAAACTCGCCGAAACTAGCGGTTGTGATCTCACAATGCGGAGAGATGTGAGCCATGTAGTCACGGTATACTCGTGTATATATGTATGTGGAGTATTTAGAATAGCTCGATTAAAGTAATAATAATGTAATCATAATAATAATAGTAAAGGAATTGATTGAGGACACACGACACCATTTGTGGTCTTCTTAAAAAGGAGCTGCCTCGAATATATTTACGCGGCGGTGAAACTGTCCACTTTTTCATCTTAGACTTTATTCACAGTAGAAGCAACAACTTCTACTCCAGATGACGACGACGACGACGACGACGACGACGATGATGACGAGATATTCGAAGTTCCAAAAGTCTGGACGTTTGAGTATCTTCTCCAAGAAAGTTGCTCGAGTTTGTATTCGATGAGCGTCCCGTTTCCGTCGTTTTCATAATCTTTTGGTCTCCAACCATACTGAACCTTGACGATTTTAGCTCCCGCGCCAACGTGTAAGAATAGACCACGGTCATTATATCCGCCTTCTTTCGACATGACATGTTGTTCGTACGTGGGAATCCTGAGAGAGGCTTTGAGATATCCTGAGATACTCGCTTGCGTTTGCTCAGATTCCTCGTCAATTTTCTTGATGGCTTTTTGTTGCATTTCGCGGAAGCCTCTCGTTCGAGTTACGGCGCATACTGTTTTCACCATGGGAACTCGTTCTGCGAAATGAAGCACAAAATCTCTGAGTTGCATGCCAACGTCGCCACCGTTTTCGAGCGAGTAGCGTTGATCGGCAAAAACATCCAAAAGCTGTATCGTCTCGGATGAGAACGGCTCGACTCGAGCAGACTCTTTTGTCGACCAACAGTTTCTCTCAGACACGTCTTCTGTGCTTTTGACAAACTGCGTATACATCATTCCTTTCAGCGAGGCGTTGGCGTTTTCGAAATCCTCATCGTCCATATCAAATATCGCAAAGTTCATCACTCGATTATTCAACACGCGATCGCGAATTGTATCTTCAGATGTGCGCATCTCCGGACACGATATCCAAGCCTCGCGCTCAATCTCGACCAACTTGTCGACGTTAGAGAGCGATAAGGTGTTTGTGACTTTGAAGTTTCTCTTTCGAAAGGTCGCAATGAAGAGAACATTTGCATCAGAGGACGGTGAAAGTGGAGATGATGACGCCCATGCGGCTGGTTCATCACAAAAATCGAACAAGGATACGTCGTACGTGCCTCGCAAAGGATAAATTCCACGCGAAGCGAGCTTGAGCAAAAGCAAGTGCGCAGAATTTTCGTGCTTTGCGATGGCATCGAAAAATACTCCACCACAGTTGACTCCATTTTTCTCGCCTCGAGAAGATGACGCCAAGAATGTCGTAGTTGCAAATGTCTCCTCATCAGTGAGAGCAGCTTCCTCATTGTCCATCTCGCGGCAGATTGCAGTCACCACAGCATCTAGCGAGAGTGAATTCATCGCATCGCTTCCCAATAGAATAACTTTTTGTCTCTTCACTCGAGCGATAATCGAAGACTGTCGCTGAATTTTGTCATCATCTGGTACACCGCGAACAAGCGACGACGGGAAAAAATATCGGGCTTTTGACCACTCGTCCAAGGCTTTCGAAAACGCCTGCCCGAGTCCCGGGGAAACGCCTAAACATGGAGTAATCACACTTGTTTCCGGCAGAGCGGTCTTCAAACATATCTTTTTTGACGATGCAATTTCACTTTTTGCATCAAATATAGACGAGGATAATGCCTCGGACACGATATCGTGGACGAAAATATCTTCTTCGATTTTGCTTCTTCTTAGATTGTCATCGCTAGCCGAGGCGAAGAGCGCATCGTATAACGATGTGACGAGAGAAGCATTTGCTCTATCCGCAGAGCATGGTTTGAAACGCGCATATTCACTGGTATTTCTACAGTTGCCCTTTACACCGTCACATTTGCCTGAGCTCGTGAAGACTCCAAAATTTGCCTTTGATGGTGTCTTGAGATGTGGATCACACTCGAGCATCGCGCGGAGAGTGAAGGTTTTCATCGACGATGCGAAGACATTTTCATCATCTCCGTCTCTCACTACAGTATTACCGCAAGAGATGACATTCGCGTTCTCTGGAAGCAGTTTTGGTACACATTGCAGGGAGAAACAAACATTATTCTCCCCATGTGCGTCTTTTTGCGCCGCCGCTCGTTTTAGAACGACCCGATGCACTCCATCGAGAAGAAGTCGAGAGAAGAAAGATATTGCGGCATTCGCTTCTCTGCCCGTGACTAGCAAAGCCTCGTTTGCGATAAAAAAACGATCGCACTTCGCTATAATGTGGACATACGGATCGGAATTAGCAGCACTGATATCGCGATCGTCATGAGAGAGGAATTTCACGCGAGCGACGGCGAGAAGATTCTCTGAGACTGATCCAAAAATCTGTTGGATGAAACTCAGCTTGTCTTCCTCTTCTTTCTTTGCGATGTAAAGATACGCGAACTTTTCTTCCAGCGCGTCCTTGCTTGCCACTTCACAAACTTCATCGGCAGTGTTATCACCCTGTTCTTTCTCGGCGACACCACAAGAGAGATATTTTTCTTTCTCTTCTTCTTCTCTTTTTGACAACAGCGGGCGGTGAAGGAGAGGAGGAGGACACACAGTCGCACGTTTCAACACGCCCATAGCCGCTGCGCACAATCTCTCGCATTTCCTCGTGTCCTCCTCCGAAGTCGCTTCGCAGACTTGGTATGAGATCGGGACATTCTCTTCGTCGTCATTTTCGTCGTCGACTTTCGAAACGAGGACGCTTTTTTTCGCTCGAGAAAGCAGCGTTTCCCCTAAAACAATGCTCTCCTGATTTACCGCCAAAAACGGAATTTTTTCACCCCTATTGAAAAAATTAACCTCCTTTTCTTCTTCTTCTTCTTCTTTACCTAATTCAGAGGAAGAAGCAGAAGAAGATATGATGTTGAGCGCATCATCTGGATCGATCGATCGGTTATATTTTTCAAGTGTCGACCGCGGTGAGTTTATGAGAAGATTCGAAGCCACCTTGATCGCTGGGCGCGATCGCTGTTGTTGATGTTGATGTTCTTCTTCTTCTTTTTCTTTGACTGGCATGTCTTTTTTTTTCTTCTGACGCAGCCAATTTCCCCTTTTTATAAATCACCTATAATAAAAAAAGCTTCAACTTTGCAGGAACACGCGCGCGAGTATTCTCGTGCACAAATACGAACAAGATCACACGCAAATGATTCTGAAGAGCGCGCTTGTTTCTCTTTTACGTTTGCGTAAACAGTCGATAAAATCACACTCTGCGCGCGCGCGCGAAAGAGAGAGAGGGAGAGAGATAAAATGAGATAATTGAGGACACTTTTTGAGAAAATATCTTTTCCACTTTTTTTTTTCTTGCTTTCACGAAATCAAGCGTTACAAATAAAAAAATGAAACCCTAAATTCTTCATTTTTGCGAAAAACAAGAATATAAGAAAAAAGAACCTGCAAAAAGAGAGACGCAAGGAGAGGCGGAGCGTGGAGAAACATGGTTGACGCGAAAACGCACCGGCTGTATTTCAAGTCCAAGCTTGAGCTGGTGACTAACTGCGCGTGGACGAAGAGTAGTAATAGTAGTAGTAAGACGAACGACGGTGCTGGCGAGAACGCGTCGTCGATCGTGTTTTTAGATGCGCTGGAAGAGGAGATCGCGAACGAAAAGAAAGAGAGAGGAGGAGGAGAAGGAAGCGACGAGGACGTAAACGAGGAATTCGCGGAGAGAGTGGTCTACTCCCGGTTGTCGTTTTCGCCCTCCTCGTCGTCTTCCGGAGGAGGAGGAGGAGGAGGAGGAGGAGGTGAACAAAGGAAAAATGAACAACACCAACTGAATCAACAGTCAAAGTTCAAGTACCTGTTAGAAACGTTTCACAGAGCGGACGAGGAGTTGCGAAAATCCACTCTCGCGCAGTTTGCAAACGAAAGCGAAGCGAAAGAAAAGTTCGACATGTTGATGCAAGAGGTGAAGAAGTTGTGCGTTTCATACGGTGGATTGGTGTTGAATCCTGATGAGGAAATTCGAGGCACCCGAGAGGAGCCAGGGATGTTCCCGATATCAGAGTGGGAGGAAGAATACGGCGTGAATGAGTTTTCGTATCGATTATATACGGGCGAAATCAGTCAGATGTATTTGGATGCCTTTTGTAAAAAGTTTGGCGAAGAAGATCCCGACTTGCTGGACGCGATATTCTTGCACGAAAAGCAATGGACGTTTAGGAAAGAGAAGTCTCTACCGACGGAACCTTTTCTCTTGCACGGAATGTCCATTCTCGCGGATTTTGATCCATTTTTGAGGGCAATGTTTATGCTCGCTGCGAATCCAATTTCCGCGGCGAGATTGATAAAGCATCCGCTTTGGATGCCCAAAAGTCGGAGCGCTCAAATCTTTCCTCCTCTACCGCCTCACGTCATGATGATACCAAATTTTAACTCAAACGCGCGAACACCCGACGGATACGTGTTGGGCAAAGATTTTGAGGAATGTTCAATATTAGGCCCGCTGTTTGCCCTTTCGCCGATGTTCACGAGGGTTCCAGCGATGAATATGTTGAGCGGAATACGAGAACCAAGCGTATTTCCGGCATTGTTTCCTAGCGTTGATTTAGGATCGAAAGACTTGAAAGTGAGTGTGCGAGAAAGAGACAACGCGCACGCGACGATTTGGATGCACATGGCTCGCGTTTACGAAGGTTTGCACGCAATCTTGAAAACTTTGCTTAAACACGGCGGATCAACTCGGGATGGCGTTTTGAACTGGATCTTTGTGAACTTGCGCGTGAATAAGAAAAGAAGTCAACAAGAGCAACAATTATCTTGGTTTGAGAATTGCTCGGATGGCTACTTCGTAAACTTTTGCGAGACGATGTTACGTCTGAGTTTGCCATTTACGGACGTTCTTAACGGAACGGGAAAGCATCTGCCTAAAATTAAAGCAGAATACACCCTTTCTAAATCGTGCGGCATAACGGACTACAAAGATTGCACGAGACTGGGCATGACCGAGAGCGAAGCGGAACAATGCTATAACAGCGGGGAGTTTGAGTTGAAAGAAATCGGCGATGCTAGCGCGTCGTCGTGGGGATTTGTCTGCGAATGTTTTTTTGCGACTCATCGCGCTATGCATCTGGGGATTATCGCGTGCATCAACGCGCAAGAAGAGAGGCAGCGGCACATCATACGTCGTTATGCGGAAAGAGTGAATGAATTGGAGGAGGAGTTGCAATCTTTACCCGGGAACGATCCGCGCAGACCCGAGTTTGCTGTTCAACTCCGACAACTTACCCTGAAAAAAGATGGTTACATTCAACAGACAATGCTTTGTGATGCGACTTTGATGGATCCGAGAGTAGTGTCGGATAGTTTTGCATTCTATCGTCTAACATGCGTGTGGTTATTGAACGCAGCAAGAAATGGTGGAGGAGTTCAGACATCACCAGCAACGCCAGCAACGCCAGCAACGACGACGCAACTCCCAGACGAAGCCTCGAAAGCTTTCCGAGCGATACCAGAAGAAATTGTCGAGGACACACTAGACTACTTGGAGTACGTCATGTGCACGAAAAGTTCTTCGCATTCGTTGATCGAGAACGAAATCTTGACTGAAGTCGTGGACTTTCTCGTCCTCTTCTCCGGCGCGTCTGAGCATATCAAAAATCCATATCTTCGATGTAAGTTTGTCTCGGTTATACACTCGTTCTTGCCAGATTATTCTGGCTCAGACAAATTAGGCCGAGTGATGTTCGAAACAAACCCGAGCGCGTTTCAGTTTCTCATCCCGAACTTGCTCAAACTCTTCGCCGATGCCGAGCAAGCCGTTGGTCCTTACGAAAAATTTAACGTCCGTAAAGAAATCGGCGACATCTGCGAGTATCTTTGGGCAATCCCGGAGTACCGGAACGGTTGGAAGATTTTTTCAGAAACCAAGTGGCGCTTTTACGCGAAATTCGTCGATATGCTCATCAACGATGCCGTGCACTCCCTCGGTGAGGCCATGGAAAAGCTTCCGCAAATTCGAGAAAGAGAAGCGTTGATGGCGGATGAAACTCAGTGGAGTCAGTTGACAGACGAACAACGCGAAGATCACGAATCGCATTACGAACGCAGTGAACAAGAGCTGAGATCGGATTTGTTTTTCGCGAAGCAAAACATAGAAATGATGGCGTATACGAGTAAAGAGATCGCCGCGCCGTTCTTGAGGCCCGAGATTATCAAAAGAGTCGCGGACATGTTGAACTACTTCCTCAGTCACCTCGCCGGCCCGGAGAGACGAAAGTTGAAAGTGAAAAACCCGGAAAAGTATAAGTTCGATCCGAAAGAGTTACTCACAAAAATTGTCACCGTGTATCTCAACCTTTACAAAAATGAACGCATCATCAATGAAGGCGTGGATAAGATGGAAACAGACTCGGAGAAGACGTTAGCCGAAGCGATTTCGGAAGACGGACGCAGTTACAAAGACGAAGTGTTCACAATGGCCATCGAAGTTCTCTCCAGACATTTTCTTCTCTCGCCGACGGAAATTGAGATTTTCCAAAAGCTGCAACAAGCTGCAAAAAAAGCTGCAGACGATGCCGTCGATCTCGAAGCCGATTTGGGCGAGATTCCAGACGAATTCCAAGACCCTCTCATGTGCACCTTGATGAAAGATCCAGTCATCGTGCCCATCACCAAAAACGTCTGCGACCGTGCCACTATCGAGCGCCACTTACTTTCTAACGAAACGTGTCCTTTCAGTCGTCAGCCTTTAAAAGTAGAGGATTTAAAAAGTGACGTTGAGTTGAAGAGAAGAATCGAGGAGTGGGTCATGGAGCAGAAGAAGAAGGCGAAGAAGTAAAGTAGTTTATTTTTAAATAGCACCGCCCCGCACGCGCGTCCGCGCCGATTCTCGTTGTAAAAAAAGAAGAGACTACAAAGCGCTACACACACACACAACAAAAAAAACAAAGCGAAACACGCCGCGAGCGAGATAACAAAATAAATTCATGTTTCACGCGACCGCATCGACGATGAAGCCGTCGTCTCTGGTGCGCAGCAACATCAGTGCGTTTACGAATGCGAAAAAGAAAGAAAGAGGAACATTTTCATCGACGACGACGAAACGGAGAACGAAGAGAAGCGCGAAGAAAAGCGAGGACGCGACTACTGATGATTATTCCGCTCACGAAACCGATTTCGATGCGTTCGAGCGCGCGCTTTCTTCGCTCTCTTCCTCTTCATCGTCGAGAAGTGACACGAATTACGATAACTACAACGACAATGGCGTCGACAGTGATTGCATTCAAACGATGAAAACGAAGAAATTCAAAACAGCAGTTTCCGCGCTGTGTGCTACCTTCGTTCTCTCGGCCGAAGTTTTACTCCTTTCCTCCTCTGTCGCGTTCCCTCCGGAAGCGAACGCTTTGTTATCAAACCCAAACTCAGGTCTGCCGAGAACCCCAACCGCGGCGTTAAGACGAGCTACGCCAAGAGTGAACGCGGAGTCTTCAGATATTCAGGATAATTTGGACGACGCGGCGTATCAGTTTCGCATCCCGCAACGCAAACCGTGGAACTCGATGTTGAACGAAATCAAGAAAGCGAAAGAGATTGCCAAGGAGAAAAGAGGTGAGATTTTCCAACCGATAGTGAAAGAAAATCAAGCCGGCGCGGAAGCTGAGATTGAGAACTTAGTCATCGCCTTGGACAGATTAATCTTAGCGTGCGAAAATCAAGACGTGGAGAATTTCGATAAGTGGATCGCCAAGGCGATAGAAGCGAATGGAAACATCATGATCAGCCAAGTGAACGACTTACCATTTTTGCTACCGAAGAGATACCAAGAGTTACCAAGAATGACTGGACGCGCGGAATTGAAGTTTACGATTAAGCACGGCGACGGAAGTTCGTTTGGAAATTTGAGCGGCGAGCCTTTGAAAACTGTGGATCTCGAGATTACCTGCGACGGTTTCAACGCGCCGATAACGGCGGGAAATTTTGTGGACGCGGTTAAAAGAGGCGAATTCGATGGGAGCAAATTAAACTTATCCGAGACGGCTGTTATTTTTGGCAATGGCGATAATACAAGATCTATTCCTCTGGAAGTCAAGGCATCGAATGAGTTCGAGCCGCGATACCGGTCGCCTTTAGATGTTGCCAGCGGTATCGATGCGTTACCGTCCATCCCTCTCTCAGTGAATGGGAGCGTCAGCGCCATGCGCTCAGCCACCGACGACGGCGCGTCCTCTTCCTCCCAGTTTTTTCTTTTTAATTTCGATCGCAGACAAGCCGGTTTAGGTGGCGTCGCGTTTGAAGAAGGTGAGTTTTCAACCTTTGGCTACGTCACGAAAGGATTAGACTACGTGAGAGACTTACGCAAGGGCGACGTGATTGTGAAAGCTTCAGTCACGGCGGGAGGAGACCGGTTGGTGAATCCGAGCGTCAGTAAAGCCGATCGAGTCGATGAAATAGAAGCGGCGGAAATAGCTGATAAAGAGTTGTTAAAAGCAGAGAGAGGCGTTTGAAACTTCTTCGAAATGTTCCCGCGATAAAATGAAAAAAATATATGTTTTGTGTTATAACTCGTACACGTGCCCGGTGGTTTTCTTCGCCCTTTTCTGGATTCCCGTCGTCATCACGCACTTCACACACAAATCAACAGAGAGATTCGCTGCTCGTTTTAAAAAAAATTCGGCGTCACAAAAAACGTCAGCCACGAAAATTCTTAAAAGAGAGAGAGAGAGAGAAAATGGTGGCGGTGATGATGATGCATGCATCGGCATCGACATCGATGAAATGCCAAGCGAGGACAACTGGTGTTTATGACCGCGCTGAATTCCGCGTCGCGCAATCAAATCGCACAACCATTCGCGCGTTTGCAAAAGCGCCGGTGGCGTCGTTGAAAATCGTATCTAAAAACGCTACCGAAACGTTGGGAAGAAGTAATCTCCTTCGCACCACTCGTCGGCGGCGCACGAGCAGTACTAGTAGCATCAATAGTAGTAGTAGCAGTAGTAGTAGTAGTAGTAGTCACAGTAATGTTGTTTTCGTGTCCTCGTCGCTGGCGAACGAACAACCCCGAGCACACAGTAAAGGTGTGTTGGACACCGAGAAGATGAGTTCTTTTGCAGAAGGAAAAGAGTGGAACACGAACCTTCGAGCGACGTGCGAGGCGATCGTGAAAGTGAACGAAGCGGACGATATCACGCCTGAACTATCGTTGGCGAGTTACATGCGACTGCCGGTCGAGCAGTACGTGGACGTGCCGTTGCCGTTAGGCGCGAAGATGACGAAATATTTCGACGAGACCATTAAAGAAGACGAAGGTTTCTTCGAGCTCACCATCCCGGGGCTGAAGTTCTTCACGTTAGAGGTGAAACCAGTCGTGAGAGTGAAAGTGAGCGTTTTGACGACGGATAAAGAACAAAGGTTGGTGTGGAGTGGCAAGACAAAGGCGAACGATGTGAAAGCAGAGGAAGAAGAGAAGAGAAGAAAGAAAATGAATAAAATGTACCGACCGGAACGCGAAGACGCGGATATGAGAGGTCCGTGCGTTTTGATCGAAGTCGCAAGTTGTCGATTGGAAGGGAAGGAAGTCGAAAGTCTCGGCATAAACGAGATGTTTATCAATCGAGGGAGCACTGCGTTCCGCTGGAAGAGCAGAGGAGATGATTCTTGGGACCGCGGTGATTTGTTGCACTACGGTATTGGCTCGGCAGAACACGCCGATGACGTTTCGAGTAGTAGCAGTAAGAAAAAGGAGGAAGGAGAAGAAGAAGAAAAAGAAGAGGAAAAGAAATACGCGTACATCGAAGGATGGACTGAAATCGGCGTCGGGGTCGATCCGCCAGGACCGTTTAAAAAGTTTCCGCGAAGCGTGACGCAAAGCGTAGGTGACGCCGTTCTTGGTTTCACGCTGAGGGAAATCGAGAAAGCTTTCTTACGTGGGTTAGCGAGAGACTACGAGCGGTGGTCCTCGGACGCGGAGTATAGACACCAACGAGCGACGGCTTTCGAAAACGTCGGCGCTTGGACGAATAAAGAGGAAGTGGTAGATTTAGCGGCAGAGTAAAGTGTATATAAAAATAATGATAAGAATTTCTGTACAGTGGCCGATGAAAAGGAAAGTTTCGCCCAGTTTTATATTTGATGTACATATTTTTAATCAATCCATACTCACTTTCGTCCGGAGCTTACCGACGCCAAACTTGGAGACGCCGCCGCGATAGAACGACGCGTTCCCTTTCCCACTGATTGAGCTCAATTTCATGAAACTATCATCCAACAAAACTAAACTTGCGAGTCCGCACAATCCAAGCGTTTGTAACGTCACGCATCCAGCGGCGACAAAACGCCTTTGCCACAACTTTTTCATAAACCTCGCCATGAAAACAACAGCCGGGAAGGAAATCAACCACAACAAGCCAACAACTCGAAAGTTTCGAATGAAATTCTTCGCTCGTCTATCGACGTCAACGGCAGCAATGGCCGTTCGACCACCGACGACGAAAACTGCGGCATGGACTAAACGAAGAAAAACGAGGAGAAAACCAGGTAAATGTTCGTGGTCGTGGAACGAGTTGAACATCGACTCGTATCGTCGCCCCCACGCTTCTAAAATAAAATGTAACACTGCGTTCCCTGCAATAATCATCCCACCTGCAGACAAGCGACGAGTGCTTACGCTGACACCGTCGGGCAACTTTTTGAACAAATACCCAGGCGAGCGCAATGCTGCGGTTATGTTGACTAAAATTCGTTTCGTCTCGGGATTTTCCAACGCGTTTTTACCGAGCAATCCTTTCGCGATGGCTGCCGCGCCTTTTGCGATTGTTTTGGGCGTTGGTGGCGCATTCTTCTTCTTCGCGTCGTCGTCGTAATCACCATCGCCACTAAAGTTATTCGAACGTCCTCT
>Ga0255774_10003325_pt1 | contig 11865 bp, 9 predicted proteins | sample 101ome_17_FD_179972 | JGI IMG/M metagenome (GOLD analysis project Ga0255774, IMG submission 179972) | Coastal salt marsh microbial communities from the Groves Creek Marsh, Skidaway Island, Georgia - 101407AT metaG (version 2) | ecosystem: Environmental > Aquatic > Marine > Intertidal zone > Salt...
GGGTCCGATCGAGCGTTCTTTTTTTAGAGGGAGGGGGCAGGCAGACGCGCGCGTCGTCGTACGTATAATGTATGGTTAATATCGGATGTACTAGTATGTGATCGATCGATCGGCCGTATAAGTACTTCGCGGGATTTCGATCGGATTTCGATCGGATTTCGATCGATCGGACGATCGATCGATCGCGCGGGCGTTTCTTTGCTTTGATTACGTCGCTGTGTGAGATGTTTATGTGTATACTATATAGTGTTTAACGTGTTTATAATATGTCTATTATAATAGTATTAAAGTATATTATGTATAACTGGATCGTACTTTAAGGGATTTTGGTACGATGAAGAACCGTATGGGAATGGATTGATGGGACTGAGAACCCACGTTTAACGACGAACCGACGAGACCGAGGACGCGGGCGACGTCGGATCGTCGCGCGGGACGACGACGACGACGGCGGCGGCGGCGGCGACACCGGCGGGTGGGATGGCGTCCGCGGTCTCGGTCTCGTGCACGTCGGTTCGTCCTGGATGTCGACGCGGGAGGATGGGTTTCGTGGTGCGAAGCGCGTCGTGGTGGAAGACTGGTAAAAAGTTGGGAGACGGCGCCGGCGGCGGCGGCGGAACGACACCGCCGTCGTCGTCGTCGTCGTCGTCGTCGATCGAGGAGGAGATGCGCGCGAGCCGACGGGCGAGAGGGGAGGCGATCGCGCTCGGGGTGGATTACGGCGCGCGGAGGGTTGGGTTGGCGGTGTCGAACGGCGGGGCGGCGCCTCGGCCGCTGCGAACGCTGACGCACGAGGGGACCGCGACGCTCAACGCGACGGTGCTCGCCGTCGTGGAGTGCGCGCGGGCGGAGTGCGCGGATAGGATTGTCGTCGGGATACCGGTGCCCCCGGGGAAGGCTGCGAAGGACCGGAGAGGGAGGGGAAGAGGGGCGCCGCAGACGCACCGGATTTGCGCGCGCTTTGCGGGCGAGGTGGCGGACGCCGTGGCGAGGAGCGAGGACGACGCGATGCGTGGAGTGCGGGTGTACACGTACGATGAGTCGAGGACGAGTAAAGAGGCGGCTGAACGCGCGGGGTTGAGCGGTGGGGACGCGACGAGGGCGCATTTGGATGCGGAGAGCGCGGCTATTTTGTTGGAGCGGTATTTCGACGGTTCGTACGGCGAGGCTCGGCTCGTCGAGCCGTTCGAACGGGCGTAGTGTCCAGTAGCCTACGTAGCATTTGTACTATTAAAGGATTGTGTATTTCTCACTCTACGGGGACAGTGTCTAAAAGTCCTCCTCCTCGTCTTCGTCCTCTTCTTTGAGCCGCGGAAGCGACGCGTCTGATTCTTCGTCTTCGTCTTCTTCGTCTTCGCCCCGACCTTCCTTCGCCGCCATTCGTTCGAGCTGTTTACGAAGCTTTTTCATCTCCTCCGTTTCCTCGCCGAATGCGTCGTCGTCGTCGTCGTCGTCGTTTTCGAGCGATTCCATGAATTCCATTTCGCGATACGCGCGCTCCTCTGCTTCGTCCAAGAGTTCATCCAACGATTTCACTCGGTAGTCGCTCGGAATGTCAAAGAATCCGCTCTCGAGCTTTTCTTCGCGTTCGCGCGCGCTCAACTGTTTGAAATCCTTAAAGTGTAACTGCGCGTACACGCTCAGCGCGAGAGGGACTTGGATTTTCACCGGGAAGACATCCGGGTGATTGTCTCGCCAATACTGGACGACGTCGCCGACGCGCTTGGCGCTCCTGTTGACGAGGGTGAAGATTTCTAAAATTTTGGACAGCTGCGCCGCGTTGATTGGGAAATCGCGAACGAGCCAACACCTCGCCCTGACTCTTTTCGCCTTGGGCTTCTTCGCCGGTTTGTGACCCTTACCGCGCGACTGCTCCGGCGAGGATAATCCGGACGCGTCGTCCGACGAAGACGCCCCGAGCGGTTTGACGCGCGTCACGTTCTCCCGCACCTCGTTCACGCTCTCGCAGTACTCATCAAACGTCCCGTCGAGCTTGTAACCACCCCCGGGGGTGATGATTTCTCGCGTCATTTTCGCGCTCGCCTCCCAAACCTCCGTCTTACGTCCCTTGATCCACGACTTGGCGTTACCCGCGATCCAACCTTTCACTGGCTGAAACCGAAACTCTTCCGTCCGAACGCGTTTCTTCGACGGGCCGTCCATCAACAGCGCATCCACTTGCGCTTCGATCATCTCTTCTTCAGTCATCTCCTCGGGAATCATCGTCGTGTCTCCGTCCTCACCTTTCGTTCTCTTCGTTTGCTCCGTCGCGTCGACGACTTCGCGCGTCGCGTGATCGACAAACCAAAGTTTCGCCCGCTCGCCCCTCGACCCATCAAAAATCAAACTAAACCGCCCCCGCCGCCATTTCGGCACCAAACTCCGCCCCATGCGCTCTGAATCCAACCCTCTCAGCTCGCCATCGATCCGCAGCTTATCCCCGGCGCACGTCACGTCGTACGCGTCTCGCGGAGCGACCATTTTAACCAACGCCCCGACGACGGCGCTTCCGAACCTCCACCCCGCTCGCATCTCAAAATCCCGCGTCCCACGCAACGCCGTCATCAAATCCTCCTTGCGCGCATCGAACGCCGTCTTTGAAGCTTCCATTCGCGCCCCGACGAGCGCGCGCAGGCACCCTCTCGCGCGTTGAGCCGTCGCGTGTCGCGTCGCGTCCCAACCTCTCGAGTCGCGGCGGTCCACGTCCACCACGTCGCGTCGTTCACACAGCGTCCCCACCGCCCCCACCGCCCGTCGAAGCGCCGCGACGTGCAGCGCCGTGTGTCCGTGATCGTTTTCGGCGTTCGCCTGATCGCGCGTCATCGTCGCGAGCAGTCGACGAAGCGTCGGGACGTCGTTATCGAACGCGGCGCGATGCAACGGAAACCGTTCAGAAAATGTCTTCGCATCGACGAACGATGACGACGACGACGGTTCTTCATCATCGGACGACGACGACGAGGCGCGCGCGTCGAAGAAATCGTCGTCTTTATCGACGTCTGTATCGTCGGGCATTCCGTCCGACGCGCGCGAGTGCGCTCGCGTCGGCGAATGAAGATGATGCGCGTCACACAGCGACGACGAAAATCATCTTCATCCGCATGTCTTCGCGTCGGCGCGTCGTCCGCTCGCTCGCGTCGGCGCTTCGCGCGGTCGGACGATCGACCTCGTCGGCGTCGGCGTCGTCGGCATCGTGGGCGTCGGCGGTGACGCCGGTGACGCCGGGTGTTTTCGCGCGAGATTTCGCGTCGTCGAGTGCGCGCGGTCGAGCCGATGACGACGCGCGCGACGCGTACAGCGCGTCTCTCGAAGCGCGCGCGGCGGCGGCGCGTTTACAGGGGAGTAAAAAGGGCGAGGCGTCGTCTGAACGCGTCGCGGCGACGATGCGCGCGGACGGAACGGCGCCAAAGTTTTATGAAAAGGTTGGGTTGGTGAGGCACGGTCGAGGCGGCGCGGACGCTTCGTCTTCGACGGCCGGTTGGGGGATCGTCTTGGACGATAGAAGGCTTCGAACGCCGAAACGGAACGAGTACTCGTTCGCGACGAGGGCGTTGGCGGTGGCGATCGGGATGGAGTGGGAGGCGCAGACGGATAGAGTGGCGCCGTATACCATGCCGTTGACGGGGCTCAGCGCGACGGCTATCGACCACATGGGAGACGCGGAGACGCGTAAATTACACATCGAGACGCTGTTGAAACACTTCACGACGGATGTGACGAGGGTGAGGAGCTGCGATGAGGCGATCGCGGCGCGGCAGGCGGAGACGCACGATCCAATCATCAAGTGGGCGACGAAGGAGTTTGGTCCGGTGGACGTTTCGGATTCCATCTTCGGACCGCCGACGAATGAAAAGACGGTGGAGGTGCTCAGGAAGCGTTTACACGCCATGTGTCCGTGGGAACTCACGTGTGCGTTCGCGCTGAGCGCGGCGACCAAGTCGCTGTTGATTGGGCTCAAGACGCTCCGGGGGGAATTGACGGTGGATCAAGCCATCGCCGCGGCGCGCGTCGAAGAGGAGGCGCAAATCGAAGAGTGGGGCTTGGTCGAGGGCGGGCACGATTTGGATCAGTTGGACATTCGCGTGCGCGTGGGCGCGCCCGTGATGCTCATGAAGCTTCGGGCGTGCAAGGATGAGGATGTGGCGTGAGTTTGTTATTCGTTACTATTCGTATCACCGCGTCTTGTTTTGTTAATTGAACTCATTTTTTAATTTGCGTCTTGCAAAGCCGACCGTCTCGAACCTCTCGACCGTCTCTCCGGAGTCACCTTTGGTAAGGGCTTTTTTAAATCATCGTCGACGAGTTTCTGCGACGCAGCCGTCTTACTCGCCCGGGCGCGAGACTCGCGCGTCGGCACGGCTGGTGCCGTCTTCACCTTGGCCGCCTTGACCTTGGATCCGGCAAACGGAACGTCGTCGCTATTCGCCAATTCGAGCGCGCGTTCGAGTACCGCCTCCCGAACGTCGTCGTCGAGCTGCGTCGACAGATCATCGTCGTCCTTCGGAATGGTCAATCCTTCCTCGTCGTCACCGTCCTCTCCCGTGACGGCGTCGACGGTGGGTTTCGGCGCGGCGTCGCAATGCGAACGAAGTCGTTCCGCCGCCAGCGCCAAATCTTTTGCGGCTTGTTTTTCCTTTGTTCTCTCCGCGGCGAGAACAGCGGCGTGCCAAGCCTTGGTGAGCGCGTCGTTTAATTCCACCTTTTCCGCCGGGTCGTGTTCATCCTTGGCGGATTTCACGGGCAGAAGCGAGAGTAAACGCGCGATGCCGTTGACGTACGCCTTGGCGAGCGTGCCTTGCGCGCCCGTTGGCATTTGCTTTGTGCTGAGTGCCAAAGACTCGTTCGCGAGCGAGAGCGCGAGCTCGGCGGCGTTCGGAAGCGGCGATTCAGAAGCCGTGAGAAGTTGCACGAGCAAGGCGGCGACACGAGACAGACCCTTGATCTTGGCTGCGGCTCGCAGCGCGGGAAGCGCGCAATCCGCGAGGATGCGTCTTCTATCCTCTGGAGCGCTCGCCAACGCCGGGAAGAAGACGGCGAGGCATTGCGCGAGTCGAGGTCTGCGCTGGGCGTCAGCGGCAAAATAGCTACCGAGCAAGCGGGCGACGACCGCGGCGGCGGCATCGAACGCACCCTCACCGCGTCGGAGAATAATCTTACAGAGTGCCTCGGCGGCGACGGTGCCGACGCTCTCCTCGGCTTCGACGGCGGCGGCAGCCTTGGTCGCCGCGACATCCTCGACGTCGACGTCTTCGAGATCGTACGCGTCCGCTTTGAAGAAAAACGGTCTTCCTTCCTCGTCCAAGCACTTCATGAAGGCTACCTCGAGAGGCAGACCGGCATTGAAGGCGGATTCGGTGATGTCTTCGTCATCCGGATCGACGAGCACGCGATACTTGTCCAAAGCGGCCGGACCGTGGAGCAGCGCGGCGTCTCCGAGCGCGCGGGCAGCCATGCATCGCACCGGCGCGGCGTCAGCGCTGAGCGCGGTGCGCAAGATGACGACCGCGTCCGGATTGACGACGCCTTGAGAGCAAAGCAAGAGGCCGAGGACTCGCATGGATTCGCGACGCACGGCTGTGGTCGAGTGCGTCACCGCCGGCTTGATCAGAGAGTCCATGACGGCTTCAGCCGCGACAGACGGAAGCCGCTTGGAGACGCGCTCGAGGAGAGAACCGGCGACGAAGAGCGCCTGCGTGAGGGATTCGGCGGTGCCCATCAACTGGAGGGAATCCGCGGCGTCCAACACGAGACCGGCGAATTCCGTCGATTCCGTGGCGACGAGTCGGGCAATGTCAATCAAAGCGTTCTCCCACTTGCCGTCGCCCCCGCACGCGTAGGACGAGCCGTGTGCGTTGACGGCTGGTTCTTCGCGAAGCTGATCCGCGATCAAGTTGATAGCACCGCGTCGGATGGCACCGTCATTCAAATCGACGCACTGCAAGAGCGGTAAGAGCTGACGCGCGGCAAACTTGCCGTTGTCGTTGCGTGCGTGCGCGTCGACGAGGCTGAGAAGCTCCATCGCGGTCGGTGGCATCGCTGACTCCAACGCTTCAATCATTTCACCAACCTCGGCGACGGCAATTTCGCGAGCTTGACCGACAGATTGCGCCGAGGTTGCGCCCTTGGCCGCCGACGCTTCGGCGAGGTGCTGGAGCACGACGCGCCAGTACAACGCCTGTTCCGCCGTCAACATTCCATCCGCAGCCAAATCGCGTCTGAGGCCCCTCACAGTGAGTTCAGCGTTCTTGCACACCTCCATCGGCTTGATGCGTCCGACAGTGATGAGTTCCTTGAGCGCGAGCTCGGCTTCAGTTTCGTTGGATTCCACGTCGAGCGCGGCTAAAAACTTGAAGACGTCCCCTTCAAACGCCTCGAGCCACCGCTTCAACATCTCCACGCTCGCGCTGCGAACAGTCGGGACTCGATCGTTGAGACCGCGTCGAAGCACAAGCGCTCGATGCGCGATGGAGACCGATTCCACGGGAACCTTAGACGTGAGCGCGAGAAACGCGATGCGTCTCACATCCTCCGCCACGTCTCGAGTGCGCTCCACGACGCACGGAATGGTGTAATCCGAAATGGCGAGCGATCCTAGAATAGCCTTACGAACTTCCTTATTCTTTTCGCTTCCCAAGAGCTCGACAAAGGCTTGCGTGATGTCATCCTGGGAAAAATCGTCTGTTTCCCCTCCATCCTGCAAACGACTCAGCGCGCGCGCCGCTTGCGCTCTCACTGGCGGCATCTTATCCCGAATTCTCTCCAGCATCACATCCGTCATGCGTTCGTACAAATCATCGCTAATCTCAGCCTCCGGTCCGAGGCCGTTGAGGACGCCCGCGATGATCTGACACACTCGAAACCGGATAGCTTTTTCCTTGGCCACGTGCAGGTTGAGCAAAAAGCCCAAAAACGCCTCGTTAAACTCATCCGCATCCTCCTCGATCCCTTCCTCGCGCCACACGCAAAAGGTGACGATGAATCGAACGACGCGTTCTGTACATAAATCACGCTGCGCGGGTGTGAACGAGAGATGCATGGCCGCGCGTAGATCCGTCAGTCGCTTTCATCGCGTTTCGTTTCGTTTGCGCGAATAAAATCAGAAACACATCTTCAACGCCTCGTCGACGTCAATGCGTTGAAACGACACCCAGTCAGGTTCCGATTGAGTGCACGACGTCGTCTTCGTCACCCCCACGCATCGCGACGCGCTCGCGTACATCCATCCGCGCACCTTGTACTCCAACAACACCGGTAAAATCGCGTTGCAAAACGTTGGCAGAAACGTCTCTGGATCTTCCGAGCGCGTCTTGGCGAGCGTCTTGGCGCCTTTTTTATGCGTCGCGAGGGAGATTTGCGACTCGTTGAGCGTCTTTGCGATCGCTCGCTGCGCGTCCGTCGTCATGTCCGCGCGTCGTGGTTCGCGTTCGGGACGTCGGGCGTCGATGTGTGCGGGTTGGCGTGTGTCGGTTTGGTTCCCCTTAGAGCGCGTCAAAGTATTTAGAGTATCGGACGCGGATTCGGAGGACGCGCTCGGGGACTGGTGATGACTACAGTAGTTTGAAGAAATCACGATTAAAAAAACAAAGAGTGTACCGTACGATTTTACGCAAAGGCGTTAATGTCAAACTCCTCCTCCTCGTCTTCGGACGCGCCGGGACCGGCGGAGTATGGGAAATCCTCTGGAGACTCGTCTTCGGGGAGGGGGAAGGCGTCCAACATGTGATCGCCGGAAATGTCAGCCTGACGGTCTCCGACGGTGGCGACGAGTTCGTTTTGGTCGTAATCGAGGCCACAGAGCTCGGCGAGGGAGCCGACGACGCGATCGGGAATCATGGCGGCGACGGCGGGATCCGTCTGCGCCTTTTCGACGGCGGCTTCCATTTCCTCCAAGCCTGTGACGCCCGTCAAGACGAGTGCGACGATGGCGGCGTTGCCTGCCTTACCGAAAGCGACATCCGTGTCTAATCTATCTCCAATGACGAGCGTGCGGGAGAGGTCAATGCCGGTATGCTCGCTCAAGAGGTCTAACATGAAGGAACTCGGCTTGCCGCAATAAATTTCGGGTTGGCTTCCGCACGCCGTCGCCACAGCATTGACGATCGCCCCGGCGCCCGGGTACAAACCTGGACCGAGCATATCACCCGCATCCGGATTCGTCGCCACAAACTTTGCCCCGCGCTGGATTTGCAAAGACGCATACGCGAGCTTGGCAAACGTAAACGAAGAATCGCTTCCGACCACCACCGCCCCGACGTCATCCTCTTCATCCATCCATTCCGACATTTCCGCCCAATCCGTCGTCGTGCACCTCACACTGTCGTACACACCGCCTTCAACATCAATCCCAGCCTCCTCGAGCTCATCCAAAATGCCCTTCTCACCGATGACGTACACCGTCTTTTGTTTATAGTCATCCACGTGTTCTCCGTCGTCTCCCTTCTCCCCAATCAGCGCATCGAATCCTTCGCGTTTCAGATAACACGCCGTCGCGTACGCCGACGTATATATCTCGTATTTGCTCGCATCGATCCCCAGCGCCGCGAATTTCGCCGCGTAATGCTCTCGGCTCTTCGTCGAGTTGTTTGTGACGAAAAAGACCCTCTTACCCTTGGCCCTCAGCGCTTCGATCGCCGCCTTGGCGCCCGGAATGAGCGAATCCCCGTGCCAAATCACCCCATCGCAATCCAGCACCACCGCATCGATCGCTTCGTCGATCTCTCGCGTCAATCCCGACGGGTCGGCGACGAGCACGGACGCCAACGACGGCGCGGCGGCGGCAGAGACCACCCGGCGGCGGACCGACTCGTTTTGTTGTCGTCGTTCGCCGCGTCCTCGTCGTCGTTCGCCGCGTCGCGGCGTCGATCGCGCGATGGAGACCGCGGACGCGAGTGCGTTCGCGCGCATGGTTTTCGTTCGCGGCGCGGTGGTTCGGCTCTGCGTCGTCGCCCGCGCGGTGTGACGCGGGAACGACGCAGAGGGGTTGGGCGGACGTGTCAAAAAGTTTTACATTGGTGGTTTTATGATGCTAAATGTATGGTTAAATAGTATATAGGGTTTTGCTTCTAGTGTGAGCACACGCGCGCGCGCAGTCGTCCATCCTCGCTTTTGGACGAGACGCCCGATGCGCGCGTCACGGGAACCCCTCGCGACGGCTGGTGACATCGACGAGGTCACCGACGCGAAGAATCTTCATCCCCTGGTCGGCGCGACGTAAAGCGGGGACGATGAGGTTCCACCCGAAAAAAGTGCACGCGCGCCAAAAGCGGTTGGACGTGCCCAAAGCGGCGCCGCCTCGAGTTTGCGCGAGCGCGCGAACGACGACGTCGCCGTGTTCGGTCGATCCCGTGTCGGGATCGACAGCGGGAATGGTGCAACGCGAACACGGCTTGCAGAGCTCGGCGTGGATGTCGTCAGAGATTTGAATGGATGCCCATCGGTCTTCGGCGTACGCGGGAGCGTCGTCGACGACGACGTTGCCGCGGAATCGACGCCCGTCGACGCGCGTCGATGGACGAACCATCGCGTCGAGGGCGTCGATGGATGATTGGTTGACGAGTAGCATCGGGTACCCGTCGCTCAGCGTCGTGGTACACCGACGAGAACCGTAATTCTCGCTCGTTAATCGCGTCGTGGCGTCGTCCACATCCACGCCGGCGTCCTCATCCTGCGCGCCGCCGGGAAACCCACCCTTCCCCAACCATCGCACGAGCGCGTACGATTCACCGCGTCCGCTCTCGTCTTGGTTTAAAAACTCACTAAACCACCTCTCTGCCGTTTCTCCTTCGTTCGCGCACGTCCCTAGCCAATCCCAACACTCTGTCTGCGACAACGCGTCGTCGTTCGCATCCAAATCAACCTCCACCTTTAACGCTCGATCCATCGACCCGGCTTCGCACGTGAGCGTAAACCGGCGAATCGTCGCGTCCGTGTACGCCTCGGGTGGGTCTATCGCGCACGACACGAGCGCGAGACGCGGGTGCGTGCGTTGAGAGATGAATTTACCATCCTTGGAGTGGACGACTGACCACACGCGATCGAACGCGAGTCCGGTGGACGTGAGGGCGACGGCGTCGAGGGAAACCCCGGCACAGGATTTCACGGGATAGGTGACGAGGGCGGAGATCTTCGGCATGGGTCCGGATCGCGCGCCCGGTGTCGCGCGCGTGCAGGTGTGGCGTCGTTGACGCACGAGGCGGTTGTTTTAACAGAATTTGGGATTGGATTGCGAAAATCATTCAATCAACTCGCGTTCGAGCGATTGAGACTTGGTTCGATCGATGAAACGTGGTGGATATTAAGTTTTCGAGTGCGCTCGCTCGAAGGTCGCGCGTCGGATCGATTTCTTGCGATTTAATCAAGTCACGTCCTCGCCGCGCGGCGTGGATTTGGATTTGATGCGCGCACTCGAGCGCGTAGCCGGCGCCGGCGCGCGCGTCGATCGACTCTTCATTGGTTTGGTCGATCGCCGTCTGCGTTTGGGCTCAGGCGACGCTCCGAAATCGATCGGAAGCGTCGTGGTGTGCCTGACGAGGCGCGCGAGGAACGCGCACGCGATGGCTATTCTTAGCCCGACAGTCGTCGAAATCGACTCGACGCTCGAGATAATCCAATCGATCGCGAGCGTCGTCGCGGCGTCGACGCGGATTCGACGGTCGTAAACACCGATGATGAGTATCGCGAACCGAAGCACGGAGACTTCGATGACGCGCATCATCGTGAATGGCCACGTCAACACTCGAACGCAGCTTTGCGCCGTAGCGGCGCCGAATCGCGCGACGGCCAGAAGCCCGCTCGACGCTCGCTCCATCCTGACGATGGCGTCCATCGTTGACGAAGCGAATCGCTCGAAATCACTCGCAAACGCGCGTTGTCGCGTCCGTAACGCATCCACCGTCGCCGCGGCTTCTCTCGTCGCCGTCTCTGCGGCAGATACGTCGGATCTCAGGGCCCGCATCGCGTCCGCTTGCGCGTGTACGTCGGCGTCCAACGACGTCAGCGCGCTCGTGATCGCTTCGGCTCTTTCGTTCGCCTCTTCCTGTACTTCCACGAGCCGCGTCGAGAGCGCCGCGATGGCGTTCGCCGCGAGCTCCGCGCGCCAAACGGCGACGTAGTGCTTGCAGTCTCGGTCGATCGCCGCGGATTCTTCAGAGTACACGGCAAACTCAATCCCTCTGTCCAACATAAATCCCCCCACCGCATCGTCGCCCTCTGTTTCGTCGTCACCGCCCGCATCCACATCACGCGCGCGCCCGAGCGCGCGCAACACGCACCGCTCGCACCCATCCCCGCGTTCGGCGCACGCCCCGCTCCTCGCCCGCGCGCCCGCGCGCTCCAACCGACACCTCGCGCTCGCGCTCGCCGCCTCGCACCGCATCCCCGACGACCCACCGACACCCACCAGCGCCTCGCACGCGCCGACGCCGTCGCCCGCGTCGATCACCGCCCCCCACGCGCGCGCGCGGCATCGTTCCGCGTCCGTCGTCATCGATCGCAACGAAGAACCCGTCGCCATCCAGGCGTCGGCGAGCCCAGAACCAGGGCGCGATCGCCCATCCTCGTGCGCGCGCGCGACCGCGATGACGCACGCGGTCAACACCGCGCGCGCGACGAGAGGGACCGCGCCGCGACGACGCGCGACGTCCGCCGGTTTCGTCGTCCTCCGCGGCATCGCGCGCGCGTGTGGCGCGCGTCGCGCGGATCGTCGTCGGCTCTGACGCCGGTTCGTCTCCCGTCAGACCAACCGGCGTTTTTGTATGTACAAACAGTATAAAATACTTTTCTTTCGAGACGACCGAGGCCAAGAGACCGTTGGGCCGCGGGGCGCTCGATGCCCGATGCGTCGGGGGATTCGCGCGCGTCGTCGGC
>Ga0255774_10003330_pt1 | contig 11853 bp, 13 predicted proteins | sample 101ome_17_FD_179972 | JGI IMG/M metagenome (GOLD analysis project Ga0255774, IMG submission 179972) | Coastal salt marsh microbial communities from the Groves Creek Marsh, Skidaway Island, Georgia - 101407AT metaG (version 2) | ecosystem: Environmental > Aquatic > Marine > Intertidal zone >...
CGTTCACCGAAACCGTCATCGTAGGCACGTCCACAATCTCAACCGTTTGCACGTCGCCGACAAAGTCGCCTCGGATTATGGCCAACGCACCTCCGGCGTCGGAATCGCATCCGACCACGGCCCATTTGTACCGCTTGTTCGCCACTTTCGCGTCGATCTCTACTTTTTCATCGTCGCTCCCGACCACTTTGGCGACGATCTTGACTCTTCTGTTCTTCCGCGACAGAAGAGACGAGGAAGGGGATAAAAGATTTTGTTTTTTGTTGTTGCAGTGGTTCACCGTTGAGAAAGTTTTTCTTGTCGTTGATGACGACGATGAACACGCGAGCGGCGAAGAAGTTCGATGCGTGTGTTTACAAAGCAACGCGCTGGAAGGAGAAGACGTGAACGCGCGCATATTCGTCGTAATCGCTCTTTGGTGCTGTGATATTAACACCACGCGTCGGAGGAGAGAGCACATTTTTTTTTTATGGAGAAAGAAAACTTTCAACGGCAGCAAAATACGAGCAAAAATACAAATTACAAAAATAGTAAAACAGTAACTTATTGTGGTGGTCATTAAAACAAAGAAAAAGCTAAATGTGATAATAACAGGTGTGTAATGGTACATCCATCGTCGCGCGAGTGCACGCTCGCCTTCCTTTCTCCGTCCCATCTCGTTTTCGCATCTCCAAGCGCGGCGAAATGTAGAGAGGAAGCGCGTCGCGTTGCGCGCGAGTTGGTATATTTTTTTTTTGTTTTTGTGTGTCAGCGTGTGTGTCATACACACAAAGGCACTTTTATCTCGAGGAGGCCGCTACCGTGTCCCAGGGCAAAGGACAGAACCCCTCGGCGATTAAAACGTACTCGGAATTCGCGAATCTCAAGCGAGAGCCATCTTCGACCAATTTCGTCATCTTATCCGTGACGATTTCGTCGTCCAGGTAAATCGACGACCCCGGGAGCGGAGAGACGAAAAGATTTTCCGCGCGTTGGGTAAACTTCACGGCGTGGTCGACGCCCATTTTCAACACGCCTTTGTGCCTTTTCAAGCACTTGGAAATGTCGAACGGTTCCAACGGACACTCCAAAGAAGCATCGCACGGCTCATCCTCGTCCATTCGCGCGTCCATGCATCCCGGTTTATCCAGTAAGAACGTGTATTGACACGCGCTTACTTCTTCTTCCTTTCGTATCGTCGGCGGTTTCTTTTTTGCCAGAGGCTGCTGCTGACTCACGACGGATGCGCGGCGTCCATTATTTAACGCCGGAGAAACGCCCGTCGGTTGAAGACAAGAAATGTAAAACATTGAGAGCGAGCGTTGATGAAAAAAGCAAATCTGGGTGCTTTTCTGAGTTCTTTGGTGATGTTTGTATCGGTAGGAATCGTGAGCGTATGTGAAAGGGGAGCGTCAAAATTCTAACGAAATGTGTACACGTCGGATTTTTTTTTCCCTTTTTGGTGTTGAAAAGAGAGATCCTTTTTTTCCATCGGCATCGCTCATCAAAAAAGTTCACTCAGACGCGCGAGGGTATTATTGTTGAATAATAAAACAACAGCAACGTTGTGAAAACTTCTTCGTTACAAAAAACTTCAATCAAACTATATGCGTAAAAACTTCTTCTCCTCAATTAAACAAACAATTTTGTACCATCTTTATCCACCTCGGGTGGGCCACTTCGCACCCAACGGTTCCTCCACAAAACTCCGGTCTTTCAACCCGAGCCTAGTAATCACGTCCAAGTACGTCGTCGCGTTGCGTCGACGAAGATACTTCAAAAGTTTCTTTCGTCTCTCCAACATTTGCGATAAACCTAATCGACTGTGCTTATCTTTCTTGTGGACTTTTAAATGTTCCGTCATGTACGCGATTTTAGCAGTCAGGGCGGCGATTTGGACCCCGGACGAGCCGGAATCCGCCGACCACGTCGCAAACTCTTTGCGAACTCTGTCCAACTCAATCTTGTTGAGTTCAGCTTTAGAAGCCGTTTCAACGCCTTTGAATTTACGAACCATTTCGCGAGTGCTGCTCGAATCAGACGACGCCGATGAATGCGCGTCTTCACCTCGATGACCACCTCCACCTCTGCGACCAAGGTTTAACACCTCTCCGTCCGTGGACGAAAAAGATGTGGGAGTAAAAGATACGAATCTTCTTCCTCCTCGTAGTAAAGAATTGTTTGTTTGATTTGTTGTTGTCGTTGTTGTTGTTGATATCGTCGATGTCGTTGTAAATAACGATGCCGATGCTGCTGCTGGTAAGCCCGAAGCTCTTGTTTTGTCTACTACAATTGTATTTGTATTTGTATTTGTTGTTGTTGCTAAAAGTCGATGCCCCACTTCGATGAAAGACGAAGAGCGGCCTCGCGCGGCTATTCTCCTCCATACACTCATTTTCAATATAATTCTACTAATATAAACTAATAATATAAGTCAAGAATCTATGAAATTAAGCGGCGTTGGAGTTCGGCGACTTCTTCTTGCCCGGACCGACGACGACGTTGACAAATCTTCTGTTGTAAACGATGCGCTTGCCCGCTCTTCCCTTTGGGCGTTTCTTCTTCTCTTGCTTGGCAACTATTGGTTTTTGAAAGGGAGATGAGGAAATCATATATGTCAGTAAAGCGAGATACGACGCACGAGATGCACGCGAATGAAAACGAGCAAAAAGAGAACGCAATCACGCGTAAACGCATTCGTGCGTTGTGATCGCCGCACGTTTCGCTTCCACGCATGTTCGCGCCACGTCGTTCGCGCCGCAATTCCGAGCGCCGATTTTCTACATCTCGCACGCAGAACCCAAAGAAGGAGGGCTTCTTTGGCTGCCAAAAGGAGCAAAATTGGAGCGCGCGCGCCGGAATCCGATAAAAAAATCCCCCACGCGAAGCGCGCGAAGACTCGATGACGATTTAAAACGTACCCTTCGGAGTTTGACCGCGGACTTTACCGGCACGAGCGAGCGAACCGTGAACTTTTCCCATTATATATTACGTTTATGCACGTAAACGATGTTTTTTTTGTGAGGCGAAGTCTCTTGTATCTGTCTCTGGTCAGCTGCTGGTCTTTTGCTCTCTTTGCTTTTTTTCGGCCAGACTGCTTCAACTTTTTTTCGTCTTTTGCTTTTTGTTTTTTCTTTTCTCTCGCCGTCTCGAAAAAAAAAACTATCCGTTCGTCATTAGAACACAGCGCACGCAGCAATATCAATAAACACACAAACAACAAAAATGCCATCTGAAGAACAACAACTCCCAGAACCGCTCCTCGACGACGGCGGAAACGATCGTTTCGTTTTGTTTCCGTTGAAGTACGATGCCGTGTGGGAAATGGTACGTCGTCGTCGTCTTCTTAGAAAGAAAAACATTTTTGAAAACTTCTGCGTTTTGAACTTTTGAAAATTTGTGTGTGCTGACGTTTCCTCTCTCTCTCTCTCTCTTACTTCCATACATTACAGTACAAGAAAGCTCAAGCGTCGTTCTGGACCGCTGGTACGTTTCACTCCTTCCTTCTTCTTTCTTCTTCCTTCTTTCTTCTTTCGTATCTCTGTTCTTCTTAAATAGCGCGCGTGGAAATTTCAAAAATTAACCTCTTCCCCTTTACTGACTCTCTCGCTCTCTTTCTCTCTCTCTCTCGGATTCGACAACAATCTCACAGAGGAAGTCGATTTGCAAGACGACATGAAGCACTGGGAAAAGCTTACCCCGGACGAGAAGCACTTCATCTCGCACGTGTTGGCGTTCTTCGCCGCTTCGGATGGGATCGTCTTGGAAAACTTGGGCGTCCGTTTCATGAAGGAGATCCAAATCCCAGAGGTACGTTTAGTTCTTTTGCCCTTTCTCTCTCTCTCTCACTCGGAAATGTGTGCATCCATTTTTACTGAACTCGTATTCTCCGCGCGTTTGTCACGACGCGAACACCACACTCACCGAAATCCACTCTCTTCACAGGCGCGAGCGTTCTATGGATTCCAAATTGCCATCGAGAACATTCACTCTGGTACGTTTATGCGATCGTGATCACGTTTTCCGTTCTGATTCTCGGACGCGAGAAAATTTTCCGTTGCTCTTCCTTCTCTCTCTCTTTTCTTCGACTACTGATGATGACGTCAAGGGGAAGATAAAAACTAACTCAAATTAAAAATTTTCATCATCGAATACACAACAGAAATGTACTCTCTCCTCATCGATCAATACATCAAGGATCCGGTGGAAAAGACGAGATTGTTCAAGGCGGTCGATACGATCCCGTGCGTGCAAAAGAAGGCGGAATGGGCCTTGAAATGGGTGCGTGATCTCGTTGCGCGTTTTGCGCGAATATTGTTGTTTTTGCTTTTGCGCGAATATTGTGCGCACCCTCGTTTGATCTTTTTCTTTGATCCTCGAATGAAGACTTACTCGTGAACTTCTATCGCATTAAATCAACAGATTGACGGCTCCGAATCCTTCGCCGAACGTTTGGTCGCGTTCGCCTGCGTCGAAGGCATCTTCTTCTCCGGCTCTTTCTGCTCCATCTACTGGCTCAAGAAGAGAGGCATGATGCCGGGGCTCACCTTCTCCAACGAGTTGATCTCCAGAGACGAAGGTTTACACAGAGATTTCGCGTGCTTGCTTTACACGATGTTGAACAACACGCCGGGCGAGGAGAAGTTGAGAAAGATTGTTACGGAGGCGGTTGAAATTGAGAAGGAGTTTGTGTGCGACGCGTTGCCGTGCGCGCTCGTAGGCATGAACGCCGACATGATGAGAGATTACATCGAGTATGTTGCCGATCACTTGCTCTCGCAACTCGGCTTCGCGAAGGAATACAACACCCCGAATCCGTTTGACTGGATGGAATTGATCTCTTTGCAAGGCAAGACGAACTTCTTTGAGAAGCGTGTCGGCGAATACCAAAAGTCTGGCGTCACCGGCGGGTCTGGCTCCATGTCCACGTTCGCGCTCGACGAAGACTTTTAAGTTATCATTCTTTAAGCAGCGGCCATCAGCAGCGGCACAGCAAATTAGTTTGGGAGAGAGGGAGAAGAGAGAGAGAGAGAGAGAGAGAAGGAAGGAGAGAAAATGTAATTGTAAATGTACAAGGACGAGAAGAGAAGAGAGGAGGAGGAAAAGAAGAAACGAGTTGAGAAGGCGGTGTGGACGAGAAGAAGAAAGAGGAGGAAGAAACCAACTTATTTCGAGGAAGGAGAGAAGAGAGGTGTGGAGTTTACCCGAAAGTGAGAAGTGTAAACGTGCGACTACATACTATTATTATTATTAGCGCGCTGATAAATCCTACGTAGCGTTGTCAGTGAATCTAACAAACAGAAATACTACTATTATTGTTATTATTGTTCAACTCGTCAGAGCGCCTTCTAATACTAATTCTCTTCTAAAAACAAACTAAACTCTCGTCACACCGTAGCCTTGTCACGATTCCGTCTCGTAGTCCTATATCGCTTCACCGCGCGGAACTGTCGTCGAGCTATGCAATACAAAACCGTGAATATAGAGATGATGAGTAGATATTTCCAAGTATCGATATCTTGATCTCTCGCTCCAAACATCTGCGACCGCGCGTGGCCTTTCCTATTTATCTTATTACTCCCTCTCAATCTTCCACTTGCTCGAAGTTGACCGACGCCACGAAGCGACTGATGGTGCTGATTCTCGCTCGCACGAAGACGCATTGGATCCGGAGAAGATGATGACGACGCAACACTTTCTTCTGCCTCTTCTTCCTTTCCTGCATCATTCAGCGCCGCTCTCGATGAACCACCTCCTGCTTCTTTTCTTTCTCCAACTGCTGGATGTGCCCGCATCAAATGCGCCAAGCTCAAACCTGCTCCTGCCCACGACTCGACAACTTCATCGTGTTTCTTCTTTGTGACTGGATTAAACATCGCGAAGCAATCGTCAAAGTGTGCCTGCGTGTCGCCATAAATTTCCCACGTAAACGCGGCTGGAACTTTCACCACGTCGAAGGCGTAATCCGTCACCGTTCCGTGCGCTAAATATCCGACGCCTTTACCCCCACTCCCAGTCACGCAACGTTTCCCACAATGCATTCGATTGATATCTTCGCCTATTTTCCTTGCAAATTCTGGATATTCTCCCACCGGTTCCTCGTTTTTATGATCGTACGGCGTGAAAATAGCCTCCATTCCCGAGTGTACGTTCACCCAAGCGTGCGGCTTCACGTCTTTAAACAGTTTCTCCAAAACTTTCGATTCGGGTTCAGAAATCGCGTACGGCCCGGGAAATTCCTCGCTCGGATCGTAATCCTTCTCCTTCACGCCGAAATTTACCGGGAAATTTCTATTCACATCAACTCCTCGCCCATTCTTCCGTTCGCAAAACTTTTTCGCGCCTTCCACCATCGCTCGGCCGTTGACGTTTTCAATCGGGATGACGGTAAATGTTGTTTGTCTTAACGATTCTAGAAAAGCGCGGCGGTCGGACGTCGCTTTCTGCATAGAAAATGCGCTTTTGTTGTTACCATCTTCTTCTCCTCCTTCTTCTTCTTTCGTCGTCGCTTCGACTAACGTCTCGATAAATCGAAACGCTGTATCCACCGTAATCAACTCCCGTCCGTGTTCTCCAAAGTCATACAGCAGTCTCGTTTTCTGTTTATTCTCTTCCTCGTCAAAGATACCATCTAAGTTAATCGTCACCACCGGGATGGTCACAGAATACGAACGAGAGTTTGCATTCCCGCCGAAATTGGCAATTTTATCGCCGGCGCCGTTCGCGCTCGATTTCGTCACGTACTTCACGCGTAAAATGGACGCGTAATCCGTTTCCAATCTTTGCAACTTTTCTTTGATGTCGTTTTGGGTGAGATAGTAAGAAAAGTCCGGCTTCGCGTGCGTGTTCGGTTTCATCGCGATTCTTTCAGCTCTCTCTCTCTCTCTCTCTCTCTCTCTCTCTCTCTCTCTCTCGCGGTTCTCTCTCTCTACCTCTTGTCTTCTCCTCTGGACATTTCTTCTTGTCTTCTTGACTTCTTTCTTCTTGCTATTTTATGTGGCACAGCAGGAAGTTTGTGGAGAAAAATCGAGAGAAAAAAAACACGCTTCTTCGAGTGCAAAAACAAAGTTTCATAGTCAGAGTTCTGCGCCATGTCTCTGACCTCTCGAAGAACGACTGGCGATGGCGACACCACCACCACCACCTCGGAAGAGAAAGAAACGATACTCCCTTCGACGGTTCGCGCGGACGGTTCGGTGCGTAAACCCGTCCGCATCCGCGCTGGATACGTGAACCAATTTGAAGTCAAAAAGTACGTCTCGCCGGCGCTTCGGAAACAACAACAACAACAAAAGGAAGAAGGAGAGGAGAAAGGAGAAGAGGAGAGGACGGCATCGAGCGCGAAGAGTGGCAGCGCTGGCGTCGCTTCTTCTTCTTCTTCTTCTTCGAACACTAGTAGTAATAATGCCAATAATAGCAACAACATGACGGCGGCACAGAAGAAGAACGCGAAACGACGAGAGAAGAAACGACTGGAGGCGCAGCAGCAGCAGCTGCAGCAGCAGCAAGGAGAGCGAGAGAAGATTAAAGAAGAACACGAACAAGAACGAGGAGAAGTGAACGACGAAGAGCAGGAATATTTAAAAACAGAAATCAAACATCTGCGAAAACAGTTGCAACAGTGCGAACGGATCGAACGGAAACGCATGGAGGACGAATCGAAAGTTCGACCGAGCGAGTGGGAGAAACTCGGCGAGTACGACGAAACCGTAGACGCGTTGGAGAAGCTGCAGAGAGATTTAGCCAACTTGCAGTTTCCAGCGCCAGAGGAGACGAAAAAAGATCCCAAAGAGTAGTTCGTGTGTATTTCCACGCGTAGAGATGTTAAGAATAGCAGTAGTGGTAAAAAGTAGTTTTTAAAGTTACAGTCTAAAATATATGTGTCTAACGCGCCGCGCCGCTTTCTTGAACTAAATACATAAAACGCCAAGCGTTTCCTACAACTCGCCGCCGTGGTCTCTCAGCTTCTTGATCTTCTTCATCTGCTCCATCTTCTTCCTCCAAATTTCCATCTCGACCTCGTGATTTAACCCTAATTTCTCGTGCAATTTCTGTCGCTTCTTCTCTCTGTGTTCTAGCTTTCTCTTCAAGTGATTCTCGTCCGCGAGTATTCTCGTCTTCCGCTCGACGTCTTTCACCGAACTCGCCGCTTTCGCGTTTTTATGTTTCGGTTTCTCGTACCCGTAAAACACGTCTCTCACGACCGTTTTAAACGTATAATCTGCGTTCGATAAGGACATCAGAGGACTGCACACGTTCCGATGAAACTCCTTTCCGAGATAGAGCAAAACGATGCCGTAGCAGAAACACTTGATTGCTTTTTCGATCGCTCGAACGAGCACCGAAGGAGGCGGGTCCAAATCATACGGATTAATCCCTCGTCGAATGAGTCTTTCGTGCTTGGTGAGTTTATTCGTCGTCGTCGTGGTAAACTCTGTTTCGTCTTCTTCCTCTCGTCCTTCTCTTCTTCCTCTCATTCTTCCTCTTCTTCTGTTATTCTCCTCTTCCTCCTCCTCCTCCTCATCTTTCCTCTTCGGCGACTGAGGAGGAGGCGGAGAAGACGTCGCCGCGTACGTCAGAGGCGCGTCTTCTGCGATGGATATCATGTTTTTTTTTTCCTTTCCGCTTTCTCGATTTCCACCGACCGAGAGAGAGGAGCGGCGAGACGCTCGCAAAAAGAAGAAGTGCTGTGTGTGTTGTGTTGTGAGAGTTTTAGCGCGTTTTGTTTGTGCTGTTTTTCATTTTTTTTTTTTGCTTTTTTTCTCTCTCTGTCACACTTTTAAGTGCCGCTCTCTCTACTCGAAACTTCAAAAATCATCCCCCAGAAGAAGAAGAAGAAGAAGAAGAAGAAGAAGACAGCTCATCTAGACACACACGCAAACGCGCGCACACACACGCGCAAAGACATCTCGCCTTTCTTTTTAATTGGTGGTGCGCGGCGCACAAAAGAGAGAAGAAAGAGAGAAGAGCTTTATTTTCAAAGTTCGTTCGTTCGTTCGTGAAAAGAGAGAGGAATTCCAAAAGGGGAGAGCGACCCGCCTTTGCACTTGTACCCCGCGCCCCGCTCTGTTTAGAGAGAGAGATCTGCGTCTTGTCGCTGAGGAGAACGCTCGCGCGCGCGCTCTTTTCGAGAAAAAGGAAAAAGAAAATGACATTGTTAGCGAACAGACCCGTAGCCGTAGTTCTTTTCCTCGTTTCGCTGGTATCGATCTCGTCGTCGTCTCCTTCGTGGACGACCTCATCTCCCGCGGCGGGAGGAGGAGGAGGAAGAGGAGGAGGAGGAGGAGGAGGAGCGGCTTTTTGGTCGGTGGAAGCGAGAAAGTCGCCGACGATTGGAGGAGAGAAAAAGCCGACGAAGAAAGAGTTGAGAGAAAACTATTTGGTGAACCATCCTCGGCCGTTTTCGTGGGCGGAAACGAAAGCGCCGGATACGACGGCGTTCGATAAGCACGTGCAGAAAGTAGCGAAAGAAAATTTTGAGAAGAAGATGAACCCAGACCCGGTGGTGGTGGAAGACGACACGGAGTGGGACGACAACATCGTGGACCCGGACTACGACGACGAGGACGAGTTGGGAGCGGATGAAAAGCCGCCGAGTCTGTTGGACGCGTTCAAGAACAAGAAAATCCCAAAAGTAGAAACGATGAGTAAAGAGGACTCTCCGTTCGTTGAGATTTTGATATTAGCCCCGAGCGCGTTCTTATTGATTGGTTTGATGTACATGTGGCGATGTAAGTACGCGTGGAAGGAAAATTTTCAAGAGAGTCGAGCGCTGTCGGAATTGAATAAAGTCAGAGAGTCCAAAGAATACGCGCTGTTTTCCGCGTACATCTCCAGCGGGAACTTTGACGTCGGAATGTTGTATTGGTCCTTGGGAGGCGTGACGTTATTGTTGCAAATGCAGTACAACGCGGTGTACGCTTTAGTGCCGCCGATGACGAGTTTAGCAGTCGGAGTGTTTTATTCTATGATTTTCCAAAGGTCGTTGACGGGTATTCCCGGAGTCACGGGACCTCCGTTAGCGCAGAGATTATTGATTTTAGCGACGGCAATTATCTTGTTGATGAATTTGATTTATTGCGAAGTGAACAAGAGTTTTGTGGCCAAACCCGAGTATTGGTACGTCACAGTCGGGATGATTGTCGTTCCGCAGGTGTTGGCGTTTTACCATCGCATGGGCGGATGGATTCAGCACAATCGCGAGTATAGGTACAAAATGGTTGAATAAGTGATCAAATAGTCGTCATCGCATTAATATTAGTCGCATAGAGTATATATATATATATATATACATATTTAAGTATATGAGAATTGTATCATCACAAAATATTATTTCTACGTCATGTCATACTAAAGTGGTCTTAACTAACGAACTACGCGCGCGCTACTTCTTTACAACTTTTATTTTCGTTTCCATTGTTTCTCTTTCTTCAACAAATCAACCTGTCCAGGCACTCCCATCCCTTGTTCGTTCGGTAAGGTTGCACTCACTTCCACAATCTCCCAGATTTGGTCCATCGCCAACGCGTTTTTCAGGGACTCTGGCAGATATTTCAGAGGCGAACGCAGCCACGCGGATTGGTACGGTTTCGCTCTCGGCGCGTCTTCGGTTTTGTTTTCGTTCTTATTCTTAATATTCTTCTCCCCCTCGGTGCTATCACTCAGTTCTCCTTTGTGTTCGAATTTCCTCATCATCACTACTTTTACGTCGCAACTCGCCTTCTCGCCGTCCGCTATGAACGCGACTACTCGCACGTTCTCGCCTCGTTTGTTACACGACGCGTTGTACCAAAAATCAGATTCTAAACGAACGCCGTTCTCTTCTTCTTCGTCTGCCTTCGAACTTCCTCCGACAATGTTCAACACTCTCTCGCTCTTCCTCAGCTTTGGCAACGCGACTGATTTCGCTTTTTCGTACAAGAGCACGTCGTCGATGGCTAAATTGAACGCGTATAACGTCATCGCGGACAAACCAAACCCAAAATATCGATGGAAACCGGTGGAGAAATCCGACGAACTCGACGAATTCGACGAAGTGGCATACGAACGGCACGGCAGACTAGACAGAGACGAAGAGGAAAAGGAGGTGGACGGAGCAGACGAGAGAAGTTTACGAAGAACAACGTCTCTTCCCCGTCGGACGGTTGGAGGAGAAGGCGAACGAAACATGCTCCCTGATAATACGCGCGGGGGTAAGTTTTTGCTTGTGCGTTCACTTTCTGAGGATGAGGAGACTTTACTCACAAATGTAATTATTCTTATTTTACAATATTTCTGTTAGGCGGAAGATTCTCGTGACGCAATCGGCTCCACACGAGGCTAAAACAGTCCCTTCTGTTGACGACGACGACGACGACGACGACGATGGTTTGAAAGCTATTTTAGTTACTTCCGCGCAGTGTGCGTGGGAGATTTCACCGGTGACGCTCCACTTTGCAGCGCCGTCGTTGTCGTCGTCTTTTCTGGTCCAGATTAAAATTGAACCGTTCTCGTGCCCAGTGGCGAAAGTTGAGTCATTCAAAACGCTAACACACGTCGGCGCAGATGTGCACACAGAACCGGACGACCAAATTGGTTTTGTTTCTCCTTCCACCAACGATTTATTCACTTGCCACGCGTTTACTTTTTTGTCGCGGCCGACGGTAACGAAGAGGTTGTCGCTCAAAAATGCCAAATCGTACATCTCTCGCGCGTGCGCTTTGAAGCGGTTCGTTAATACCCAACCCTCCGATAAATCGGCAGCATCGTTGGGTGAACGAGTGAATACGCACGCGTGCCGATCTCGCGAGGCGACAATTAACGTCTCCCCATCGTTTGAGAATTCCAAAGCGACTGCGGTGAGCGTCGGTCCTAATAGCGATTCCACCATCCGCC
>Ga0255774_10003338_pt1 | contig 11830 bp, 13 predicted proteins | sample 101ome_17_FD_179972 | JGI IMG/M metagenome (GOLD analysis project Ga0255774, IMG submission 179972) | Coastal salt marsh microbial communities from the Groves Creek Marsh, Skidaway Island, Georgia - 101407AT metaG (version 2) | ecosystem: Environmental > Aquatic > Marine > Intertidal zone >...
CCTGCCACCACATCCAGCGCGCCTTGCCATACTGCACCAGCAGCGTGCCGCGCGGCTGCCAGGCTGTTTGGACTAAGCCAAGTATCGGGATCGAGGGGTGTCAAACCATCTTCAGGCAATCGCTCATTCAAGAGGTGCATTAGCGAGGCATCGTGAGCAGCTGCAATGCGTGCTTGCTCTATATCGGGCGCTACCCTTAGCGGATAATCTCGCGCAAAACCGGTACGTTCCAGATGTTCGATTAAATGGGCGAGGCGGTCCGGACGCTCGGGATGGCTCCCCGGCACCTGATGTTCGAGACATTCCGCGTGAGTATAAATTCGCAACATATCCAGCTGAAAACTCCGCAAACGCAATCACTACTGTAACGCCTGACGGCGACAAAAGAACGGCGATATACAGGCTGTTGATATGTCGCATTTTTTTGGCTTGTTTTCGGTACGCGACTCGCCAAAACTTTAGTGTAGAGTCGTATTACACAACGTGCGTTACACAAGGGGCCGCTGGCGATGGATAACCGCGACGAAGAAGAAAACCGCCCTGAGGCGGGAACACCCAATAGAGACAACGACAGCACCGAATGGGCAGATGCCGAGCAGACCGATAGCTATTCGGCCGCATCGGTGCCGCGGGATGACCTATCCGAAACTGGCGAGATGGACTTTGACTCGCCACTCTGGAGCGATTCAGGCGCCGATGATCTATCGATGCCAGCGGACAGAGAACCAACCGAGGCACCTGAGAAGGATTGGCTCGTCGACAGCGGACTTGCCGCAGCAATCCGCCCGGAGTCCGCCGAGCCCGAATCGGCAACCGAGGACGACCCCGATGAGATGTCAGAGGAAGATGAATCTTCCTGGTCGAGCCCCGACAATGATCTTGTCGGTCGTGATGAAGAATTCGAAGACGAAGATTTGGACGAGGAAGATCTCGAGGACGACAACGATCTTGAAGAGGATGACTTCGAGGATGACGACCTTGAGGACGACCTCGACGACGAAGAAGACGACATCGACCCCGAAGACGATGGGGATGACGGCGATCTGGACGAAGATGACTTCGAAGACGATGATGAGGATAACTCGGACGAAAATAACGACCGATTCGAGATGCCCCTGACCGCCGTAGGAACGGCTGCGCCAGAGGTGACGACCTCACGTTCGGTATGGCCCATGTTGGTAGGATTGGTTGCGATCGTGCTGATCTCTGTCGGCGGCTGGGGCCTGTTTGAGGAAAGAGGCGAATTACAGGCCAGAATCAACGAATTGGAACGCAGCCAATCACAGGCGAAATCCGTGGGCACGGTAGACGCGTCCACTCTTTCTGCACTTGAAACCGATAACGCTGCGTTAAAACTACAGCTGGATGGCTTGTATCGCGACTACGAACTGGCGATGGCTGAGATCGCTCGCTTGCAGGAGGCAACCGCAATGTCAGCGCAGGATGTGGCTGACGGTGGTGTTCCCGAGCAAACGGATGAAACGAATACACCGGCGGTGTCAGATGACAAGACGCCCGATGCGGAGCAGGAATCCGCGAGTGTACCCACACCGGGCGGCTGGTTCGTCAATGTGGGGGCCTTTTCGGTTGCCCAATCCGCAGTCAACCTCAGTGCGCGACTCGCTGACAGCGGCTTTGACGCCGTTGTTCAGGAGATGTCGACTGATGGAGGAAGGACACTTTTTCGGGTTCGGGTAATCGGATTAGAGGTCAAAGAAGATGCCCAACAGGTGGCGCAGGATCTGGAGTCTAACTACGGCACTGGACCCGTTTGGATTGGGCAAAACCCCGAAGCTCAATAACTTAATTTCGCGCGATCCTGGCGCTGATTATGCCTTAGCAATAAAAAAGCCCCGCCTCGGCGGGGCTCATCGTATCAACGGGCCTTGGCACTGCATGCTGGGGTGGCGGTACGAGCTGAATCCGTACTCACGAAACGATCTGAAGCCGCATCAAAGATCACCAAACCATTCACGTTAACAGGCGCGCTGACCAACGTATCGTAAAGTCCATCTTTGTACGGGATGGGGTAGCTCGATTTAAAAACCGCGCGCTCAACGCCGTACCACTGCAATTCTCCGCGCTCCAGTAGATAAGCGATGTCGCTGGTTCTCGCCAATCGAGCCCCGTCACCAAAAGTGTCCTGACACAGCTTGGATAGATTCCAAAAGGAGGGCATCGTGGCATCTTCAGGAACTGCTACCTCGGTAACACCGACATACCCATAGCGATACAGATTCAACTCATCACGCAGATCCTGTATCTCTGCGGCCAGCTCATCAAAATCAAGCGCGCTTAATTGATCGATCAACTCCTGAAAATCGAGTGACTCCATCAATGCAAGCAGCTCTTCCAAAAGGGCTGATGGCTCGGCGCTCTCTGACGCCTCACCCCCAAACTACTCCTCCAGCAGGGATCCCACGTGATTGGTGCTATCCATCGGAGCCACAGTGGCCGGCTGTCCAAAGGCGCTCGTTGCACCCAAACCAATCAACATAGCTGTAATAAACGCTCTCATCATATCTCTCCTTGAGTATTCAAACCTCGAGACTATTGGAATGTCTCTGATCATCTGCCTCTTGACTCAATCCGCCAGAGGCTTGACTCCCTCCGCCAGCATCGCGGGATCTGCGGAAGCAGTGCTGATCCAGCTCTAATCAGTGCTCGGGTAGCAAAAGGCGACAAGGGTTGGGTTTACGGTTTACATCGTCGCACCCGCTTTAATACTGTGGTTCAACAACAGCGCGTTTGTGTTGACAACGCTCATGAGCGCACCATTTAGAAAAGACGGACAAAAGCCAAAAAACGGGGGAAAACACCATGTCAGAATCCCATTTGGAAAACGTCGCCATGATCGGCGCCGGCACCCTAGGTGGACAGATCGCCTGGCACAGCGCGTACATGGGCAAGCAGGTCACCGTCTACGATATCTCGGAAGAGGGTCTTGAAAACTGTCGCGCCGCGCATGCGGGCTATGCGGCCATCTATACCGCCGATCTTAATGCCAGTGAGGTCGATATCGCGGCAACAAAATCGCGGCTGACGTTCACCACTGATCTTACCGAGGCGGCACAAAACGCTGACCTTGTGATCGAGGCTGTGCCAGAGGTGCCCGACATTAAAATCGATGTGTATCAGAAGCTCGCTACCATCATGCCGGAGGAGACGATTCTCGCAACGAACTCATCCACCTTGCTGCCTTCCATGTTCTCTGCCGAAACGGGTCGACCGGATCGATTTGGTGCACTGCATTTTGCCAACATGATTTGGGCTTTGAACATTGCAGAAATCATGGGCGCACCGGAGACCTCAGACGATACCCTGACCCGGCTCACCGCCTATGCCGTTGAAATCGGCATGGTCCCGATACCGATTTCCCGAGAGCAAAATGGCTACGTCTGTAACAGCTTGCTGGTGCCCCTACTCCAAGCGGCTCAATCCCTCGTTACCAAAGGGGTCGCAGACCACGAGACGGTTGACCGTACCTACATGATCATGAATCGCGGCTGCACCATGGGGCCTTGTGGAATTATGGATATGGTCGGCATGGGTACCCTGCGTGAGATCTTCACTTACTGGGGAACGCAATTGGGCGACCAAGAGATGCTCTCCAACGCCGCCTATATTCAAGAGCATTTTCTCGACACGGGGCGAATGGGTTTGCTCGCCGGTAAGGGATATTACGACTATCCCAATCCCACCTACCAACAACCGGGCTTTCTGGACGTCCCGGACAAGTCAGCGGTGCCTGCTCTGGCCGCTAAAGCCAAATTAAGCTGAACATCCCGGCCCGAAAGACCAGTAGCAGACTCAATGCGACGTCCTGAACCAACACAGCGCGATTTGACGCAAAAACAACGTGTTATGACCAAAAATGTGACGTTTTAGACGCTATTGGCAGTATTGATGAAGATTCTTTCGCGCTAAACGACAACCGCCAATATGCGGACTTAATCTTGGAAGTGGGATTCTAAGAGGCGTAACGTGAGGAATGCGGCGCGAGGGAAACCGATCTAAGCGAGGAGAAAATCCTACCCTACACACCAGATCCCCACGCCGCGACTCCTCCCAATCCTGTATTTCTGCATTAGCCACACCAGATTGCCAACGACGACTTAGTAGCGCCGTGGGATCTATATCGATGTGGCGCAACCTTGGGAAATGCAATCTTTAATTTGAAAAAAAACCCCGTCGCAGGGACGGGGTGTGGTTCCGATGAGTTATAAATCAGTCTGCCTTTTTCATCCAAACCTGTAGCAACTGCATAACGATGATTGAGCCAACGAAAGCCATCTGGAACGGATTCATGGAAGGCGCGTTGCCGGCCTCGGCGATAAACGCCTGCGCTGCGCCCGACAACGCTGTGGTTTCACCCACGTTCGTAAGGCCTGCGGCCACATCCCGGAGCAACCCATTGGTATTGACCATCAATACACACATAAAAGCGCTAACACTCAGGCAATAAATCGAGACCAATATCTTGCCAACAATAGGGCCACCGCCGCTAGCATAAATATTGTTGGTCATACGAAAGCCCAGCCATGTTGCGACCACATAACCTAAAAACCAGATCGCGTTACCAGACATAAACGCCGCTAAAATATTCCACATATCAAGTTCTGACATATTTCCCCCTTTTATTATTTGGATGCCCTAAGGCTCAAAGAGTGTCTCATCTGAAGCACAATTAATAAAGCGAGAGGCTGTTGACGGTTCAGAGAGGTCGCCGTACCGCTGACGCTGAACAACGCAAACGCTACCGATTCAGTGTCAGCGCAACCAGCTGTCCCGCTTCACCCGGTGCGCCGGTGGCCACAACAATATATTGCCGGCCACCTACCGCGTAGGTCATAGGAACGCCCGTCTGGCGCTGCCCCAGATCGATCTCGGCAATCACCTCTCCGGTCAATTTATCGTGCGCCCTGAATAACGAGCCGCCCCAACGAGAACCGTACATACCGGCTCCCTCTCCAGAAAACAGCAGTGTTTTCGTCACCAGCAGTCCAGAGCGATCATCATTCCCCGTATCGGGTATTTCGACGCCCGCCAGTTTCGGATGCTCGCGCACCTCTCGTGGGGTTCGACTGTTGGGGCGTTGCCACAGTAGCCTGCCCGTATTCATATCAAGTGCACTGATCCAGCCCCAAGGTGGCTTAAGAAGCGGCAAATCGAATGGCCCGCTCAGAGTGGCATCTCTGAGCACGTACCGCATGGTGGAGCGCTCAGTATCGGCAATCAGCCCCACCACCTCGGGGGCAACGGCGTAAGCTACATACAGCACGCCTGACTCGGGATCAGCCACGGCGCCTTGCCAATTCGCGCCCCCCACCGATCCCGGCAGCACCAAGGTGCCACGATTAGTTTCATCTACCAGCGTCGGCGGCGTGTAGAGTGGACCTAGGGTATAGCCCTCGGCTATCCGCTGTGCCTCGGCGAGTACGTCCGGTGTCAGGTCGTTGAGCTGATCTTTGGTAACACCCGTGCGCCCGAAGGGCTCGGGTAACGACGGTATCGGCTGAGTGGCTGCGGTTTGCTCACCCGGTACAGCGCTCTGCGCAACGGGCACCTCTAGGATTGGCCAAACAGGTTCTCCCGTGCGGCGATCAAACACAAAGGTCAGCCCTTGCTTCGTAATTTGTGCAACCGCTGGAATCTCCCGGTTATTCACCGTGATATCGAGTAGCACCGGCGGCGCGGGCAAATCGTAATCCCAGATTGGATGATGCACCGTTTGAAAGTGCCAAACGCGCTCCCCGGTGGCGGCATTCAGGCAGACGAGGCTCTGGCCGTATAAGTTATTGCCGGGCCGGTGACCGCCGTAGTAGTCACTGGTGGGCGCCTCAACCGGCAGATACACATACCCCAACTCAGGGTCGGCGCTCATCGGTGCCCAAACGCCCGTATTGCCCGTGTAATCGGCCGAGCCCTCTCCCCAGGTGTCGAATCCGAATTCGTTCGGGGCGGGAATCGTATTAAAGCGCCACAGAAGCTCGCCCGTATTGGCATCATAAGCCGTGGTCTTTGCTTTAAGCGCCTGCGGTGACTCGGGTGCGCCGCTAAAAGCGAACGCCGCGCCAACAATCACCACATCACCGACAACCATCGGCGGTGAACTGGCACCAATAGGGGCGGTGACAGGATCGAGATCAACTCCCAACTGCGACTTGAGGTCTACTAATCCACCATTGCCAAATGCCGTTCGCGGTCGACCGGTCGTGGCGTCCAGCGCCACCAGCCGATATCCGGGGGAGATCACAAAAATGGTCTCCTGGTCTTCGCTGCGATGAAATGCCACCCCCCTACCCGGCCCCTTACGGGGCGCGTAGCCCCCGCGCTCCCCCTCGTCGAGACGATACATCCACAAAGTCTCTCCGGTGGCTGCATCAATGGCCAACACCGAGCGCTGTGCGCCGGCTGTGGCGTATAGCACGCCATTGGCCATCAGCGGCGTCACTTGATAGTTAGGCCAGGGAGCGGGCCCAAAATTATCCGACTTCCAGCGCCACGCGATACGGAGATCGGCCGCGTTACCTGCATTAATTTGGTCGAGTGGAGAGTAATTTTGCCCATAAGGAGTGCCGCGATGATGAAGCCACTCGGTAACTGAGTGCATCTCTGTCTGAGCGCCAGAAACTGTTAGCGGCGGCTGGTTACCCAGTTTTTGAAGCATCTCGCGACTCCGCAACGACGCTCCCAGGCGAATAGGGTCTTGCCCTACGGGATATCCGTTTTGACTGAGCAAAAAGGCGATCACAGTCTCGTATGCGGCATCCGAGAGCCCTCCGGGGTTAGACGTTGGCATCGTTAAATTGACGCGGGTAAATGCACCGAGGTCTTGCTCGCGCCATACATCCAAAAAACGCTGCCCCATCAAACCAGGCGCCGCCTCGCTGCCGCCAAGCCTCGGCCCGTGACAGCTCGCGCAGTCGTTTTGATAAACAACCTCGCCTGCAATCGCCTGGTCGAGGCTATAGCTTATGAGACCCGACTGCGCCGACACCGAGCCAGTAAAAAGGCTGCCTAGGGTCGTAAAGACCGGTAGCAAAATTGTCCAAAAACGAGTCATAACTTGGAGTGTAAACCGTTTTATCCACATGACCGCACCGTCGCTATGCTTCACTCGATCCAGATAGAGCACCCAATCGCGGCCGGGCCGGTAAAACGTGATTTGAATTTATCGGTCACTTTAGCGGCGCACCAAACTGCGAGCGCATGGGTTCTAGCTCCGGCATAACACCTGTGTATCGGGTCGGTCTCGCAGTAAAGAGACCAAAAATAAGCCCAGAGACTTTAGCGTCGCACCTTGATAACACCACAACAAAAGTGATCAGTTCCAGGGCTTTCACCGGTACGTTCGCTGCTGTTAGAGTTGGCCAGATTCGACGAGAAGGAGAAGGTAAATGAGAGCAAAGTTAATGGTGGTAATGGCCGTTGCGGCGCTGTTCACCCTGACTGCTCGAGCCGATTGGCAGAGGGTCGAGGTGGGTACCGTAGAGAATGCTATTTCTCAAGATGAGACCACGACAGTTTGGGCCACGGAAGAGTGCGAACTCATAAGTGAAGCGGCCGGAGCTTATCTTTATCACTCGGGTGAGACCGTCAAAAAGTCCAGAGAGGCCAAGGACGAGAAGAAAAAAGCGGCCCTCTTCAAGGCAAGCGTTGCACTGAGCCAGTTATCAGTGAACCACGCTCAAGTCTATCAGGTGTTTTGTAAGCAATGAGCCGCTGTGCTCAAGCCCGAGCGCGCGGCTTGGAAAGACGGAGCAACTACCCCACCAAAAAACCATGGCCCGTCTGAATTCATGCCCCGCGTGAAGGTAGCAAGCTCAAGATCCAGAGCCTCACTTGCGTCCTGAATTGGGCGTTCCAAACCCACCGTAAGGCGCTCGGTCTTTTTACCCACCATGAACTACAAGGCGCCGCTACTATGAGGCCGCAGCTACGATTCCTAATCTAAGTAAGTGTCTTTCAAAAAATCCGTCTGCGCGCGCCAGGTGACGGCTGCCATCGGCTTGGCGAAGGGATCTTTGTCAACCTCCCAGTTTCTCTGTAGCCGCACCGGATCCGATAACTCAAGCCACTTGAAAATGGTAACGGCCCAATCAACTTCAGGCCTCCAGCGCATATCGCAATACCCTGAATGTTCAGGGCTGTGCCGCCAGATGACGATCACCTCAAAAGGCACCCATCCGCACTGAGAAAAAGCTGTCGCGGAACCACTCCCTCAGTGCCATCGTCCTCAAGCGCGTGATGACTCCGAACGTCGGAGAGGTCCCCGAAGGAAACCGCCATAGTCCTCCCTGAGTCCGTCACAGGCTTTTCCAAAAAGCGCAGCTGAAAATCTATAGGAGCTCGGCCAGACCCTTACCAACAGTAACTGATGAGGCACTTCACAAAAGGGTTTAACATTTTTCACTGAAGGGCTCTCTCATAGGGCACCAAGATGCCGTATCCTTCGTGCGCGAAGATCAGGAGGCGGGCAATCTCGAAGCCGACGAAGGAATAATTGATTGAAAAGCTCACTATCATTTTTTAAGCGAGAGAAAGTAGCCTCGGGGGAGGCGAAACGCCGCGCCATCATCGTTCACAACCACATTTTCAAGAATGCGGGCAGCAGTATTGATTGGGCGCTTGGCAGGAACTTCGGCGAGGGCTTTATCGATCATCGTGACGATCTGAACATGCGCAGAGGCGCTGAATACTTTGGCCCTTTCCTACAAGAAAACGGTCATATCGTGGCCGTATCAAGCCATCACCTTACCTTGCCGCTACCGGCGGTGGATAATACCGTGCTATTGAGCCTGATGATGTTCAGACACCCGATTGAACGGGTGAGTTCTGTCTATCACTACGAGCGCAAACAGGTAACGGCGTCTACTCCCGGGGCCATCCATGCTCGCGAGCTAGAGCTCGATGACTACATCGTCTGGCGCATGAGACCAGATGTTGGTCGTACGATCCGCAATTTCCACGCCGCCCGCTCATTACCGCCAATAAAGCCTCGTCAAGCGATAAGCGAATCCATGGTGACGGATGCGCGCAATCAGCTGATGACGACGCCAATGTTAGGGCTGGTCGAAAAGTTCGATGAAAGCATGGTTTTATTCGAGGAGGTGCTCAGCACCTATCACCCCACCATCGACCTCTCTTACACAAGGCAAAATGTGAATCAGGATACAAAGCAGAGCTCAGAGGACAGGATCGCGGCAATGAGAAAAGTGATCAGTGACAGTACTTACCAGCTGTTGATGGAAAACAACGCTGTCGATATGCGACTTTACGAATTCTGCCGAGGCGTGTTCGATGAACGGGTAGAAAAAGTCGTCGATTTTGATCGAAAGCTGGCCGATTTCCGCCAACGCTGCATGAATAACCAATGATCGGCTGTCTCTCTGTGAGATTGGTGCAAAACCGACCATCAATCTTGGCTGTAAAATAACGCTGTGGGTGTAACGTCATCAGTCCAAGCGTAGCAAATCAAAGAAGCTTATTGACAAACTTGCTTCGCGAGGTGAGACGTGAGCATGATGCACGTTGAGGATCGTAACGCGTCGCCCACTTTCTAGCGGGTGACTCGATTTCCCAAGGCCCGCGTAATAGTGCAATCGTGAGAGTAATTACCTCCCTTCCTGATATTGATGGCCTGAGAGCAGTTGCTGTTCTGTCGGTCGTGCTATTTCATCTTAATGTGCCCGGCTTTGAGGGCGGTTACGTTGGCGTAGACATTTTTTTTGTTATTTCTGGATTCTTGATTACCGGCCTTATCCAACAGCGCATTGCCAATAACAAATTCCGGCTTTCTGAATTCTATGCAAATCGAGTCAGGCGCCTTCTCCCAGCCATTTTAGCCACCGTCGCGACGACAACCGCAGCAAGCATCGTTTTGCTCCAGCCACAAATGCTCGAGTCATTCGCAACATCCGCTTTGGCATCAGTGTTCAGCTTGGCGAATTTTGTTTTCTACTCTGAATCGGGCTACTGGGACAGTTCGGCGGAACTGAAACCTCTACTGCATCTCTGGTCTCTCGGAATAGAAGAACAGTTCTACTTATTCTGGCCGCTAATTCTCCTGGGACTGCTTCGTTTTGGGCGGTCGAGCTACATCTTTGGCTTACTCAGCCTTTTCGGATTTAGCCTTGCCGCATGCATTGCATACACTCCCATAGACAGTGCGGCTACGTTTTACTTAATTCCTTTTCGCGCCTGGCAGTTTTGCCTTGGGGTCCTTGCACTCGAAGTGTGGCGACGTTTCAACGGTAGCCTCTTTCTCTGCCAAGCGCTGCGGTCGATAGGCCTCGCTCTCTGTTGTTTCAGCGTGTTCGCACTGGGAGACAGTACCGCCTTCCCCGGTTGGCAAGCGTTGATCCCTAGCCTTGGAGCCGGACTGGTTCTTATCGCCTCAAGCGAGCTGGAACCAAGCCCATGGCTCTCAAATTCGTTGGCCAGATGGCTGGGCCGTGTCTCTTATTCGATGTATCTGGTGCACTGGCCACCCATTGCGCTTTATCGCGCCTATACGCTGTCGGATCTAAGTTACGGCGTATCTGCTACCTTGGGTGGTCTGACCCTCCTACTCACCGTCATACTGCACTATCAAGTAGAGCGTCGCTTCTATAGACGAAATATGGAGAACCGCACTGGGTGGAATGGTGTGCCCGTGATTTCTGGTTTTACCGCTTTAGTACTTTGTCTTGCCCTCATCATCCTCCAGATTCGAGCAGACCTAGTCAGCCAACGGGATGCCATTTTAAGCGCTGAAAAAATAAGCGCCTACAAATCTGGTCGTTTTCAACTCACGAGACGGCACTGCCGCATCGACCAGTTGAACGATCTGAGTCGATGCGCGAATCCCGAAGACCCGAAGGTGTTATTTATTGGCAACTCTCATGAGCCTGACGGTTTTAACATCTTTGCATCGGCGCTACCCAACGAAAACCGGCAGTCCTGGGTTCAATTTGGTACAACCAACGAGTGTGACAATCTGCAAGCCTCAACAGACTGGGCTGTTTCTACGTCAGCGGAATGCCAAACTAGACTTGATCTGTTGCGACAAAGCTTCACGAAAAAGCAGTGGCGTACTGTAGTGTATAGCGCGAAACACCCGGCCATAAAAAACAAATTACCGCTGATCACGATGTTGGAGACGATGAAACGAGACATTCCATCGCTATCAGTGATTGTTATCGACGACTACATCAGCACGAAACAACACTGCGCCAGCATTATTAATCAGACCGGAAGTGCTATCGCTTGCAAAGATTCGAGCCATGTTGCGTTTTTCCCGGGCATGTTCCCCAGAGAGGAGATTTATCGCCAGAGGCTCGAGGAACTTGCTACGGAGTGGGTACGGAAGACAGACCTACTGTGTACGTCTGACAGTATCCGAGACTGCCAAGTAGTAACGCCTGACGGCCACCCGATGTTTGTTGACTCGCATCATCTTACATTTGAGTTTGCGAGTTATATCGGTGATCTTCTGCGCCAAAGAAATCCTGAATGGTTACAGAACCTATAAAACCGTTAGCTGCAAGGGTCTAGTTCTGACTCCTTTACGGTTAGATGAAAATATCAGAGGCCACGGCGTGCGTTGTGCTGTACTTATGCAGCGTGCTGCACATTATTGGTTTTAAAAAAAACGTCATCGGCTTCACGCTTCGAATGTCCCCCAGCAGTTGCTAGAAGCAGTGGCCAGTAGAACATATGCAGTCAACTCGGTGTCCGGCGTGTATGCTTCATCGGCCGGCTACTCAACATAGCGATGCTCGAAGTATTCACTGAGCAAAGAAGATGCCGCGCGAATGTCTGGATCAGCCTCACAATTTGGGTAGCT
>Ga0255774_10003344_pt1 | contig 11821 bp, 10 predicted proteins | sample 101ome_17_FD_179972 | JGI IMG/M metagenome (GOLD analysis project Ga0255774, IMG submission 179972) | Coastal salt marsh microbial communities from the Groves Creek Marsh, Skidaway Island, Georgia - 101407AT metaG (version 2) | ecosystem: Environmental > Aquatic > Marine > Intertidal zone >...
GCCAGCATTGATATGCAAGCGAGCAACCGGTTTTTCTTCGAAACCAACAATATCGAGCCCATCCAGTTGCACAACTCCGAACGGATGCTGCCACTCATGCAAACGCACAGCCATTGTGGCAATGGATTCTTGTCGCTTGTGGTATTCGAGCAGGTCTGAATATCGAATATCAGTAATGACGTCACCATTCGTAACAACGAATGGTTCATCAATTAGCTTGCTGATCATCGATAAAGAACCAGCAGTGCCAAGAGGTGATTCCTCATGAATATATTCAATATTTACATCGAATGCGCTGCCATCACCAAAGTAATCTTCGATCATGTGCGCCAAGTAATTCACGGATAATAAAAATTCACCAAATCCCTCATCACGAGCACGCTCAATAATATGCTGCAACATCGGCTTGCCGCCAACTAAGAGCATTGGCTTTGGACAATTTTCCGTATGAGGCCGCAATCGAGTCCCTTTACCCCCCGCCATAATGACCATCTTATTGGAAAGGCTTTCTATAGTTATAAATTCATCCCAAGTATGCAGAGAGACAACTCGGCCTTCTGTATCAATTTCAGGTATCTGCTGAACTTTATTTGCGGTCATCAATTGGCGAATAAAAGATTGCGGCATTCCTTCGGGAGCCAACAATGGATTTTTACGCAATACTTCATTGACATCGCTATCAAGCGTCAGCCCTCTCAATAAACCACGACGAATATCCCCATCAGAAACTGTGCCCAACAGCTTTCCTGAATCATCCAGCACCAGCACGATTCTTAGCGAGGACTCGGTTAAATTTTTTGCAGCATCTCGCAAAGATGCATTAGGCGAAATCGAAGCTTTTTTCCAATTATAAGTAACGGCTTGTGTCATTTGGTTTTAAGCAATAAAAGAGAGTTAGAAATCAACGCTGAACGAGCAAAGAGAACCCCTCTGCCGCCTCATAACCCGCCTGCGACCCACGTTGCTCCGCCAGTGCTCTCAACGCTTTTTCGCTTCGCGGAAAGGGAAACTCGCCCATCTCCGATGCATAGATCTTCATGAGCTCAATCTTTCGCTCAAGCTGCCCGCCGATATCGACAAACACATTCGGCTTAAATCCTGAGTCGCGCGGATCAATCCCAAAATCGGTTTCAGAGGGCGTCTCATAGGTCAGCACACGTTTTATGCTTGGGTAGCGAAACCACTTCGTACAAGCGCTCGCTGCCTCAAAGGTTACTCGATGGTCGCTATGCACATCACCCGGATAGGGCAGCAGCACCTCATCCGGCTGAAAGTCAGCAAAAACTTCGGATATCTTTCCAACCAATATATTCATCGGAATTTGATCGAGCTCTGCAGTAGGGAAGCCAAGCGCATAGAGATGATGAGGAGCAATTTGAAGGCCCTTACGCACTCGATCAATTTCAGCTGCTCGTTGCTGAATTCGCTCCGCACTCCAGCCAGCGCCTTCAGTGATAGCAGTCATCAACAACCAGGCAACCATTCCACCTTCGTCGACTCGACGAAGCAATGTACCGCCACAACCTAATAACTCATCATCGGGGTGCGGCGCAACAATTAATGTTTTCATAAGTAATCACCAGTCTTCAGATGAAGCCTTGGCTCATAATCAAGCAAACGAATTGAACCAATCCCGGCTTTAACAACAATCCCATCGGCATCAACGGAAAGGATTTTTCCAGGCTCTAGGTTTGCTGGCGCATCAGCCTCGATCACTGTCTTCCATACCTTGATAGGCTGCTTTTCATAGTCAAAGTGCGCGCCGACATAGGGTCGCGCCAGACCTCGGACAAGGTTATGGATGCTTTCGGCAGCCATACGCCAATCAATCCACCCATCTACGGGGCCGCGCTTTCGCCAAACATTCGCTACTCGATGATCTTGGGGAACTCGTTGAATTTCTCCCGCAGCAAGGCGAGGCACAAACTCACGCAATTGCGCTAATGCAATCTCAGTCACGCGCTCGTACAAATTAGCAGCATCGTCTGATTCATAGATAGGTACTTTTGTCTGCGATAACAGATCCCCAGAGTCCGCACCTTCGTCCATCAAGAAGAAGGTCGAAGCTGTCTCTCTTAACCCAAGGACTAAAGCCCAGATAAGCGGATGCCTACCGCGATTTGCGGGCAGCACCGCAGGATGAAAACCCACCACGCCCATCGGCGGCAAGCCAAGCAAAGGAGCTTTTATCAGTCGCGACCATCCGAAGCAAAAAATAACGTCTGGTTTTCGTTCGCGAATCCACTCTAAGGATTCAGGATCATCAAGATTTTGGGCATAAAGTGTGGGTATTCCTGCATCATTGGCAATGGACGACAAATCCACATGATCTGCATTGAACACTGACTCTTTAAGCGTACAAACACCCACTATTTCGACCTGCATTTCGATCAACTCGCGCAAAGCATGAGCAGAAAATGCGACAGCACCGATGAATAAAATTCTCATGTAGCGGGCAGATCGTAGAAGCGCTTCTTAAGCAGATTATCCAGAGACTGACTTTCGAGCCTTCGCACAATCGCCCCACTCGCCCCCCCATTGCCATAGGGGTTTTCGACTGCTGACAACTGAGCCTGAAATTCTGGCGAGTAGAGTAGCTTGAGCGCTTTGCGAATTGAGTCTTGATCTGGCTCACAATCAATCACGCTTGCTGCTCTCAATCGGCCACGCTGGCGGTCGCCAATGTTGATTGTGCCTTTCTTGAAACTCGGCACCTCGGCTAGTCCGCTGGATGAGTTCCCTACGACGCCATCAACATGCTGAATACAAGATAGATAGCGTAGCTGACCGAGTGATGTGTAGACGCGAGCTTGCGAATGCTGCGCACAGAAGGCCTCAATCTGACGGAACAAAACCCGCCCTTCGGTATCTGCATTGGGCATGGTGAATATCAACCCGGTATCTTTGAGTTCCGCCAATGCCGCGAGTAACTCATACATCTGCTGCGCACTGGTATTCTGCTCCAATGTTACGGGATGAAATGTAATCAGTAGATTGCTTTTTTCGAATTTGAAATTAAGCGTCTCTTCCAGCTTATCGCGCGTAAGTAGCTTAAGGTGAAGGATATTGTCGATACCTAATCCACCGACATTAAAAACATACTCTGGCTGCTCACCTAACTGAATGACACGACGCCGATATTCTTCAGCAGCCACAAAATGTAGATGTGACATCTTGGAAATACTATGGCGTATCGGCTCGTCAATGAGTCCTTCGGTTGCTTCACCACCATGCAAATGCGCAATTGGAATCCTTGCAATCATGGCCGAGGCAGCTGCAGCAAAAATCTCGTAGCGATCGCCCAAGACCAGTATCAAATCAGATTTTAATTCAGCCAATGCATCCGCAAAACCAATCATGCCGAGGCCCATGGATTTCGTGATGCCAACGGCAGTATCGGAACTCAACAGCATTTCAACCTTACGATCGATTTTGAAGCCATCGGCCTCAATCGCCTCGACCGTCATGCCAAATTCAGGCGATAGATGCATACCGGTCACAACCAGTTGCAGCTCCAGTTCGGGCGATTGACGAATACCCTCCATCACCCAGCGTAGCAAGCCATATTCCGCGCGGGTTCCGGTAACGACGCAGATTTTTTTCATGCGGATATCAAATAATCCATCCGGGAAATAAGCGTAATCAGAATATTATCCACGATGACCAATATTATTCTCAAATCAAAAAGGAGACATACAGTGGCAACCTGTTTGATCAGATTTATATTCAAGAAAACATTTTAATGGGAAGCCCTTTCTAAAACAGAGAGGCCCACGCGAGCCTCAATACGCCAGGCACGCCTAGATAAAACTCTTAAATATATTCCCATATTCAGTCATGCTATCCTTTTTTTCTAATAAAAATAGCCCGATGTGCCGAGCCCCTATAAGAACAATCAATTAAACTTACGATGTTATTTTTCTCTTCCTCAAAAAGGTCAAGAATCTCGCTCAGTTCATTTATTCGGTTATTTCGAACAGAATCATTTAATAAAACGTCATCACTGACATGTGACCATGCAAATCCAATCACCCCATTTTTTTTGCATATCCTCAACATTTCACGTACAACTTTAGCAGGATCATCTATATAAGGTAACAACCAGCCTATTAAAATCATATCAAAACTGGAGTCGCTAATCTCATCCACCTGATGCGCATCACCAACTTTGATCAATGGTGAATACGAGAAAATATCAAGTCCAATTGCTTTTTTCATACCGAGCGCACGGGCCCATATAATGTCATCCTCCGTTCGCGGGGCCACAATCAGCACATCTGAGGTCTCAGGATGAGGATATAATAACCCAAGCGCTGGATTAAGTAAAAGCGACATTCTTTGTAGGCAACCAAACGCAAAAGGTTCAAAATTCATATTATATTTTAAATTAATAGAATTTTGGAAATCAGGGTGCACTTCTATCTTTTTCAAAAATTTATAAAAATAATAAAACCGTATTCGCACATAATAGTATCTAAAAGTTTTATTGATTAAAAGACCATCTAGTACGCTTTTGGCAAGACTACTAACTCGAATAAAAATCTTCATCAAAAAACCCTCCTTATAATTTCTAATATGTCTAACGTCTCAGACCTGTCAGTTAAGATACCTTCATTAAGCGCGCATTCCAGTATCGACGCAGATCTTTTTCATAAAGTGATCAATTCATCGGCCGCGAACTCACGGGGCGCGATACGACCTATCACTTCATCCCAACGCATGGGAGTAGTGCCCGTACCTGGTCTTTTCGTGGTCACATTCTCAGCAGTGAAACGCTCTCCTGCACGTATCAGCTTGGCGGCAACCAAAGATTTGCGTGCGATAGGTTTATTCTTCGATTCGCTGGGACTTGGACGCTTGATGCAGTCACCCATCGCCTGCTCGATATTGCGAATGGCGCGCACCATCGCAGCGAATTCCTCCGGCTCAAGGCTCGCCTTGTGATCAGGACCGGGTAAATTTCGGTCGAGCGTTAGATGCTTTTCAATCACGATCGCGCCCAATGCCACGGCAGCGATCGGCACTTCAATTCCAGCCGTATGATCAGAGTAGCCCACAGCCACACCAAAGGCATCGCGAATGCTGCACATCGCACGTAGGTTCACATCCTGCATCGGCGTGGGATATTCGGTATTACAGTGCAGCACGGTGATTTGCGTTCGCGGCGTACCAGCCGCCTCTAACACTTCCAACGCGGCCTCGATTTCACCTAGGTTCGCCATCCCAGTGGAAAGAATCACTGGCTTACCAAATCCACCAACATGGCGCAGATAAGGTAGATTCGTAATCTCACCCGAAGGGATCTTAAAACGCTCAGCACCAAGCGACGCTAGATAATCGAGGCTTTGAATGTCAAAACCCGTGGAAAAGAAGCCAATCTTTCGTTGTTGGCAGTGCGCGATCAAGACTCCATGCATCTCCGTACTCAGCTCGAGCTGTTTCAGCATCGCGAACTGGGATTCAGCCTGATCGGTAGTTTGCTTTTGGTAATCCGCCTTGGGTGCGCCTTGCGTTGCGAGGCGTTCTGCGCTGAACGTTTGAAACTTGACCAGATCCGCGCCAGCATCGGCTGCGACATCTATCAGACGCTTAGCGAGCTCCACGTCACCGTTATGATTGACGCCAGCTTCGGCGATGATCAAAACGCTCATGTGAAACGGTCTCCAACTTTAATTTTTTTGTCAGTTTCCCAAGCCAAAACGCGCACATAGGAATCTGAAGTCTTGACCAAAAATGAATGTTCGTTTTTTGCAAGTACCGCCCCGGGAATACCGATATAGCTTGGCGCATCCAACAAAAACTCGACTTTATTGATTTTTATTTCATGCGAACCAAGATAACAGTGAGCTGATGGCCCTGGCGGGCAGATTGCACGAACAAAATTGAACACTTGTCGCGAAGATTGGTTCCAGTTCAAACGCTCATCTCCGGGACCACGCGCGGAGCAATAAAAACCTAACGGATGGAAATCCTGCTGGCTTAATCTCTGTGCTTTGCCGGTGCGGAGCTCTTCAATAGATTGAGCAAGCAAATCTGCGCAAGCCTGATAAGCGCGCTCAAGCAGGGTGTTGTAATCATCTTGGTCGGTTATCGGGAAACACTCTTGTCGAATGATGTCGCCAGTATCAATCCCCTCATCAACATAGTGCACAGTGACACCGAACTCTTCTTCATCATTGATCAGCGCCCAGTTGAGAATGTTCCTGCCTCGATAAAAGGGAAGCTTACTCGCATGACAATTAATCGTTCCCATCGGCGGCGTTTCAATCGTCTTCTTCCGAAAGATTTGATTAAAAGACATAGAGACAAACAAATCTGAACGATAGCCCTTGATCTGTTCTAGAAATATTTCATCGTTGATATTTGGATGAAAAAGAAAAGGTATTCCAGACTGATCGGCTTTGAGCTTAAGAACTGGATCTTGGTGATCATAGCGAGCGCAGATAAAAGCAATCTTGATTTCCGGATTTGACAATAATTCATCCAAGGCAAGATGCGACCAAGGACCATCTGCAAAATAACCAATGATCATTATGCTAATCTCGCGCTACTCGGCAAATTCACAATCCGCCGCTCGAGTGATTCCGCAACCGGCAATGGCGCATGCGGACATTCCGTATATGGCTCAAGCCGATGCATCAATCGCCAAGCCGGGCGTGTCATCAGTCCAGTATCGTTAGTCACTTGCAAAATCGCATCACGCTGATCGGCAACGGCATCAGACAGGACCAAAGTCTGCAGCCAATAATTACTCTCGCTACCGGATGGCTCTTCCACTAAGTGTACTTCATCGATATCGACTAAGGCGGCTTGATAGCGCTCGAATAATCGATGCTTCGACGCAAGAAACTCCGGCAATTGCTCCAGCTGAGCACAGCCCAGCGCAGCATTCAGATTCGGCATGCGGAAGTTATAGCCAACCTCGTCATGAACGTAGTCCCAGCGATACGGCAGCTTGGCCGTCGTAGTCAGATGCTTGGCATGATCCGCAAGCCGTTCGTCATTCGTCAGAATTGCACCGCCGCCACCCGTGGTAATGATCTTGTTACCGTTAAAGCTAAGCGTTCCCAACAAACCGAACGTACCCGTATGCTGACCTTGATAGAGACTACCCAGTGATTCGGCTGCATCTTCTACCAGAGTGAGCCGATAATCGTGCGCAACCGCCAGCAAGCCTTCGAGATCGCAGGGATGGCCAAAAGTATGCATGGGAACCAACGCGCTAATTCGGCGGCCCGTTTGCCGATTGCGATACGCATCGCCTGCAGGCTCGGCAATACTCTTCAACCAATCGCGTAGCGCGCGAGGATCAATCCCAAGCGTAGTTTCCTCACTATCCGCGAAATGCGGCAGCGCTCCCAAATAGTGCACCGCATTGGTGGTCGCGACAAAGGTCAGCGCGGGAACAATCACTTCATCGTTCGCCTGCACGCCCGACAGCCGCAAAGCCACTTGCAATGCAGCAGTGCCATTCACCACGGCTATCGCACGACGGGCTCCTGTGTAGGCCGCCAGCTCCTTCTCAAAACGATCGACATAAACCCCCACTGAGGAGACATAGGTCGATGCGATGCATTCTTGCACATAGCGCTGCTCGTTGCCCGTAAAGCGCGGCTCGTGTAATGCAAAATTGCCTTCGCCCAAGGCGCTACGCAAGGCGTTGATGATCGAATCAGCGATCATGCTCAAAGGTTGTACCGGTCCGACTTATAAGCAGCCAGATTGCCAGAGCTAGTGAACCAGTCGGCTGTTTCTTGTAATCCTCGCTTGAAGCCGTCCAGTCCACCATAAGCAGGCTGCCAGCCCAATAATTCTTTTGCCTTCTTGTTATCCGCCCACAAACGTTCGACCTCGCTTTTTTCGGGTCGCAAACGCTGATCATCGGTCAGGATTTCGATGTCTATATCCATCACCTCAGCGATTGCCTTCGCCGTATCACCAATCGAGATTTCATAGTTGCTGCCGAGATTGATGACTTCACCAATTCCTTTATCGGATTTCAATGCTTGAATGAAGCCATTAACCGTATCGGCGACATAATTGAAATCACGCGTAGGATGAACTACACCTAATTTAATCTTGCGCTCGCCATTGGCGATTTGGGTGATAATCGTCGGAATCACCGCCCGCGCAGACTGTCGCGGCCCGTAGGTATTAAACGGACGCAAGGTGATAACCGGAGCACCAAACGACAGATAAAAGGATTGCGCAATCTGATCAGCGCCAATCTTGCTTGCTGAATAAGGCGACTGGCCTTGCAGCGGATGCTCTTCAGTAATCGGCACAAAGCGTGCAGTGCCGTACACTTCGCTGGTCGAGGTATGAACGACCTTACTTATGCTTAACTCACGTGCTGCCTGCACCACGTTGAGCGTGCCCTTGATGTTGGTATCCACATAGGTATCGGGCGAATGGTAGGAATATGGAATCGCGATCAAAGCTGCCAAATGAAGCACCGCATCACAACCGGTCATTGCTGTGCGTACACCATAGGGATCACGGATATCACCCGCAAAGACGTCGAATTTACCTTTCACATCTTCCGCACACTGATCCAACCAACCCCAAGAATTGAACGAGTTGTAAAGGACGAAGGCTTTCACATCATAACCAGCCCGCACCAAGGCTTCAGTCAAATGCGAACCGATGAAGCCATCGGCGCCAGTTACTAGAACTTTCATACAAAAACTTCCAAGTACATTAAGATTGATTCATGTTTAATTTGAGGCTTCGGTATTCCCGCTCTGGCGATAGCGCCCATAATACTTTAGAAAAACTTGGGCGCAGGTACCGTGGAAGGCATAAAAGTCCTTCACATAGCGAAAATGCGGATGCTGACGGGCTTTGACCCGCTCGTATTCCTGCACCAGAAACTGGTACTTCTGGATGTAGTTTTTCTTAAGCGTTTCATCTCGACTGTTGCTGCGCATAACGTCTCTCCGCTGATACCCTGCCAAAGGGCATTTTCATCAACGAATTACGTAACACATACAGCGATGACCTTTGTTGTTTTATTTACGCCTCGCGATGACGTACGAGAGAAATCATGCGTGGTTCGCCATCGCCTTGAACTGCTGATTGCTGGCGTTAAGTTCGTCATAGTTACCGCTCGCTTTCACTTCGCCACGCTCCAACAGGTAAATCTGGTCGCACTGGCGCACGGTGCTCAGGCGATGCGCAATCAGGATGATAGTGATGTCGTGGCCGAGGTTGTTCACCGCTTCCATCACTGCTTGTTCGGTGAGGTTGTCGAGCGCGCTGGTGGCTTCATCCAGAATCAGCACTTGCGGGTTGTGGTAGAGCGCGCGGGCAATGCCGATGCGCTGACGCTGCCCGCCCGAGAGGCGCACGCCGCGCTCGCCCACGGTGGTGGCGTAGCCTTGCGGCAGGTCGTTGATCACGAACTCATGTAGGTTGGCGATTTTGCCGGCACGCTCGACGGCTTGTTGATCAATGTCTTTGGTATTCACGCCGAAGGCGATATTTGCAGCCACACTGTCATCGGCCAGGTAAATATGCTGTGGCACATAGCCGATCGCCTGCTGCCACTGCCGGCGGTTGGTGGCAGTGATCGGCTGGCCATCGATTTTCAGTGTGCCTTCTTGTGGCTCAAGCAGCCCCAGAATCACATCCACTGTGGTGGTTTTGCCGCTGCCGGTGGCACCGACAAAACCCACCGTGCTGTGCGCGGGAATGGTGAGATCAATGCCCTTCAGCGCCGGTTGCGGGGCGTTGGGATAACGATAGCTGATGTGGTTCAGCGTGATGGCTTGGGTGAGCGGCAACGGGGTGAGGTGTCCTGGTTGGGCATCAGCGGCTTGCAGGCTGCTGAGATCTTGGTGCAAGGCATCCAGCGCCGGGCCAGCAAAGCGCAGTTGGGTGAAGGCGCCGTAGATTTGTTGTAGAGCGGGCATGAGGCGATAGCCGGCAAAGGCATAGAGCGCGATGATGGGCAGTGCGGCGGCGAAACTGCCGCTTTTGGCCATGAGGTAGAGCACGACCAGCAGCATACCGCCGAAAGCGATAGCCTCCAGAGCAAAGCGCGGTAGCTGGGCGATGACTTGTACCGTGGCTTGGCCCTTGGCATAGATTTCTGCAGGTTTGGCGAAGCTTTCGATGTAGGCCTGCTCCAGCCCGCCCACTTTTACTTCTTTGGCGGCGCCGAAGGCTTCGTTCACAGCGATATAGCGTTCTTTGTTGGTCTCAATGCACACTTGGCCCAGACGTTTCAGCCAACCGCTCATGACGGCGAAGATGCCGGCATAGACCAGCCCCAGTACCACGCCAACGCTGAGCGCCAGCAGCGGGTCGATGATGATGAGCAAGATCAGCAGCGCCAGCGCGACCGTGCTTTGCGCCGTGAGCGTTATCAGCGGAATCATGCCGTTGCTGATGACGGCGCTCACTTCCGAGAGGATGTTCTTGCCCAGATCGGCGCTGTGGCGGCTCAAAAACCAGCTGTAGGGCTGATGCAAATAGCCTTCCACTAGGCGCTTGCCGATTCTGTATTCGCTCATCAGCGAAAAGCGGATTTGCGCGTAGGCGGTGAGCGCCTTGAAGGCCAGCGAGGTGACCAGCAGGACAAAGACCAATAGACCGAGGGCAACCAGGAAATACTCGGAGGTGTGGATGCCGATGTGACGGCTGAGGGTGAACGCGGTGTTGAGCACAGCGTTGGTCTGCACCAGCTCGGGATTGGCCAGCACCGCCATAAACGGCAGGATTGACGCCACCCCCAGCATATCCAAAAACGCCATCACCAGAATCATGCCCATGAGCACACCTGCGCGCTTGCGCTCATGCGGGGTTAACAGGGAAAGGAGTTTCTTAAGTGTTTGCATTTAATTTAAATTGTTCTCAACAACAGATTATTAATTATAAAAATTAAAAATCGTTACCAAACAAATCGCGGGTATAGATCTTCGCATCCACATCAGCGAGCTCATCGCTCCTACGATTCGCAATGATCACATCACTGATCTTTTTAAACTCTTCGAGATCTTTAATCACTCGCGAATTAAAGAATTCATCTTCCGTCAGTACCGGTTCGTAAACCACTACTTCAATACCTTTTGCTTTGATGCGCTTCATCACACCTTGGATTGACGATGCACGGAAGTTATCCGAACCCGATTTCATAATCAGACGATACACACCCACAATCTTTGGCTTTCTCGCAATAATGCTATCGGCGACAAAATCCTTACGCGTGGTATTTGAGTCCACAATCGCTTGGATCAAGTTCTGGGGTACTTCACTGTAATTAGCACGAAGCTGTTTAGTGTCTTTTGGCAAGCAGTAGCCGCCATAGCCAAAGCTTGGGTTGTTGTAATGTGTTCCTACCCTGGGGTCTAGACCCACACCCTCAATGATCTGGCGGCTATCGAGGCCATGAACGGCGGCATAGGTATCAAGCTCATTAAAGTACGCCACACGCATCGCCAGATAGGTATTGGCAAACAGCTTAATCGCTTCAGCTTCGGTGGGATCAGTGAGCAAGACGTCAATATTTTCTTTAACAGCGCCTTCAACTAACAAGTCTGCAAATCGCTTCGCTCGATCAGAACGCTCACCCACAACAATGCGTGACGGGTAGAGGTTGTCATATAAGGCTTTGCCTTCACGCAAAAACTCAGGCGAGAAGATGAGGTTCTTACAGCCTGTGCTATCCATCAGCTTTTGCGTATAGCCCACCGGGATGGTTGATTTGATAATCATCACCGCATCAGGGTTCACAGTCTTCACATCACGGATAACCGCTTCAACCGATCCTGTATTAAAGTAATTGGTCACGGGGTCATAATCAGTCGGCGTGGCAATC
>Ga0255774_10003357_pt1 | contig 11803 bp, 10 predicted proteins | sample 101ome_17_FD_179972 | JGI IMG/M metagenome (GOLD analysis project Ga0255774, IMG submission 179972) | Coastal salt marsh microbial communities from the Groves Creek Marsh, Skidaway Island, Georgia - 101407AT metaG (version 2) | ecosystem: Environmental > Aquatic > Marine > Intertidal zone >...
CCAGCGGCTGTCCATGTTCCATCTGGGATGAGTTCTTTGTATTCTTGAATCAAGAACTCTAAAATTGAGCGGCGGGCGGGCATCGCGTTGGGAATGCCCATGACAAACTGCACATGTGGTGGATTTTTTAACAAGCCGCGTTTAATGAGCGAAACAGCGTTGTAGAGCATCGCAAGGTCAAACACTTCAATTTCAGGTTTAACATTGTATTCCAACATGGTCTTTGCCAAACCATCCACAAATTCAGGCGGGTTTTCGTATATACTTTTTGGAAAATTTACTGAGCCAGTTGCGAGGGAGGCCATATCGGGTTTCAGGTGCAACATCGAACCGCGTTGACTTTGATCACGACCGCGCCCTCCAGTTGAGAATTGAATTATCATGTTTGGACAATATTTTCTGACCCCTTTTTGTATTTCAGCAAATTTTTCTGGGTCTGAACCTGGGGATTGATCTTCATTGCGAACATGAATATGCACGAGAGCTGCGCCAGCCTCGAAGGCTTCATGGGTGGACTCAATTTGTTCACTCGGGGTGACTGGCACTGCAGGGTTGTCAGATTTCATTGGTATCGCGCCTGTGATAGCGCATGTCACAATGCAAGGGTTGCTCATTTTGATATCTCTTGGCTGTTTTTACGGTCGATAAAGTGAAAGCTCGTAATATCGCTCCTCGATGTAATTCCTTTTATCAAGGTTTTGAGTGGTGTTTCCATTATCGGATAGGATGTTTCAATCGGCCCCTTTTCCTTGAGGGCATCAAATTCTTTTTTGTCGTAAAAAACTGAAAGAAGGACATCGTCGTCACTCGCATTCGGACCAAGACGGTTTCGAGCTTTTTTTAGCGCGGGGGGTACCAATTCACCTGGCCTCTGTGTGATTGGCTCGGCTCCTTTTGTAATACGGTCATACAAATTTGGGTCAATTTTGCCTGCAATTTCTCCGTAACCGCCACGGACATACAAGCGTACTTCGTCAGGTACGCTAGAAAATCTCTCTTTTCCATTATCCATTGCTACAACATTCAAAACAGATTGCGTGATGATATACTGAGCAAAGGGGCTGACGACAATTGGATAACCAAGATCGGCTCGTACATTGCCTGCTTCCTGAAGAATGTCATCTAACCGATCAGCTAAGCCCACTGTACTAAGCTGATATTCTAAATTCGAAATCATTCCTCCAGCAACTTGATGATGAAAATGGAAGGCATCATATTCCGCGATTTTACCGAGAGGTTTGTCTTCTTTGGCTGCAATGAATTGTATTACATCTGCCACTTCATCTATTTTGGTCAGGTCTATATCAACATTATAACCCATACGTCTTAGATTGTTTGTGAGTCCTTGTGTCGATGGATGTGACGCGCCATTTGCGAGTGGTGCCGTTGCAGAGTGTATGATCTCGACCCCATTTTGCACCGCGCAGAGTGCGGTGTAAGGCGCTAGACCTGACAAACAATGTGAGTGCAGTTGCAACACCATGTCGCTCATAACTGCTTTCATACTTTTGACGAGGGTCATGGCGCGTTCAGGCCTAAGTAAGCCACTTGGGTCTTTGATAAAAATTCCATCAACCCCCAGCGCCATTACTTGTCGGGTTTTCTCGACATAATAATCATCGGTATGAACTGGGCTTTCTGTAAATACTATTCCGGGTACAACTGTCAGGCCATGGCGCTTTGCCTCAGTAATTGGGATTTCAAGATTCCTAATGTCATTAAGAGCATCATACGGAGTATGATAACGCATTCCATTTGCCGCAAATCGTTCGGCCGATAACGAAACTACATCGTCCGGGAAAAATTCAAAAGTAAACAGACTTTGACCGCGTGTGTGGATGATAAGTGGCGTTTTTGGAATCCATTCACTTAAAATGCGCATGCGTTCCCAAGGGTCTTCTCTCAAATATCTGACGCAAACATCAAAAACAGCACCACCGACAAGGTCAATAGCCTCAAAGCCTGCATCATCAAGCGCCGAACTCATCGGTTGCATCATAGATGTTGTCATTCGCGTTGCCCACAAACACTGATGAGCGTCACGCAATGTTACATCAATAAGTCGCACATCTCTGACTGCAGTCATTTGTTATCCCCTAAAAAAACTTCATCAACCCAACGCGTAGAGATTTCATTTTTCAGAAAAGCGTCATTTCTGAGCATTTTTTGATGGAAGCCAGACGTCGTTTTTATGCCGTCTATTGCGAACCTCCAAAATGCATCTTTTGCTTTCAACAAAGCCAGATCTCTGCTGTCGGCGTGTATAATAAGCTTTGCGATCATCGAGTCGTAAAACGGCACCACATGATAGCCTTCGTAAACGGCAGTATCGATGCGCACGCCAGTCATTTTTGGTGGAGACCACTGGCTTATTTTTCCTGGATTTGGCGCGAAGTTCTGCTCCCAGTCTTCAGCATTAATTCTGAATTCTATCGCGTGCCCAGAAGGGTTTTGCGTTGGAGAGAAATTATTTAATAAGGCGCCTTGCGCAATCAAGAACTGAGCCTCAACCAAATCGATTCCGGTAAGCATCTCGGTCACTGGGTGCTCAACTTGAATTCGCGTATTCATTTCTATGAAGAAAAACTCTGTTGTTTTTGGGTCATAGATGAACTCAATGGTTCCTGCGCCTTCATACTTCACGCCAGCGGCTAACATAGCGGCAGTTTCATGAAGCTGCTTTCGTGACTCTGAGCTAAGTATGGAGGCCGGCGCTTCTTCAATCAATTTTTGATGGCGGCGTTGAACAGAACAATCACGCTCCCCAAGCGCTATGGCTTTGCCCCGCCCATCTCCCAAAATTTGAACCTCAATGTGGCGAATTTCCTCAAAATACCTCTCTATGTAAATGTGTCCGTCACCAAATGCACTTTTTGCTTCTGCACTGCAGCGATGGAAAGCGGTAGCAAACTCTGAGTCATTTTTGACAATTTGCATTCCTCTTCCGCCACCGCCTGCACGCGCCTTAAGAAGAAGTGGGTAGTTGATGGACTTTGCTGCGAGCAGCGCTTCGTCCTGGGACTCATACGCGTCATCTGAACCCGGTACGACCGGTACATTGTTCTTAACGGCTAACTGCCGAGCGGTTGATTTATCACCCATTTCACGAATTGAGTCCGCTGCAGGGCCAATAAATTTGATATTATTAGCCTCACATAAATCGACGAATTCTGCATTTTCAGACAGGAATCCGTACCCTGGATAAATTGCATCACATGAAAGGCTCAGCGCTATATGAATTATTGCGTTTTTTGCCAAGTAGCTTTTCGAGCTTGGTGCAGGCCCAACGCAGATGGCCTCATCTGCCTGAAGCACATGTTGTGATGATTTGTCGGCTGATGAGTAGATTGCAACACTCTGTAAACCGAGTTTCTTCGCAGTTTTCACAGCCCTTAGCGCAATTTCGCCGCGATTTGCGATCAAGATTTTAGCGAATTTATGTCTCTGTTTTTTCATAAACGGGTGTTGCTACTTTTATGTTTCTGAAACTTTTTATCTCAATTTACGAAACCCTATCTTGTGTTTTGACTCTACCTATGTCAACAATATTGGTAAGTGAGGTCTAGGTTGTTTAAATGAAAGTGGTCGATGTAATGTCTCCAGAGCTTCTGTGGGATGGGTAATGTCTAGCTCTTTGGTCAAACTTGTGCATGACTCATCGTCATCGCGTGTCGATGGCATGAAAGAGCATGGCGTGGCTGGTAAGGCATTAGCGTTGGTCGAGATTTTGGCTAATCGAGACTACCCTGTGCAGATGTCAGAAATTGTGCAAGCGACTGGTATACCCAAACCTACTGCTCATCGGTTAATAAATTTTCTAGTTGAATGTGGCTATGCTCAACGGCATCCAGTTCTTACCGGTTATATCGTTGGCAAGAATTTGTCACTATTGGCACATGAGGTTCTGGCAAATAGAACTGGTAGTAGCCCGCAAAGGGTTCATTTGGAGCGTTTGGTAAAGCGTGTTAATGAAACTGTAAATGTTGGTACATTGACCGCAGATCATGTTGTCTATCACGATCGTGTGGAGGCGTCTTGGCCTCTTGGTCTTCATTTTGAGGCTGGGAGTAAGGTGCCGGTTCATTGCACTTCCATAGGCAAACTGATGCTAGCGTTAAAGCCTTCCCAAGAGGTCGAAACATGGCTTTCCAAAACTAAATTGCAACGCTACACCCCTCGTTCTAAAACAAAGACTCCCGATTTACTTGCGGATCTAAAAAAAATACGTGCACAAGATTTTAGCGTTGATGATCAAGAGTTCATGGATGGTGTTTATTGCATTGCTGTGCCTCTGAGGACGTCGGATGGGCGCGTGTTTGCTGCCATGGCACTCTCGGCGCCAGAGGCAAGATTATCCCTCGATAAACTTAAAAAGTTACTGCCGGAATTGCGACGAACTGCTGCCGATTACGTATTTGATCTCGAGTCTCAAAAAATAACTGAATAATTTGCACCAAGTACAAGGATTGAAACCACAATTTAACCCGAGAAGAAAATGTCTTCGAGCAACATTGGATAAATTTTTGGAAGAGGAAGATAATGGCGCTGTCTTACGCTGATGTTGGTGAAATATTAAAAATGATTGACACGTCTTCGTGTGCAGAGGTCATTTTGGAGCTTGATGGCATTAAGTTGATTGTAAGAAAGGGGGAGCAAGGCTCATCTGCCTCTGAAAACGTGGCGATTAAGGGATCAGGTTCATCGGGTATAGATACTTTCACGAAAGAAAATCTTACGAAACAGACCTCGCCCGAGCCGGGAAATAAAGCTGTTTCTGCTAATGCGGTGGCGACCAAAGGTGATATTATTAAATCACCCATGGTTGGTACCTTTTACAGTAAACCATCACCGGAGGAACCACCATTTGTGATTGCTGGGCAAGAGGTTAAGAAAGGCGACACTCTCTGCCTTATAGAGGTGATGAAATTGTTTACAGCGGTGGAGTGCACAGCCGATGGTACAGTTGAAATGATTTTCGCAGAAGATGGCGCGCTGGTGGAATTTGATCAGCCATTATTTTCGATTACATGAACAACTGATTATGAAAAGATACACGTATTATAGTTGACGCAGACGTGAGAGGAGGCTTTGCTCTTATAGACTGTGAAAAGAAAAATTACAAAGCCAGTTGTGACAAAAGGGAGGTTACTCATGTTTTTCAGGAAAATGCGTTTTAGTAAAGCGCTCAGCGCTGTAGCTTTGGGAGCAATGACGCTCGGCGGTCCGATAAGTGCCAATGCAGCTGAGACTGTGCCCATTCTGCTATGTCCGTTTGGTTGCGGTCCAATGGCAGGTGATACAATTATGATGAACCAATTAATCAAAGAGGGTTCAGATGTTGTACTTCTGCCTCAGGAAACTCCGGGCTATATGTACAATATTAGAGAAATGGGAAGAAACGAGCGTAAACAAAAGTCCTCTGTTTTCAAAACAGAAGATACACTGATTCAAGTCGCATATGCTGGTGGTTCGAAGGAAATGAAGGAATTCGTTCCAGAGCCGGTTCAAGTCCCGTGGAAACTACTTTACGGTGAGACATGGTGGGCGCAAGGCAAGTTTTTAGGCACATATGATTGTTCGTTAAAAACGATGTCTGATCTTAAGGGCAAACGTATTTCACTCGGTTTGCGTGGCCAGTCTGACTGGGGAGTGTTCCCCCGTCTGTTGCTTGAGGAGGTGTTTGGTATAACACCTGATAATACAGATATCCGGCACATGTCACCAGCTCAGTTAACACAGCAGCTTATTGATGGTGCGACCGACGCTGCCATCATACCTTTGGGTGCAGAGCCAAACTTCAAGGAGTTTATGATCCCTGGTGTTGTTCGTCAGCATGAAGCCACAGGCAAAAAGTTGTGCTATATAGGCGTGACAAAAGAGAACATCGAGCAGCTCAACAAAAAATTTCAGGCGACTTGGTTGCACACTGTGCTTCCACCAAACACTTTGCCTCACCAATCTGAGCCGCTTGGTATCGGTGTAAATCGTGCTTATGCCGCGGTGCACGAGAGCTTTGATGAAGAAAAGGCCTACAAGACTGTTATGGCGGTTGCCAAGATTGCGCCTAAAATGAAAGAGTTGCACGCTCTTTGGCGTGTCTGGTCTCCAGAATTAATGACCTGTGGTCTATCGGATGACAACGCTCACCCAGGTGCAGTGCGTGCCTACAAAGAGCTTGGCTGGTGGAAGCAAAGCGATAATCCACTCTGTACGCCAATGACATATCCAGCGGCGAATTAATAACGCGAAATCTTGGGCGGTGGCTAAAGCCTCCGCCCTCGTTAATAACTCTTAGCAGGTTGCTTTATAAATTAGCCATTACGCCAATAATTGGTTTTTTCAGAGGAAAATGCTGTGTGGTCCACGCTTCGCAAACTAGTTGACTTACCATTTTTGATAACTGGTGCAATTCTGACTTTTTATATCGCGGCTTCAGCGTTCGGGCTGGTCAAGAATTCCTCTGAACATTATTCAAATTTTATTCTTGGGACTTGTATCATGACTGGACTGCTGGCTATACGGGGCCTAGCAGACGAAAAAATCAGTGGTGCGGTTAAGCCATTTTTTGCCGTTCGTCTCTCTTTTGCCACCATTGCCTTTGTTCTCTCGGCGATTGCCATGGGGTATGTGCGCTACAATGCCGTTTCTTTGGAGCAGACTCAGCCGTTCTTTACAGAAACGCAGATGATATTCGGCTGGATCATGACTGTGTCTATTTTAATGCTGACCCTTATACATTGGGGTCTCTTGCTTACTAGTATCATTACCATATCGATCATATATTTCTTCTTGGGTTATTTAATTGAAAATCCACTATTCATGACACCTGAATATGATCCTGAATTTGTAATGAATTACATTGGCTTAGGGACTAACCAAGGTTTTTATTATCTCGCGCAAGTTGCTGCAGACTCCGTTTACTTTTTGATTATTTACGCCGCGATACTTTTAGGCGTTGGCATGCTCGACATGGTTCTTGACGTTGGCAAAATTGCGGGCCGAAAAGTGTCGGGCGGTGCTGCTGGACCTGCGATAATTGGCTCCGGTATCGTGGCGTCAATTATGGGTCAGGCTGTGTCAAATGTTGTTTTGACTGGTCGTTTGACAGTCCCTATGATGCGAAAATACGGATACAAGGGCTCAATGGCTGGAGCCATTGAAGCGACAGCGTCTACCGCAGGCCAGATTATGCCGCCAATCATGGGTTTGGCTGCTTTTATAATCGCCTCTTTTCTCAACAAGGCCTACATTGATGTTGCGCTGTCGGCTCTAATACCTGGTTTGCTCTATCTAGTGGGTGTTTGCATCGCAGTTGCAGTATATGCTCGTCGTTATGAGTTACCTAAGCTTGTTGAGAGGGTTGATACAGAGCGTATCAAACGTTTGTTGCCAACCTTCATTATTTCTTTTGGCGTCGTATTATGGCTACTTCTTGGATATCGTTCGCCGGCAATAGCTGGTTTGTGGGGCATTGGACTGGCGTTGCTATTTTCAATGTTTCAAGGAAAATTTAGTCCGACGAAAAAACAACTCTATGATGCTATTCAAGAGGGTTTTTATCTAGTTGCTATTCTCTCTTTGCTGCTGATTGCTGTGGGGCCCCTTGGCCAGGTTATGTTAACCACCAATCTTTCGGGGCGTCTTGGCTCAGCACTGGTAGAATACTTGCCAGACACGCAGCTGATATTGCTACTGGGTGCCATGATAGTGTCATTGATACTCGGGATGGGGTTGCCAACTCCTGTAGCTTACATCATTGTTGCACTCGCGCTGGTTCCTTTTATGCAGCAAATTGGCATACCCCCCTTACAAGCGCATTTCTTTGTATTCTATTTTGCAGTGTTTTCGACGCTCACTCCACCAGTGGCTGTAAGTGTTCTTGCGGCAGCCAAATTAGGGGAAGCCACGTTTCTTAGCACCGCTAAAGACTCGATGAAGATCGCATTAACAACTTTCATTATCCCTTTTGCATTCGTATTTTCACCAGAGTTGATGCTTTTCCCAAATGTTACTTGGGGCACAATGCTTGCGGTTCTTGAAGTTGTTTTCGTTCAGCTTTCCGTGTCAGTGGCGTCGTATGGTTTTCTGATCCGTTCGCTGAATGGTTTTGAGCGTGGCGCGTATGCTTTCGTGGCGTTGTTGGGATTCCTTGGTTTCACATATGACACCAATTGCTGGTACGTTGCACTTGCCTTATTTATGGCGACTTCTGTTTATGTTTTTGTGTCAAATAAGACCCAAAATTAGTTTTAGCTTTGTTGGGGTGATGCATAATTTCTCGGTTTTCACTGCGTTCAAAATTGCGGTTTGGTTCAATTATTCGAGGAGGCGCGTGTGAATACCGTAAGCCAGGCACCAGAAACCATATCCTCTGTCCATGGCATTATCTCGAAAATTCATAACAAAGGTGTTGAAGCTGAATTAATCATAGACGCTGTGCGAAGACTAATCTCAGATGTTGATGGAACCATCAAGGCTTGGCATACACTCAATTGGGATGAAGTAAATAAGCAGCTCGACTTTCTTGTCTCCAGGGAGGATTGGCGTTCCCTTCCACTGGCAGCCGTTCCCATTGCGGTTAAAGACGTATACGACACTTCAGATTTTGTGACGACCTACGGTTCATCAATTTACGAGCATCACCGCCCAGCAACTGATGCAAAATTGGTCGCAATGCTGAGATCTCTCGGAGCAATAGTAGTTGGGAAAACGGTAACTACGGAATTTGCGTACTGGCAGCCTGGTCCAACTGTAAATCCGCATAACATAAAGCATACGCCAGGTGGATCCTCATCAGGTTCTGCTGCCGCTGTAGCCTCTGGAATGGTACCACTTGCTCTTGGAAGCCAAACTGCTGCGTCGATAATCCGTCCAGCTTCTTATTGTGGCGTTTATGGCTTCAAGCCGAGCTACGGTGTGCTGCCATTGGATGGGGTTAAACCACTCGCTCCGTCACTTGATCATGCTGGCTTTCTGGCAAGGTCGGTAGAAGACATTAAAATATGCTTCCAAGCAATTTTAGGGCATGAATATTTCACTCAGACTTCAGCAAAACTCTGTGAAAAACCGGTGTCAGAATTGACTTTGACAATGTTGTCTGGTTGTTGGGAAATGATTTTACAACAAGAATGTCAGCAAGCGGTTGAAGATTGTTTTGCAGGTGCAATATCTCAGGGGAGTAAATTTTCTGAAAAAGTAATCTTTACTGACTTTGAGCGTTTAACAAAAGATCAGACTACTTTGATGGCTGTGGAGGCAATCCAGAGTTTCCAGTATGAGAAGGAATTTGAATTTCATAGGCTGAGCAACCACGTCAAAGATCTGCTTAAAGAGGGCTCTGAAGTGACAATCGCTCAGCTAGAGCAAGCGCGAATTCCTCTTGAAAATCGCAAAGAGTTCGAAAATCGATTGTTCTGTGATTCCGATATATTGATGTGTCCGTCAACTCTTGATACTGCGCCATTATTAGGAACAGCAACTGGAAATCCTATGATGAGCAGGGCATTTAATATTTTGGGTTTGCCAAGTCTCTCTATACCATACCGTGTTGCGGAAAATGGCTTGCCGCTTGGTGTTCAAGTCGTTGCACGTCACGGCGAAGATCTTTCACTCTTGTCTTTTGCTGAGAAATACCTTGCAAAAGGCCTCTAGGTAACGAATTCTGTTTTTTTGTTTTTTGGGTCAGTCCTTCATAATCGCACTGTGGGTTGTTATTAGCAGCGATACCCCTTTATTAAGTTTTGATTGGTCTGTATTGAATTTATCGTGTTTTCGGTTTTTCATGTCTGGATAAATGATAAATCCACGAAAAACTAGACCGGCTCAAATAGCTAATGGATAATATGAAGTATGCCACACGACCATGATGAAAACCACGTTCACAACATGTTGCCTGCTGAACCCGCCCTCCGGGTCAAAGCGCTTGAGACAATTTTAATTGAAAAAGGACTTTTAGATCAGGAAGCAGTGGATGCTATTATTGACGAGTATGAGCAAAGAATTGGACCCCACCTAGGGGCAAAAATAGTCGCAAGAGCGTGGAATGATCCGGCATTTAAGTCAATGCTTTTGGCTAACTCTGAAGCTGTACTTCGCGAAGAGGGTCATGCCGGACGACAGGGTGAGCACGTTGTTGTAGTAGAAAACACGAATACAGTTCACAACTTGGTAGTATGTACGCTTTGCAGTTGTTACCCTTGGCCACTCTTGGGAGTTCCACCAGCATGGTACAAATCCGATGCGTATCGGAGTCGAGCTGTCTCTGAACCACGTAGGGTATTGTCTGAATTTGGGATAGATATTCCCAAATCCCAATCTGTGAGAGTATGGGACTCAACTGCTGAAATTCGTTATTTGGTTCTGCCTATGCAACCGAAAGAAAGTGTCGGTTTGCCAGCTCCAGAATTAGCTAAATGGGTAACACGTAACAGTATGATTGGGACCGGGTTGCCCCAAAGGCCAGAGGATGATTAGTGATGAAACCACCTCACGATATGGGTGGCGATCCCTCTGGACTCATAATACCAGACAAGCCTGATGACCCAAAATTTGAGCATGGGTGGCATCGCCGTGTTCTTGGCATCACGATAGCTGTGGGTGCAATGGGAGCCTGGAGCATTGATGCTTCTCGGTATGCGCGTGAAAGTCTGCCACGATCAGATTACAATAAGTTTACATATTACGAAAAATGGTTGGGTGGGTTGACCAATTTGCTGTTTCAAAAAGGCTTTATCAACAAAAATGAGATACAATCTGGCTCTGGGGAATTAAAAGCTCCACTCGAATGGAGGCAGAAAATTTTGAGTGCAAAAAATGTAGGTGCCGCACTTGAAGCTGGTGCGCCAACGCGCCGCGATGGCCCTCAACCAATTTTTTCAATAGGCCAAACGGTATGCGCCAAACTGCCATCGGATACGCTCTCAATAAAACGCGGACACACTCGATTGCCGCATTATATCTCTGGCAAAGCTGGCACCATCATCAAAAGTCATGGAGTCCATGTGCTGCCAAACACCAACGCTCATTTTTTAGGTGAACATCCTGAGAACTTATATGCAGTGGAGTTCAAAGCATCAGTTTTATGGGAACGAAACCCCTCCTCATCGGATACGGTAGTAGTTGATTGTTGGGAGAGCTACCTTGAGCCAGCTTGATCATTTTTCAAGAGAGGAACCCCACAAGCCATTTGATGAGCCTTGGCACGCTGAGGTGTTTGCTGTGACGGTTCACCTCAGTGAACGGAGCCTATTTTCTTGGGCAGAGTGGACAGAAGCCCTGGGCGAACAAATAAGTAAAGTGAAACTGAGACGTCATATTGATGGTTCAAATGATTATTACAACTTATGGCTACAAGCCCTAATTGAGTTAATCTCGACCAAGGGACTAACTGACGCAGAGACAATCTTAGTCGTGCAAAACCGTTGGGCTGACGCTTACAGGAATACTCCCCATGGAAAACCGGTTAAATTGTAAAGTCTGTATAATCACTCTTGGCGGTTGGTAGTTAAAATCGGTATGACGCAGATTAAACGTGAGCGTATCCCCAATTTTACAGAGCCTGAAGATCTGACCCACCAGTTCATCAAAATGAGCGATGGTAGGCGGATGCATGTGGCAACTGTTGGCTCAGGAGAGCCACTTGTATTCGTTCACGGGTGGCCTGAGTTTTGGTTAACTTGGATGCCACTTGTCAATAAACTAAAAGATGATTTCAAGTGCATCATGCCATGCCTTTATGGATTTGGGCTTAGCGAAAAACCGGATGCTTTACGTGATGATTTGAACGCTGCATTCCATGCAAATG
>Ga0255774_10003360_pt1 | contig 11795 bp, 9 predicted proteins | sample 101ome_17_FD_179972 | JGI IMG/M metagenome (GOLD analysis project Ga0255774, IMG submission 179972) | Coastal salt marsh microbial communities from the Groves Creek Marsh, Skidaway Island, Georgia - 101407AT metaG (version 2) | ecosystem: Environmental > Aquatic > Marine > Intertidal zone > Salt...
CCTGTTGTGCCAAACCTGCATCCGCAGATGTCGCAATAGACAGATCACCCGCAAGGTCAACAATGCGATCAATCCGGTCCTTTTGGCTACCCAACTTATTGTGGAACGTCACATTTTCCAATCGCGCGGTCCACGCGGTTAGTCCATCGTTCTGCGCGACGCGCAAATCATTTTCCCAAAAGAATTTCGCATCGGCCAAACGCGCCGACAGAACCTTCTGATTGCCGGCAAGAATGGTCGCGCCCTGATCCGCGGTTTCACGGTTCGCAACAGTGATAAAGCGGGTGATTTTGCCCGATTTAGGATCCCGAACGGAAAAGAATTTCTGATGTTCGCGCATCGATGTTTGCAAAACCTCTGGCGGCAGTTCCAAAAATTCTTGGTCGATTTCACCCATCAACACCACGGGCCATTCAACCAATCCCGACACCTCGACCAACAACCCTGCATCCTCGACGACGTCTAGACCGCTTGCAAACGCGATGTTCGTGGCGTCCTGCCAAATCATTTGCGCGCGCTCTTCTGGATCCAGAATAACGTATTCCTTTTTAAGAGTTGCCGCATAATCGTCAAATCCAGATACAATAATCGGCGCACCCGATGACATGAACCGATGGCCCATGGTTTGGTTGCCACTTTCAATGCCATCAATATTCACAGGGACAACTGTGACATCCACATCATCGCTTAGCACGCAAATGATCGAATGCAGTGGACGTACCCATCGCAGGGCCCCTGCCCCCCAGCGCATTGACTTTGGCCAAGGGAAATTGCGAATGGCATGCTCTAACACTTCGGCAATGATATCGGCGGCTGGACAGCCTGGTTTTTCGATGGTTGCGAAATACACCTGTCCTTTTTTTTCGTCCCGCACCTCAAGTTGATCTTTGCTTAGCCCTGCACCGCGCAAAAATCCCTCAATCGCTTTTTCAGGGGCGTCCACACGCGGACCTTTACGCTCTTCACGCACCGTCGGGCTTTCGCTTAGCACATCTTCAACTGCCAGTGAGAGTCGGCGCGGTGTTGAAAAGGCGGCCGCACCTGCATAGGTCAGCCCTGCATCGACCATCCCGTTTGTGATCAATTTTTTCAAATCTTCTGCGGCACGGCGTTGCATGCGCGCAGGGATTTCTTCTGAGAAAAGTTCAATCAATAGGTTCGGCATACTTAGTCCCTTTCAGGGCAATTTGGATCTTTGGGTGATCCGTCATATAATTTGTCACCACAGTCGTTCACTTCGTGCCAGACGTATCCACGTCCATCAGCATAAATTGCAACAACTCGGTCGATCCCGTATTCGATATTACGTTGCCCCCAGAATGCCACCGCATTTCCGTTTGCGAGGTCATTTCCAATTTGTTCCGCTTCAAAGCACTCAAACCAACCTGGGGCGACCCGTGGTTCGGCCTTTGGATGCAGCTCAAAACTTTCAGTTAACATTCCAATGGATTGATCGGTTTGAAAACACGCGCGATAGCGAATAGGCGAACTATCCGCATCAATCGCGCTGAGCGATGATACAGGAATTTCCTCTGGCGCGCCCGTGACCACAGAGGTCAGAACAACGCGGTTATCCGTTTCGCTTACGTCGTCATAAAACCCGTAGATTTGCAAATAAAACATCGCCGCACCTGCAAGGGCGGCACAGATCACAATCACGGAAACAATGAAACGTCCGTTCATGCTGTGTATCCCCCAGCTTCGGTCAGAACAAAGGCATCAGCACATTTTTTCGCCAAACTGCGTACGCGCCCGATATAGGCCTGTCGTTCGGTTACTGAAATCACACCCCGTGCATCCAACAGGTTAAAGATGTGGCTTGCCTTAATGCATTGATCATATGCGGGATGCGCCATGATGATACGTTTGGATGTTTTGGGATCGATGTGTTCCTGATCCAGAATTGCCTGACACTCCGCTTCCGCCTCTTCGAAATGACGCAGCAAAACTTCCGTGTTTGCTACATCGAAATTCCAGCGCGCGTATTCCTGTTCTGTTTGTTTAAACACATCACCATATTTCAGCGCGATGGGCGCGTCAGGATCGTTAAATGGCATATCCATAACGTGATCAACGCCCAAAACATACATGGCCAAGCGTTCCAAACCATAGGTCAATTCACCAGATACTGGGTGGCAATCATGCCCACCGACCTGTTGGAAATAGGTGAATTGGCTGACTTCCATGCCGTCACACCACACTTCCCAGCCAAGGCCCCAGGCACCCAATGTTGGGCTTTCCCAGTCATCCTCAACAAAACGGATGTCATGCAGCGCCATATCGATCCCAATCGCCTCAAGCGACCCCAGATATAGATCCTGCAAATCAGGGGGGCTTGGTTTGATCAAAACTTGATATTGGTAATAATGCTGCAGACGGTTCGGATTTTCCCCATAACGCCCATCGGTTGGCCGACGAGAGGGCTGAACATAGGCAGCCGCCCATGATTTTGTGCCCAAAGCGCGCAAGGTTGTCGCAGGGTGAAACGTACCCGCGCCGACTTCCATATCATAAGGTTGCAAAACGGCGCATCCCTTGGCCGCCCAGTAATTTTGCAATCTTAGAATAATTTCTTGAAAAGATTTAGGTTTTTCAATTGTCATAGCGTTGAAACCTTATTCATGCGGCGCGATTTGCCCCTAAATAGGCAAAGCGGCCATGACGGTCAATGAAGGGCCGCAAAATTTAGACAAAAACGAGACATCGTGGCGTGGGGAAATATTCGTAAGATAAAACTAGAAATCCGCGAAATGTTTGGTATGACCGACAAATAGGTGGAATTGGAGCATATTTAAGAGGTTGGGATGCAGTATTGTTTGGGTCTATGCGTTGCGATGTGGATGGCACTGGTTGCAGGTGCAAGCGCGGCACAAGACATGCGCTGGATCCAAATCGAAGCGCAGCCAAGCCTGCTTGAGGCGGAAACACGCGCGCGGATTTATGCCCAAGAATTTCCCGACACGCAGGCGCACTCAATTGGGTCAGGTTGGTATGCCATTACCCTTGGCCCTCTGCCAGAGGATGAGGCGGATTTGCGCATGTCGCAACTGCGCGCGCGCGCTGCGATCCCGCGGGATAGTTTTTTGGCAACTGGTGCAAATTATCGGCAACGCATTTACCCAATCGGCCCCGCACCTGCGGCCGTAACAGCCGCGCAAACTTTCGAAGCAGAGGTCATCCAAGAAGAAGCGACACAAGTGTCGGTGGTTGAAACTGCTGAAAGCGCCGCGCCAGAACAAGCCAGCCCAGAACAAAGTATTACTGTACCCGACGAAACCCTAAGCGAAGCGCGTGAGAGCGAAGGCTTGCTCAGCCCTGACGAAAAGATGGACCTGCAACGTTATTTGCAATGGGCGGGATACTATAACAGCACGATTGATGCCTCTTTCGGTCGTGGCACACGCCGTTCAATGGCAGCATGGCAAACCGATAACGGGCATGAAGATACTGGTGTTTTGACCACCGCGCAGCGGGAAAAGTTGCGTGCACAGTATTTTGCAATTTTTGCCGGTCTGGGCCTTGAAACACACCGTGACTTAGAGGCGGGTATCAGCATCGATTTACCCAAAGAGGTCGTCGCATTTGACGCTTATGCAGCACCGCTGGCCCATTTCAAAGCACAGGATGCATCGTCGCCTGCTCAAATCTTTTTGATTTCTGCTGCAGGAAACCGCGGCGATTTGGCTGCGATCTATGGCGTTTTACCAACCCTTTCCATCGTTCCAATGAACATCGAAAAATCGCTGAACAAGGATCGTTTCGTAATCACGGGTGCAGGAACATCAACGCGTGCATTTATCACCGCGTCACACAAGGGTGGTGAAATCAAAGGATTTGGATTGATTTGGCCCAATCAAAACGAGGAACAATTTGACAGACTTGTCGCACACATGCGCAAAAGCTTTGAAACATTCCCAGGCACATTGGACCCAAGCCTAAGCGTTGCAATCAATGATTCTGAAACGGAGTTTGGCGTTGCGATCCGCAAACCAGCCTTTGTCAAAAGTGCGGTGTTCGTTTCGGATCAGGGCCACGCAATGACCGACACCAGCAACCTTGAAAACTGTAGCGCTCTGACCATTGGCGGCACCTATGATGCCGAGATTATCGCGCGTTCTGAAACGGGCGCGGGATTGCTGTCCCCTAAATCTGAATTTAACCCCATCTCTTATGCGAAATTGGGTGACGCAGTGCGTAAGGGCGACAAAACCTTTTTGTCGAGCTACCCCTACGGCGGACGCCTCGGCTTGGCCTCTGTGACCCAGGCAACGGTGATGGAAACAACCGATCTATCGGGGAACGCAGAAAAATTCCGTTTGGATTTTTTGGCAGAGCCTGGTGATTTGGGTGGGGCTGTTTTGGATCAATCAGGAAACCTAACTGGTATATTGGTGAGCCGAGATGACACTGGCCGCATTTTGCCCAACAATGTGAACTTTGCGGCTGCCACTGATGCATTGGCGAGCATGATGCAATCCGCAGGACTACGGTTCCGGACAGGCAAAACCAACCGGTTGGATGACGTGGCCTTGATCGCATCGGCGCAAAACATCCTAACACCGATTGAATGTTGGATTGATTAAGCGGCCTGCCAAAATCGGCGCGTAAACAACACAAAAACGGCCATAAGTTCTAGCCGGCCTAAAATCATGCCAAAGATCAGCAATCCTTTGGCCGCGCTATTTAGGTTTTCAAAATTCCCTGTTGGGCCAATTTCTGGCCCAAGGCCTGGGCCGATATTTCCGATCGCTGTCGCCGCACCCGACAGCGCCGTAATGAAATCCAAGCCCGTCAACCCCAACAAAAACGCCAATGCCCCAAGTGAGATAAAAAACATCACAAAGAACACCATGACCGAGTCCATGACGTCCTGCGAAATTGGACGATCTTGGAAATGCGGAACATGCACGCTGTTTGGGGATTGGATGCGGCGCAGTTGCGTTGACATGGCCGAAAGCATAATTTGATAGCGAAAGATTTTTACCGAACACGCGGTTGATCCCGCGCAACCACCAATCAATCCAATGAAGAAGAATACCGCCACCATGGGCGCGCCCCACAACATGTAATCAGCAGATGCGTAACCCGTCCCACTCATGATCGAGATGATATTGAATAGGGCCTGACGAAACGCCTGTTCGATTACAAAGTTCTGCGAATAGATCAGGTAAACCGTGCTGAATGCGATAATCACTGCCAATGTCGCCACAAACCCGCGGATTTGTTCATCGGTAAAGATGGGCCGCGCACTGCCATTTAAAAGCTGGACGAAGCGTACAAATGGCAAGGCAGCTAAAACCATATAAAGTGATGCCACATATTCCGCAGGCCCCGACATTGCGGCGAATGATGCATCATGGGACGAAAACCCACCTGTTGCCACGGTCGTCAGGGCGTGGATAAGCGCATCAAATCCCGACATATCGGCAATGATATAACTTAGGAAACAGGCGATCGTCAGACCAATATAGATGATCGAAATTTGCCCTGAAATTTGCGTGGCACGCGGTAAAATCTTCCCCATTGTGTCAAAGGACTCCGCGCGGAAAATCTGCATGCCACCAACGCGCAACTCAGGCAAAAAAACCATCGCAACAACGATGATCCCAATGCCGCCTAACCAATTCAGTAGCCCGCGCCATAAGAGTAAACCACGCGGCAAATCATCCAAACCACTGATCACGGTTGATCCCGTCGTTGTCAGGCCCGAGGTCGCCTCGAAAACCGCATCGACAACAGAAGACTGTGTTGCCCCCATTAAAAATGGCAGGGCCGCAAAAATCGGCAATACTACCCAAACGCCTGTCGTAAGCAGAAATGTCTTTTGCAGCTCAAGTCCTTGGGATTTGCCATTCGAACACGACATCGAAACAAACAATCCCGATAGCGTTGTAATCGCCCCCGCCTGGGCAAATACGCGCCAATGCGGGTTTCCATCCGCAAAATCCAAAATCATTGGGAAAATCATCATCACGCCAAGAAACGCCACAATGATCCCGATCACGTATCCGATGGGTCGAATATCAAACATGACAAAACCGTTGGCGTTCAATCACACCAAAGTCAAGCGTGTTTATCCGCGGTGGATTAAGGATTCAAAGAAGCGCGGATCAATGGAATTCGATGCAAATGTGGATCCATTGGTCAAGACGGACACGGCATTATGGCTGTGCAGGCTTTCTTGGTGGCTGGCCGCGACACGGTAATCTGAAATGCGTGCATCCGCGCTCAGTTGTTCTGCAAACAGGCGTGCAGCATCCTCGACAAAAATTGGATTTGCTGCGTTCAATTCCGCAAATGCCTGTTCATCTTCGCGCTTAACCATAACTTGGGTCTCGGTCGGGACCGCGCGGCGGCACATATCAATCACATCTTCGAACCAAAGCTTTTCGCCCTGTTCAAATTTAAGAGAAATGCGCGCCACCGAACGCTGTGAATGCGGTGTTGCCAACTGCCCACGCGATTGGCGCGCATGTTCAGACAGCTCCAGTGAACAGGGACACGTTGAACTATAAACATAATCAAGATGCATCATCTTATGACGCACGCCTTCGTGCTCCACCAATTCCAGTGTGATGTCGTAATACTGATACCCAGATAGGCTCGAACGCAGGCTATGTACCTTAACTGGATATGAAAACCGTAACGCAATCCGCGCATCAAAGCTTTCCAAATCAGATTTATAATCGTCTAAAACGGCCGATACGACATCAAAACTAAACCGCTCGTCTGCGTGCTTATAAAAGCTGCGCATGATGCGTGACATGTTGATGCCCTTTTTATCAGCTTCCAGGCTGACAGTGCCCGTTACTGAGGTTTCAAGCATTATAGAACCACCCGGCTTGGTCGCGAAACTGATCGGCAGGCGGAAGTTTGAAATGCCGACGTGTTGAATGACACGGTTTTCCCCACGGATCAACGAGCTAGGACCATTTTGCAGATCTGGCAAGGTATCGCGATACGCAGCATCCACCAAAAAGTTATCTGGGAATTCGCGCGAAAGTTCTGGGTAAGCTGCGGGTAGTAAACCACGCAACGCGGTCAAATGCGGGCCATCCAATGCATCCGCACCCTTTTCTGCGATAAAGCTGCGCAAAACGTCCAATGCGGCCTGCGCCTCACTGCGTTCGATCTCTTTATCTACATCGCGACTATGAATGTTCATGACGAACTCCAAAACTTTCTTATAATCTTAATGTAGGGCGCAGATTAGAAAGTTTCCAGTAGCGCTTTTCTCAATCTGAAAAGCGACAGGTTTAAAATTAACCCAAAGCCGCCAGAATATCAGCCAACAGATCCTCTTGATCTTCTAACCCGACAGAGAAGCGGATTAGGCCATCCGTGATCCCCAAAGCGGCCTTTTGATCATCAGGCAGGCGTTGGTGTGTTGTCGTCGCTGGGTGTGTTGCAATTGATTTTGCATCCCCCAAATTATTCGAAATCACGGCAATTTGCAGGCGATTTAGAAATGTAAAGCTGGCCTCTTGCCCACCCTTAATTTCAATTGCGAATACGGTCCCACCGCTGCCCATTTGCTGCTGCACTAGGTCATATTTTTCATGCGACGGGTGATTTGGATAAATCACCCGAGATAAATTTTCATGCCCACTTAATTTTTCTGCCAGAAACTGCGCCGTTGAGGCTTGGGCACGCACACGCAATTCGATGGTTTCCAAGCCCTTTAGCATGACCCACGCTGTAAACGGACTCATAGAACCGCCAGTGTGCTTCATATAGGTTTCAATTGGTCCGCGGATCATATCCTTTCGCCCCAAAATGACACCGCCCAAGGTACGGCCCTGACCATCGATATGTTTTGTCGCAGAATACACCACCAAATCCGCGCCAAGCGCAATCGCGTTCGAAAATACAGGCGTTGCAAAGACGTTATCAATGATCACCAGCGCGTCATTGGCATGCGCAATTTCCGAAACTGCCGCGATGTCAATAACCTCAAGCGTAGGGTTTGAGATTGTTTCAAAAAACACAATTTTTGTATCGGGCGTCACGGCGGTGCGCCATGCATCCAAATCGTTACCATCCACAAACGTGACGTTCACGCCCATGCGCGGCATGATCTCTTCTAGAATGTACAGACATGATCCAAAGAGCGCCCGAGAGGCAACAACGTGATCCCCCGCGGACACCAAAGACATTAACGCGCCGTTGACGGCCGCCATGCCCGATGCAGTGGCAAAGGCATCTTCTGCATCTTCTAGGGCCGCAATCCGATCTTCAAACATGGCAACAGTCGGATTGCCATAACGGGCATAGATGAACTCATCATCACCTGCCTGAATAAAGCGCGCTTGGGCATCGTCCGCTGTCTCGTAAACAAACCCTTGCGTCAGAAATATCGCTTCGCTGACTTCGTTATATTGTGACCGACGGGTTCCGCCATGGACCATTTTTGTGCGTGGTTTGAATGTATCGCTCATCTTGTTCTCTGTGGCATTTCGCCAATAAAAAACCCCTTCCACTCGGCCAAGGGAAAGGGGGCTCTCTCTTCCTGACCTTTTAGCGGTTTATTTTACGTGGCCCGCAATCCGGTAACAAATCGCCACGAGCACTCAATACCCCAACCAAATCAGATGGTCAATCGCAACTGATCATCCTGAGAATGGATGGGATGCGTTAATCCTTGTCTTCGTCAAATTCACCGTATTGTTGCAGAACTTTGTATTGTGTTGCCAAGAAGACCAAGAGCGCAAATGTCAGCCCAAAGGTTTTGAAATAAACCCAAACCTCGGATGATTGCGTGCGCCAAATGATTTCATTCAAGATCGCCAATGAAAAGAAAAAGATCATGATGCGACGCGAGATGATCATCCACCCCTCATCCTTCATGGGAACCGAACTGCCCAATATGGATTGAAGATAGGATTTGCCTTGCACCAACCCAACCGCAATTGCCCCCCCAAACAAGACGTAAACCAAGGTTGGTTTCATCTTGAAAAAGCTTTCGTCATTCAGGAAAATCGTCAAACCACCAAAAATCAGCACCAGAACCAGTGTCAGCAATTGAACCTTGGACACCTCGCCAAACAGTCGCCATCCGATCACCGTTGAGACGCAGAGGAAGGGGACAAAAATCGCCGTGGCAAGGACAAAGCCCGTATATTCCTGGCCCGCAAATACAACAACTTCGTTTTTGAAAAAGATGTAAGTCAAAAAGAAAACAGCCACGGGCAGCGTTTCTAAAATCGTTTTCAGCATTTGATTGTTTTGCTTCTGCTCGCTCATCTTATCCACCTAATTCCACAATCACTGCGCCCAGCGCAATTAACCACATCAACATAATCCTGCGCGGGCCCACCTTTTCCTTTAGGACCAACCACCCAATCAGCGCCGCAAAGACCACGGATGTTTCCCGCAATATGGCGGCTTCGCCGACTTTGTCCAGACGTGTGGCCAACATGATTGAGCCAAAACTAAGGATTGCGACAAAACCACCGATATAGCCACGCAGAACAAGGGGGCCAAGTGAGGCACGATCCTGCATCCCCCGCCACCTGATTGCTGCAACTACGGGAAAGGTCACGCCATCCACCACAAAAAACCAAACTAGAAATGTAAATGGGTTCTCAGCTGCGCGAATTCCATAGGCATCATATGTCGTATATAGTGCCACAAAAAAACCTGTTGCGATGGCAAACACCAAGGCAGGTCCAAATGTTTCACGATTTGATTCCAAAAATACAAAATTATAGGCGGCCAACCCAAAAATACCGCAGAGCAGGACAACAACACCCATCCACTGGATCGCGCTAAAGGTTTCGCCGAAAATCAAATATGCCCCAAAGACGGTGAAGAGCGGCCCTGTTCCGCGCACAACGGGATACACAACCGTGTAGGCGCCTTTCACATAGGCGTATCCTTGCAACACCTTATAAAGCGTGTGGATGACCCAAGCCCCGAACAAAATGGGCCATAACGCGGGTTCAGGTACAGGGACCAATAGGATAGCAACAGGCAGCATGATGGTTGCATAGCCAAAATCCATCGCACCGCGCGACAACCACGGATCATGACGCCCCTTTTGCAAGGCCCCAAAAACCGCATGCAGGAACGCCGCCAATAGAGCGAGCACCAAGGCGATTGAGTGCCCTGTTTCCGTCCCCTCAACCGCGTAGACCCACTCAGCCATATATGGTTATTCCAGACCCGTTAAAGCTTTTGCAAAATCTTCTGGATCAAAGGGGGCCAGATCATCAAGCTGTTCACCAACCCCAATCGCATGGATGGGCAGGCCAAATTTATCCGCCAGCGCCACCAAAACCCCCCCCTTGGCCGTGCCGTCTAGTTTTGTCATTACCAAACCCGAAACATCGGCAAGTTTTTTAAACGTATCAACCTGTGACAGGGCATTCTGCCCAGTGGTTGCATCCAACACCAACAGCGTGTTGTGCGGGGCATCGGGATCTTTTTTACGAATAACGCGCACGATTTTGGCTAATTCTTCCATCAAATCTTGGCGATTTTGCAGGCGTCCTGCGGTGTCGATCATTAACAGATCCGCACCTTCTTCTTGGGCCTTGGTCATCGCATCATAGGCCAGCGATGCGGGGTCCGATCCTTCGGGTGCGGTCAGAACAGGAACCCCTGCTCGGTCGCCCCAAACCTGCAATTGTTCGACCGCAGCCGCGCGGAATGTGTCCCCCGCAGCAATCACCACGGATTTGCCTGCCGCCTTAAACTGGCTCGCTAACTTGCCGATGGTTGTGGTTTTGCCTGACCCGTTCACGCCAACTACCAAAACCACCTGTGGCTTGGTGGGATAAAGTGGCATGGGCTTGGCCACATGTTCCATGATGCGTGTGATTTCAGCTGCAAGCAGCTGTTTAATCTCATCACTCGAAAGTTTCGTGCCAATCCGCCCTTGCGCCATGTTGGCCGTGACACGTAACGCTGTATCCACGCCCATATCTGATTGGATAAGCAACTCTTCCAACTGTTCCAACATATCGTCATCCAAGGTGCGACGCACGACTGTAGGCTTGGATCGGCCAAGCAAGCGCCCCATCAAACCTTGCTTGGGCGGCGTGGCCTCTTTCGGCGTGGGTGTTGGCGCAGGTTGCGTAGCAACAACTGGCTCTGGCTCTGGCTCTGGCTCTCGCTCTGGAGAGGGTTCTTCTAAAACTGGATCGGGGACAAGCACTTCTTCGACTGGCGTTTCCAGAACCTCTTCCTCTCCGCCATCTTCCACAATCGCGTCAAGACCTTCATCCAGCTTGGATGACGAGCGAAACAAACGTTCCTTAAGCTTTGAGAAAAACGCCATGCTACCTCCAAAAGTGAGCTTACATCCCACCTAATCGCAATCCACACAGGATTAAAGCCCCTGAACAGGCTTTTATGCAATACTCACAAGGTCGTAGCGTGGTGCAACGGTTAAATTTCGTCGCTAAAATGCTTCATGACCAATTTGATCGGATTTGGTGCAGCCTGTCCAAGGCCACAAATCGAGGCATCGGCCATTGCTTCACAAAGTTCTTCCAACAACGGTTGATCCCAACTGTCAGCCTGCATCAATTTAACGGCCTTTTCACAGCCCACGCGGCACGGCGTACATTGACCACAGCTTTCATCCTCAAAAAAGCGCAACATGTTTAGCGCAGCGTCACGTGCGCGATCATGCTGGGACAACACCACAACGGCAGCGGAGCCGATAAAGGTGCCCAGCGGTTGAAGCGTGTCAAAATCCAATGGCACATCGTTGATAGATGCAGGGAGCAATCCAGAAGATGGCCCACCCGGTTGATAGGCCTTGAATTCATGTCCCTCGGCCATGCCGC
>Ga0255774_10003386_pt1 | contig 11742 bp, 10 predicted proteins | sample 101ome_17_FD_179972 | JGI IMG/M metagenome (GOLD analysis project Ga0255774, IMG submission 179972) | Coastal salt marsh microbial communities from the Groves Creek Marsh, Skidaway Island, Georgia - 101407AT metaG (version 2) | ecosystem: Environmental > Aquatic > Marine > Intertidal zone >...
CAGGCAGATATCGTGACGCTCCACGTCCCAGATCTCCCATCGACGCGTAACTTGATGGATCAAGAGCGGATCAGTCAGATGAAGCCTAAGAGCATTCTGATTAACGCTTCACGTGGCACGGTCGTCGATATCGATGCGCTCACGAAAGCACTCGAAGAGAAGCATCTTCTCGGAACTGCGATTGATGTGTTCCCTGTCGAACCAAAATCAAATAATGACGAATTCATCTCGCCACTACGCGGTTTTGATAACGCGATTCTGACACCTCATATCGGTGGATCAACGCAGGAAGCGCAGGAAAACATCGGTGTTGAAGTGGCTGAAAAGCTTGTTCGTTACTCAGATAATGGATCAACACTGACAAGCGTGAACTTCCCAGAGGTTGCATTACCACCACATCCAAACCATCACCGGCTCTTACATGTGCATGAGAATCGGCCAGGTGTGCTCTCTGCAATTAACTCAGTGTTTGCAGAGAATCACATCAACATTGGGTCTCAGTTCCTACAAACATCGGACAAGATTGGCTACGTCGTGATCGACGTTGACCGGGATTATTCGGATGTGGCACTCGAGAAACTCGCTGAAATTGAGGGAACAATTCGCTGCCGGGTTTTGTTTTAAGCTCCTCGTTGAGTCCGACCCCAACATTGGGGTCGGCTTTGAATGAACTAAACAATCCCCAGAAAAACCGCCAGAGCTCGATTTACCTCTAGCAGCGCAGTGTCATCGACAGATCCTATGACCCTGCCAATCCGCTTTTTAGACACCGTTTGAACTTTGTCCACCATAATTTGGGATGGCTTAGTAAGACCTGTCGATTCGCTTGGGCCAACTGTTATTCGACATAATGGCGCCTGATTCAAATCGCTCGTGATTGGAAGAACTGTCAGCGATGGATGCGCTTCAAAAAAATCTGATTGGACAATGAGCGCAGGCCTTGGCTTACCGTAATCACCCGGCAATGTAACCGTGACTAAACAACCGCGTCTCACTGCCAGCCATCCGTGTCAGCCACCTTGCCCAACCATTCGTTGATATCATCATCGCTCGGGTCGTTTTTGATTAGAAGCGACTGGCGACGACACTCTTCCGCAAAATGCGGACTCCTCGTATCAGGAACCCATATTTGAACCGGCCGAAGCCCTCGCGCCCGCAAGCGATCCCGGTATCTACCCACTCTCTCAGATACACTCATCAAACCCAACTCCACCGAATGTCCTCCATAGAATCATAACAGGTGTGTGACATGTAACAACGATCGAAACAACGCACCATTGGAGTATAGAACGCGTGAAAGATTGTGATTGAGGAAGCGTTAGGTCGCTGGGGAGGCTCTCAGCCTCCCCATCATTAATCAGGAGATCCTTGGATCCAATTCTCCTGCCGAATACCGATCAGCCATCGCCTCAAGCCCGATCACCTTGATCTTTGAGGCTTGGCCCGCACAACCGAAAGCTTCATACCGCGCTTTCACGATATCGCTCATGGCTTTTGTTGCTTCTTTAAAGTATTTCCTCGGATCGAATTCAGCTGGATTTTTTGCCAGATAACGACGAATCGCGCCTGTCGATGCCAAACGTAAATCCGTGTCGATATTCACTTTGCGAACACCATACTTGATGCCTTCTTGAATCTCCTCGACAGGAACACCATAGGTCTCTGGGATTTCACCGCCAAACTCATTGATGATCGCGAGCCAGTCCTGGGGAACAGAACTCGAACCATGCATCACCAAATGCGTATCGGGAATCCGTTGATGGATCGCTTTAATCCGATCGATCGCAAGAATATCTCCAGTCGGTGGTCGCGTGAACTTGTACGCACCATGCGATGTTCCAATCGCAATCGCCAGCGCATCGACTTGAGTCGCTTTAACAAAATCAGCGGCTTCATCAGGATCGGTCAACATCTGGTCATGCGACAAAGTTCCTTCTGCACCAACACCGTCTTCTTCGCCAGCTTGGCCAGTTTCGAGTGAACCCAAACAACCGAGCTCCCCCTCAACTGAGACACCACAAGCGTGCGCCATCCGTGTGGTTAACGCGGTCACCTCAACGTTGTAGTCATAACTTGCAGGCGTTTTCTGATCAGGCATTAATGAGCCATCCATCATGACCGAAGAAAAGCCCAATTGGATGGATTGCTGACAGACATCCGGCGACGCACCATGGTCCTGATGCATACACACCGGGATATGCGGAAACTCTTCGATGGCTGCTTCGATGAGATGACTCAAAAAGCGGCTGCCGGCATACTTTCTTGCACCAGCAGATGCTTGGACGATCACAGGCGCATCGACTGCATCTGCGGCTTCCATAATTGCACGCATCTGCTCAAGGTTGTTCACATTGAATGCTGGAACGCCGTAACCGTGCTCAGCAGCATGGTCCAGCATTTGGCGCAAACTGATTAATGCCATGAAGACTCCTTATGAATCGTTTCTGGATTTCAACATTTGAACCGCCGGAAGCTCTTTCCCTTCGACAAACTCGAGGAAAGCACCACCGCCAGTTGAGATATAACTAATTTGATCAGAGATTCCAAACTGATCGATTGCAGCCAACGTGTCGCCACCGCCTGCGAGACTAAAACCAGCGCTTGCGGCAATTGCCATCGACAGTGCACGTGTTCCACCTTCAAATTGTGGGAATTCAAATACACCGACCGGACCATTCCACAAGATTGTCTTGGCAGATGCCATCATGCCTTGGTACGAGGCCTGCGTATCTGGCCCCACATCAAGGATCATGTCGTCATCAGCAACATCCTCGACTCGCTTAACTGTTGCTGTCGCATCAGAAGAAAACTCAGTGGCAACGACAACATCTACAGGTAGCGGGATATCCACTTTCGACATCAATGCTTTGGCAGTATCAATCAAATCAGCTTCCATCAGGGATTTACCAACAGGAAAACCGGCCGCTGCTAAAAAAGTGTTGGCAATCCCACCACCAACGACGATTTGATCCACTTGGTTTGCAAGCTCTGTTAACACATCGAGCTTGGTCGACACTTTAGAACCGCCCACGATAGCAACAGCTGGGCGCTCTGGGTTCGCGAGTGCTTTACCGAGGGCATCAAGCTCAGCCGCCATCAAAGGACCTGCTGCGACTTCCGGAGCAAATCGACCGACACCGTGCGTGGATGCCTGAGCGCGGTGCGCCGTTCCGAATGCATCCATTAAATACACATCGCACAATGCAGCCATTTTCTTGGATAGCGTCTCATCGTCCTTTTTCTCACCTTTGAGATACCGCACGTTCTCAAGTAGCACTAAGTCATCAATCTGATCAAAACCATCGATCCAATCGGTAATCAGCGGGACTTGTCTGCCCAATTTATCCGATAGCGTTTTCGCAACTGGCGCCAAACTGAATTCTGGTTCACACGCTCCTTCTTCAGGGCGACCTAGATGACTCATCACAGCCACTTTCGCTCCCTGCGCCAGGAGGGCTTGAAGCGTTGGTAAAGCCGCGTCAATGCGCGCTGTCGACGTCACTTGGCCATCTTTAACTGGAACGTTTAAATCCTGACGAACCAATACACGCTTTCCTTGCACGTTCAAATCAGACATGGTTTTTATCATTTGATTCACTCCCTAGAAATGGACTGCCAATGCAGTAATAAATCGATGACACGATTGGAGTATCCCCATTCGTTGTCATACCAAAACAGCAACTTCACAAGTCGCCCATTGACCATCAACTGCGTCGCATCAAAGATCGATGATGCCGGATGATGGTTAAAATCAATTGAAACCAATGGCTCTTCATTCACAGCAAATAATCCACCCTGGATTTGAGACCACTGATGCATCGCATCCATAATCTCGGTCTCTGTCACTTCACGACTGAATTCCACTGTGAGATCCACACATGACACGTTTTGCGTGGGAACACGCATCGAAAACCCCTGAATACGGCCAGACAGCTCTGGCATGACCCACTCAAGCGCCTTAATCGCATTTGTGCTCGTTGGAATCATGGAACTATGCGCAGACCGGCCGCGACGCGGATCACGGTGCGCACTATCGATCAACACCTGATCGTTGGTGACTGCATGAATTGTGGTGTAAAAGCCACGTTCGATTTCAACCGATCGTGTCAAACCAGACACGCCCAAGGCAAGACAGTTGGTTGTACAACTCGCCGCAGAAATTACTCGATGAGAATCGTTGAGACTATTGTGGTTCAGCCCAAAGACAACCGTCAGGTCCACATCAGGTCCTCCCGGGGCACCAATGAGAACCCGAGGTGCACCCGCACTGATGTGTGCATCCGCTGCTTCCCTGTTTGCGAAGCGGCCCGAACTTTCCAAAACAATATCGACTGGCGTCTTTTGATAGTCGATCGCTCCAGGCGTCAGTGACTGCGTGAGCGCGATCGAACGGCCATTCAGCAGATAACCACCAGTCGGATCATTTTGAAATAACCGCTCCGATCGCCCATGAGTGGAATCGTAATGTGTCAGGTGTACGAGACTCTCTGCATCTGCCGTATCATTGATCAGAACCGGCTGGATACGATCAAAAAGGCCCCTTTCGGCCAATGCACGAACAACACATCTGCCGATTCGGCCATAGCCGTTAATTCCGAGTCGCCAAGCCAATTAAAGCGCCTTTGCCTTGCTGACAACGTGATCGACCGTGAACCCAAAATGCTTCATCACGTCGCCACCAGGTCCTGATTCGCCAAATGTTTGCATACCGATGACATCGCCGTTTAATCCGACGTACTTGTACCATCCATCTGGGTGACCTGCCTCGATTGCTAAACGCTTGGTACAGGATGCAGGGAGCACAGCCTCTTTGTAGGCTGCGTCTTCTCGATCAAATCGGCTAGTCGATGGCATCGAGACGACACGAACTCCACCACCGAGTGACTCTGAAGCCGCAACAGCTAATTCAACCTCGGAGCCCGTAGCAATCAAGATTAACTCAAGTGCAGATGTCTCTTTTTTCAATACATAACCACCGCGAGCGATGTCAGCGACCTGTTGTGCGGCACGTGGCTGGTTTGCGAGCCCCTGGCGCGATAGCGCAAGTGCGGTGGGCCCTTGATAGCTCACAGCTTCTTTCCAAGCGACAAAAGTTTCCGTGGTATCGCATGGACGCCAAGTTTCCAAACCTGGAGTCGAGCGCAGGCTCGCAAGCTGCTCAATCGGTTGATGTGTTGGCCCATCTTCACCCAGACCAATGGAATCATGAGTGAAGACATAGATCACGCGCTGCTTCATTAAAGCAGCCATACGCACTGCGTTACGGGCGTACTCCATAAAGATTAGGAAGGTTCCGCCAAAAGGAAGAAATCCACCGTGTAACGCGATTCCGTTCATGAGTGCGCACATGCCGAACTCACGCACACCGTAGTGCATGTAGTTTCCGCCCGGGTTGTCTTGACTGTTTGCCTGACATTCTGGCCACACCGTCAGGTTCGAATGCCCTAAATCTGCAGAGCCACCCAATGTTTCAGGAAAAAGTTTCGCGACCACTTCAATCGCATTCTGCGAAGCCTTCCGAGTCGCAAGTTTCGGAGATTCTGATTGAGTCTCAGCAATTGCCTTATCGAACGCGGGAAGCGCCTTCTGAGGAAGATCACCCTGGATACGACGTTCAAACTCGGACGCTAAATCCGGATACTGCTTTTGGTAGTCTGCAAACAGCTGATCCCATTCCGCTTGTGCTTTAGCACCCTGGGCTTTTGCATCCCATGCTGATTGGATATCCGCAGGAATCTCAAACGGGCCATAACTCCAGCCCATTGCATCTCTTGTTGCCTGAATTTCCGCATCGCCAAGTGGAGCACCATGCGTTTTTTCACTTCCGGCGAGATTTGGAGAGCCAAAACCAATGACAGTCCGACAGCAAATTAAAGTCGGACGCGAAGTTTCCTGGCGAGCGGTTTTTAATGCGGTTTCCACTTCTGTGGCGTCATGTCCGTCAACACCACGAATCACCTGCCATCCATAGGACTCGAAACGGGCTGGGGTGTCATCGCTAAACCATCCGCGTACATCACCATCAATCGAGATTCCATTGTCATCATAGAAAACGATCAACTTACCAAGCCCCAAGGTGCCGGCAAGCGAACACGCCTCATGACTTACGCCTTCCATCAAGCAGCCGTCACCCGCAAAGCAATAGGTGTAATGATCGACTATTGGGAATTGGTCTCGGTTGAACTGAGCGGCCAACGTTCTCTCAGCAAGTGCCATCCCGACCGCATTAGCAAGCCCCTGACCTAATGGGCCTGTCGTCGTTTCAACACCAGCCGTGTAGCCATACTCGGGATGACCTGGCGTCCGGGAGTGAAGCTGGCGGAATGACTTTAAATCATCGATCGTGACGTCGTATCCGGTTAAGTGGAGCAATGAATAGATCAGCATCGAGCCGTGTCCATTCGACAGAACGAACCGATCTCGGTTTGCCCACTGTGGATTTTCTGGGTTATGACGAAGCACCCCTCGCCATAAGACCTCGGCAATATCAGCCATCCCCATCGGGGCCCCTGGATGCCCTGAATTAGCTGCTTGCACAGCGTCAATACTTAGAAATCGAATCGCGTTGGCGAGCGTCCTGCGGTCAGTCATATGACGTCCTTTCTAATCACCGAGAAAAATTTAGAACACGCATTGTTATGAAACCTGACAAGAACCACAAGACAGGATTTTCGCATCACATTGACATATAAAGATATCTTTATACAATTATGTTCGCTTTTATGGACTCAGGACACTTGCAATGACCGATTTAACCTATTTCACCTCAGAATCTGTATCTGAAGGCCATCCAGATAAAATGGCTGATCAGATCTCGGATGCGATCCTTGATGCGCTGATTACAGATGACAAACACACACGTGCCGGCATCGAGACGATGGTTAAAACTGGATTGGTTCTCGTTTCTGGCGAAGTTCGCACAAATACTTGGGTGGATATCGAAGACATCATCCGCCAAGTCGTCCTTGATATTGGATATGACCACTCATCACTGGGTTTCGACGGTAACACCTGTGCCGTACTGAATGGTATCGGTAAGCAGTCACAAGACATCGCTCAAGGCGTTGATGAAACAGAATTTCACGAGCAAGGTGCTGGTGACCAAGGCTTGATGTTTGGCTACGCAACAAATGAAACCGACAGCCTAATGCCTGCTCCAATTCATTACTCGCATAACTTGGTTCGTCGCCAAGCAGAAGTTCGTAAAAATGGCGACCTCCCATATCTTCGTCCAGATGCAAAGAGTCAGGTCACATTTGCTTACGATGGCGACACCATCGTTGGCATTGACGCTGTTGTGCTCTCAACGCAGCACGATGAGGACGTTTCGCTCGAACAACTTCAGCGCGAAGTTAAAGAACATATCATCGCGCCTGTATTGCCTGAAGCATGGCTCACAGATCAAACCAAATACCACATCAACCCAACGGGCCGTTTTGTGATTGGCGGTCCAGTCGGTGATGCAGGCCTCACGGGTCGTAAAATTATTGTCGATACTTACGGTGGAATGGCACGTCATGGTGGTGGCGCCTTCTCAGGAAAAGATCCATCGAAAGTCGACCGTTCTGCAGCTTATGCTGCACGTTATGTTGCGAAAAACTTGGTTGCAGCCGGTCTTGCCGACCGTTGCGAAGTCCAAGTGTCTTATGCGATTGGCGTGGCAGAGCCAACATCGATTCGTGTTGAAACATTCGGAACATCAAAATACACCAACGCACAACTAGACCAGCTGGTTCGCGCGCACTTCGATTTGCGCCCGAGAGCAATCTCAACCATGCTCGATCTGAATCGCCCGATTTATCGCCCAACAGCAGCTTACGGCCACTTTGGACGCGATGACTTGGATCTAACTTGGGAGCGCACGGATCGCGCACAAGCACTAGCTGAAGCAGCCGCGAAGCTGTAATCAAAGAGAGGCAACATCATGAGCGCACTACCAAACGACGTATTAAACGGCGATTACAAAATCAAAGATCTGTCATTGGCAGATTGGGGACGCAAAGAAATTCGTCTGGCTGAAAATGAAATGCCAGCATTGATGCGTCTTCGTGACAAATATGCAGCTGAACAGCCCCTGAAAGGCGCGAAAATTATTGGCTGTATTCATATGACTGTTCAAACAGCTGTACTCATCGAAACTCTCGTTGCGCTTGGCGCGGAAGTTCGCTGGAGCTCTTGCAACATCTTCTCAACCCAAGATGAAGCTGCTGCTGCAATGGTTGCTGCCGGCATTCCTGTCTATGCATGGAAAGGCCAAACCAATGAGGAAGGCGAATGGTGTGTTGAGCAGACCATTTTGAAAAATGGCAAGCCTTGGGACGCAAACATGCTTCTCGATGATGGCGGCGATTTGACTGCAATGGTTCACGAGAAGTATCCAGAGATGCTCGCTCACATTAACGGTGTCACTGAAGAAACAACCACAGGCGTCCATCGTTTAGTGGAAATGTTGAATAACGGCGAACTGAAAATCCCTGCAATCAACGTCAATGATTCGGTAACCAAATCGAAAAATGACAACAAGTATGGTTGCCGTCACTCGCTCAATGACGCGATCAAGCGCGGCACAGACATGCTCCTGTCAGGCAAGCGCGCACTTGTGATCGGCTACGGTGATGTCGGTAAAGGCTCAGCACAAAGCCTTCGGCAGGAAGGCATGATCGTGCGTGTCACAGAATCTGACCCGATCTGTGCGATGCAAGCTTGTATGGATGGCTTTGAAGTCGTTAGTCCGTATCAAAACGGCCTAAAAACAGGACAGGCGAAAGATATCAATACGCGCCTGCTTGAGGATACCGATGTACTCGTCACCACAACTGGCAACATCGATGTGTGTGATAGCGCGATGCTTCAGTGCCTGAAGAAGGGTGCAATCGTTTGTAACATCGGCCACTTCGATAATGAAATCGATACTTCTTATATGCGTAAGAACTGGCGCTGGGAGGAAGTAAAGCCTCAAGTGCATCAAGTTTTCCGCTCTGATGCAGATGACGACTATTTGTTGCTACTGGCAGAAGGCCGCCTCGTGAATCTAGGTAACGCGACTGGCCACCCTTCTCGCATCATGGACGGATCATTTGCGAACCAAGTCCTCGCGCAGATTGAAATGTATCAGCGTGGCTTTGCAAAACTTCCAGAAGCAGAAAAGGCTAACAATATTCAGATTGAAGTCCTGCCGAAGCAGCTTGATGAAGAAGTTGCGCGCTGCATGGTTGAAGGGTTTGGCGGCGTGATCACCAAACTGACACAAGAACAAGCGCAGTACATTGGCGTTTCAGTCGACGGCCCATTCAAGCCTGAAGCTTACAAGTACTAATCATGAGAACCCCTCGTCTGTATGCGGACACCTTCGGTCACGCGACAGGCGAGGCGGTTTTATCTGAACGCAATCATCACTACCTCTCGCGCGTTCTACGCGCAAAGACAGAACAAACGATTGAGCTTTTTGACGGTAATGGTCGTGTATACCAAGCGATCATTACAGATATCAGTAAACGCGAAACAACTGTCCAAATTCTTAATATCTCAGAGACCCCAGATCACCGCCTGCCGGTGACGCTCGGCATTGCGCTCATCAAGTCAGACCGTTTCGACTGGGCTTTACAAAAAGCAACCGAACTCGGTGTGAGTGCAATTCAGCCGATGATTACCCAATTCACAGATTCGCCACCGAAAGCCGATCGACTCGAGAAAAAGTGGAGTCATTGGCAAGAGATCTTAGTGAACGCGTGTGAACAATCTGAAAATAACTGGCTCCCCCACCTGCACAAGCCGCTGCACTTAAATGATTTGGCACTTCCCGAGCAAACAATCGTCGCCCATCCGGCAACAGACTCGGTACAAATCAATTCCGCGCAAGAATCGCTCTTGTTGATCGGTCCTGAAGGTGGCTTTAGTGATACGGAAATCGACGGTCTTCTAAAAAAGCAGGTGAAACCGATGTCACTTGGCCCCAGAATATTGAGAGCAGAGACCGCAGCGATTGTTGGTCTCACCCTGCTCGGACAGCAATACGGCCAATACTAGGAAAGAAACGTGGGAACACAGATCAAACGTATTGGATTCTGGATGGATCCAATCGAGAGCATCAAACCATACAAAGACACCAGCTTTGCATTGATGTTAGCGGCACAAGAGCTTGGCCATGAGATTGTGTATCTCCCGAAGAACGGACTGTCTCTTGATCACGGTGAGGCGAAAGCCATCATGCAAGAGGTCAAAGTCACCGATGGCGTGAAAGATCATTTTGCAACCTTAAGTGACCCTGTTAAGGCATCGCTAACTAATTTAGATGTCATTTTAATCCGAGTTGATCCGCCATTTGATAGCGAATACTTGTATGGCACTCACATTCTGGAGCGAGCCAAACACCAGGGGGTGCAAGTCGTTAACAACCCTCAAGCGATTCGTGACTGCAATGAAAAGCTATTTGCAACCGAGTTCAGCGGGTTGATGCCAAAAACAGTCGTCTCGTCTAAACACGAAGACATTCGCGAATTCCAAAAAGCACAGGGCGATATCATTCTTAAACCGCTCGATGGCATGGGTGGCTCTGGGATCTTTCGAATCACTGCTGACGGCTTAAATCTTGGAGCCGTCTTAGAAACGCTTTCTCCAAACGAGTCCCGACTGGTCATGGCGCAAGAGTATCGCCCAGAAATCGTCGATGGTGACCGGCGCGTTCTTGTACTACACGGCAAACCCATCTCGCATGTCCTCGCAAGAATCCCATCGCAAGGTGAAACTCGCGGCAACTTGGCCGCTGGCGGACGCGGAGTGGCGATGCCCATCTCCGATCGTGAACGAGAAATTGCGGAAACTGTTGGCCCGACCCTCAGAGAGCGCGGACTGTTATTCGTCGGGCTCGACGTCATCGGTGGCCACCTGACAGAGATCAATGTAACAAGTCCAACCTGCGTTCGAGAAATTGACGCACAGGCGGGCACGACAATCGGGCACGACTTTTTCAAAGCACTTTTCAATGAGTAAGCTACACTAGACAGACGCATCTGTGAAAGAGATCCAATCCATGAGCGATGAATCAGGACAAACACTATTTAATGGCCAATTTTTAGTCTCAATGCCAGACCTCAAAGACGGCGTTTTTGACTCATCACTGGTCCTCATGTGTGAGCATGGCGAAACCGGTGCAATGGGATTTATTGTCAATAAGCCCACTGAGTTCTCTGTTCAGGAAATATTTGAACAACTGGGTCTTGAAGCGGCGGATGCGCTTGATCCAGAGGTGCCAGTCATGAACGGCGGTCCAGTCGAACCTCAGCGGGGATTCTTACTCTCGAACCATCCGATTACAGATGACGTTGTCGAAGTACTCGATGGACTCTACCTTGCATCAAGCCCTGATGTACTGCCACTGGCGATTGAGGCGCTGAACCAAGGGGACGCCATTTTCATTTTGGGATACTCAGGGTGGTCCGAAGGCCAATTAGAGTCAGAAATGGCTGCTAATACCTGGATTAACGTTCCTTGGGATGCTGACGTGATTTTCCAGATTCCGACAGCCGATAGGCAACGAGCTGCACTGGCTCAACTCGGTATCGACCCAATTCAATTGTCACAAGGTGCAGGCCACGCCTAATGCCACTGGCCCTCGGCTTTGACTACGGACTGGTACGCATCGGCGTTGCAACTGGGCAAACATTAACCCAAACAGCCAGTCCGCTCACGGCTCTACCGGCCAAAGATGGAACGCCACAATGGGAGGAGATAGAACAGCTCCTT
>Ga0255774_10003387_pt1 | contig 11742 bp, 10 predicted proteins | sample 101ome_17_FD_179972 | JGI IMG/M metagenome (GOLD analysis project Ga0255774, IMG submission 179972) | Coastal salt marsh microbial communities from the Groves Creek Marsh, Skidaway Island, Georgia - 101407AT metaG (version 2) | ecosystem: Environmental > Aquatic > Marine > Intertidal zone >...
CCGCAAGTACGTGGTCAAAGGCGAGGCCATGGACGATCTCCGCATGATGAAGGAGGTCGTCGTTCGCTGGGCCAAGCGCCAAGAAGAGTGGCCCGATCTGCTGCTCATCGACGGCGGTGAAACCCACCTCTCCACCATCGAACAAGCCCTGGAAGAGCACGGCTGGGCCGACCGCTTCCCCCTCGCAGCGCTGGCCAAGCGTGAGGAAACCGTGCACCGCCGGCATCACGAGCCGCTCGTGCTCGACCGGCAAGGTCGCGTGCTGGTCCACGCTCGCGACGAAGCCCACCGCTTCGTCAACACCTTTCACCGAAAACGACGAAGCCGAAGCCGGTTGGCCGACCCGCTGGAGGGCGTCGACGGGTTGGGCGCCAAAAAGCTGCAAACCTTGCTGCGTCATTTCGGAGGCCGTAAGGGCATCGAGCACGCCACCTTGTCGGAACTTCAAACGGTGCCCGGCATCGGACCTTCGCTCGCCGAGCGCATCCACGATGCGCTCCACTGACCTCAGAGGTCGTCGAGGCTGGGGACTTCCTTGATGTCCTCACCGTGATTGAGGCCCGGACTGCTGAAACCGCCGAGGTTGGCGAACTGTTCATCGCTGAATTGAGCTTTGTTGACGTTCTCTTGCCGCTTCGCGAGTTTCTTCTTTTTGTTCTTGCGGCGACGTCGGAACCGCCGAACCATCATGAAGAGCAGGAAGAGCACGATGGTTGGGTAAATCCAGAACTGGATCAGGAAGTACACCCAGCCGACGCGAACGCTGAAGGAGATGTCGTCCTCAAATTCACCGGGCGGGATGGTGTAAGTCACCGTTTGGCGGCCATCCTCTTCCTTGATGATCAGGTTGCCCGATGACGACGTGGCGCCCACAAGTTCGACGCCGCGTGGCAACGTGACGGTCACTGGACCGGACACAGCGAGGTTGTTTTCCTCCAGCACGGTCGTGTTGACCGTCCCGGTGGAGAAACTGATCTTGTCCTGACCGGGCGGTGGGTAGGTCACACCGTCCCCGCTGACGACCGAAGCGGTCAACCCGTGGGTGAAGGCGTCGGTGACGATGCGGAGCGGTTGCACGAACATGCTCTGCAGGGTGTCGGTGACCACGCTCAGGCGCAAACCGCTCATGTCACCGTTCTGGACCTTGTTGAGATCGGCGTCCAAGCCAATCGTGAATTCCACTTCGGGAATGGTGACCGTCAGCGTGATGGGTTCGTCGTCGCTGACCACTTCATCGGGGGCTTCGATGCCGTCCACCTTGGTTTTGATGATGAATTTGGAAAGGTCCATTTCTTGGATGCTTTCGTTTTCTTCTGCTACATCCCCGAAATCGTGGATACCGGCCGTCACCAGTTCACCCATTTGCGTGGCGAAGTCCTTCATGCCCTGCCGGGTGGCGATGAGTTCAACCGATTGGTCGCAGATGGACAGGTCGGAATCCGCCGGGTCGCAGAGTTCGAATTCACCCGAAGTGAGGGGTTCGTCCATGCGGCTGGACAGGTCGATGAGCAGGCGAACCAGGTCAGAGGGAACGGCGTCCATCTGGACGCGAGTGTCGCCGTTTTGAGGGAGTTGGTCGGTGGGCAGGCCCACGCGGTAGATGCTGACCTCGGCTTCGAGGGCGAAGGTGAAACTCACGGATTGCGACCATTCGTTGAGGTTGAATTCCGACCAATCAAACTGAATCGCACTCGACACACAGGTGGACTGGTTGGCGTAGCACAGGACCTGGTCGTCTTCGTTGGTGATCTCGTGCTGCCAGTCCCACGGGTCCGTCCCGCGGAAGGACACATCGGTGGCTTGGGTGCCGTTGAGGGTCTTTTCCAACACGATGCTGGAGCCACCGTCGTTGTTCACGACCCACGAAGGCATGAGGATCTCCACCGTCAATTCAGATGGCGGCAGGTTGGCGGGCACGATGGCGTCAAGGTAACTGGAATTGATGACGGTCTCGAGGGACAAGCCGGCGTTCATCAGCCGTTCAAGGTCACGCTGCTGGACACCGTCGAGGAAACTGTCGATCATCTCGTTGGTGTTGTACTCCTGCAGGATGTCGATGAGCGACATGCTGAACGGTTGGCTGGTCGTTTGCAGGTAAATGGGGTAGGAGGCATCCATCGCCACCTCTCCAGCCAAGCAGTAATGCAGGTCCTGGTCGGCCGTGACGGGCTCGGTGCAACCGGTCGTGTGCGAGTAGTTCAAACCGCCAGGGGCTTCGAAATTGCCCGTGCCGTCGGTCGAGCTGACCCACGTCATGTCGCTCATTTCGATGTCGCCCACGCCGGCGACGGTGTCGGCGATGCCCTCCACGATGTCGCCGACCGGGAATTGGTTGGTGAAGGCGGTGAGGTCAACGATGTCGTTGTGGTACGCCAAACGGATGCCGTCGGACGTGATGAGGGGAATGCTGGCGGCGGAGGACACCTCGAACATGTTGATGCCCCAATCCGACAAGGTTTGGTTGTCGAGGTAATACAGCCCTGCGACGAAGTCGACGGTGGCTGCGGTCTCGTCGCGCAGGTCGAGCACGATGCTCAAATCGATGGCCTTGCTGCCCTCCGGGACGCTCACGGTGGGCGTGGCGGCTGTGCCGCGGTGGCCCATCATCATCTCCACGGTTTGCACCATGTTGGTGTCGACCTCGGTGGCGTTGAGGTGGTCCATCGTCCACTCCGCAGCCCAGAAGTTCGGGGAGCCCAAACGGGCGGCGAGGGTCCCGTTGTCGTCCACGGCCAGCACGGTGGAGTAGGACGGTGGGTTGATGGCGAAGGTGGCCCGGTGGCCGGGTTGGGCCGTCAACTGGAAATCGGTGTTGATCTCGGCCCCCATGGTCAACAACCCCTGGTAGGTGCGCTCGAGGTCGAGGTTCTCCGAACCGACCAGGTTGAACTGGCTGGCGGACAATTCCACCGAAGCCACGGCGCTGAAGCAAAGCGGGGGCTCGAACACGTTGTCAACCGGTGCGCCTTCATCGGCGGCATCGGTGGTGTCGTCGGTGGAGCAGGCGATGGGACCGTCCGGGGTGTTGAAGGAGTTGACATAGTCGGTGGAGAGGCTCGTGACCGTACCGAACCCGGAGGTCAGGGCGTCCTCGATGGCGTCGTTGACTTCGCTTTTGAGGGAATTGCCCACCGTGGTCCCGGAACCGTCGATGTCCTGGTTGAAGGTTTGACGAATCAAGTCGGCGGGTGCCCCGTCGTTGGCGTCCAGACCGTCGGTGTCCTCCAGCGCGTCGCCGATCAATGTGCCCGAACCCAACCCGATGGAATCGCGGTCGAACTCCCGAACGGCCCACGTCAGGACCAGGTCGATGGACGAGGTGGAGGAGAGCGTGAAATCGTAGGTCCCCTCAACCCAATCCTGGTTGTTGGGGGTCATGTCTTCAGCGTGGTCGTATTCGTCGCACGTCCCACCGAGGGTGCTGCAGGCCTGCATGCCAGCAGCGCTCACGAAGGGTGCAATGAAGGGCGTGAAAAACATCACCAGCATCATGATCGAAAAAAAACGGGCGGTGGGCTTGGTCGGGGCGCTCACGGAGGTCACCGTTGCCACGCACGCAGCGGGACCTTGAAAGCAGTTCCCCCCTTCAAACCGCCATGAGCGAACCGACCGAAACGGTGTGGTTTGCATGGGTGCCCTCCCATCAAGGGGCGCTGGCACATGCAGCACTCAAGGGCGCTGGACGATTGCATCAAGCGGTCCAGCCGCTCAACGACGAGAACCGTGTGGGCTTTCCACTGACGCAGGTGCTGTCCGATTCTGAACGGGGAACCTTGGCCAACGATGGAGTTCACGTCCTTGCCATTGACCAGCGGACGGTCCAACGACGTGCGGCCGTCGACCCCCATCAGCGCTTGGCGCAGGCCATGAACGAATGGTTCGAACATCACCTGGGCCGTTCGGCCAGCGAGGTGGAGCGACCGCACAAATGGGAACGTTTGGGGGAACTGGTGCTCGTTCCGGAAGGCAGCCTCACCGGCCATGGGTGGGACGACGTGCGTCAACACGACCGGGCCGAAGCGTTGTGGGCCGACGTGGCCGAAGCATTGGGTGGCCGCTCGCTGGCGGTTCAAGCGCCCATCGCTGACGATGATTTTCGCTCACCGCAATTGACCCTCTTGCACGGCTCGTCCCGAGTTGAATTCACCGCCCATGGCATCGCCTACCGATTCGACGCCGCTCGCGTCATGTGGTCGTCGGGCAACGTCACGGAACGACGGCGCATCGGCCAACTCGATCTCACGGGTGAGACCGTCGTTGACGCCTACGCCGGGGTGGGGTACTACACCCTGCCGATGCTCGTTCACGGGGGAGCGGCGCACGTCCATGCTTGCGAGTGGAACCCAGCATCGGTGGAGGGTTTGCGGGCATCATCCGCCCTCAACGGCGTCGATGGCCGGCTCACCGTTCACCATGGCGACAACGCCGAGACCATGGCCGGACTCACCGGTCAAGCGGACCGCGTCCACCTTGGGCTGTTGCCGTCCTCCGAATCGGCCTGGCAGGCCGCCGTGCGCTGCTTACGGGACAGCGGCGGGTGGTTGCACGTCCACATGAACGTCGAGGAGGAACGAATCGAAGGTTGGGTGGAGCGCACCGTGGACCAACTCAACGACCTCGCCGCGAAGAATGGACGTCCGTTTCGGTTCACGGCCCAACATCTCGAGCGGGTCAAATGGTTCGCCCCGCGGGTGAGGCATGTCGTGCTGGACGCACGGGCCCGCCCTCCGCCCGATGCAACCCGCCACTGATGCGCCCAACGTTCAATCGGCCGCACCATCGCCAATGGGTTCCTCCTCATGGTCGGAGGCGGCGACAGGCATCAGTTCCGCTTCCATCACGAGCGGGGCATCGAACCGAGCGGGCGATTCGGTGCGCGCCCACACCGCAGCGACGGGCAATGCGAGCAGGGCCAACCAACCCATCGCAGCTTGACCGCTGGGCAACCACGACGTCGCGCTCGCAGCGGTCTCCACGGTCGGCGGGTTTCGAATGGTGCCGTCGGGGTCGGCCACGCCGATCATCTCCATCTTCACCACGGTGACTTCGTACAGCGGCCGGCCGGCGGAGGAGGCGGGGTTCTGAATCTCTTCAATGCCGGTCGGGTCGTCGCTGGTGGGGCTGCGAGCGATGGCTCGGATGTGGCTCATCCCGTCGCGCACGATACCGAAGGTGGCGTACCCTTCGTCGTCTCGGTTCTCGGGATCAAGGCCGTGGGCCTCGGTATCAGCGATGTACCATTGCGAATCGGCGGAATCGGGGTCGGTGCTGCGAGCCATGCCGATGGCGCCGTCCACGTGGGAAAGCGATTCGTTGTGCTCGAGCGGGATGGTTTCACCGGTTCCACCGCTGCCGCATTCGGGACTGGTCATCGGGTAAACCCCCAAGCGCTTGCAGGTCGGGTCGCCGGCCTGGGTCACGAAATCGTCGATGACGCGATGAAAGAAGATGCCGTCGTACAGCCCGGATTCGACGTGCTCGATCATGTTGTTCGTGGTGATGGGTGCCCACGCTTCGAAGAGTTCGATGATGACCTCGGCGTCCTCCACCCGCTCGTTGCCCAACAGGGGGTGACCGTCCACGTACGAGACCGTCATCCGAATCACGGCGTTGCCGCTGTAGGAGTCCATCATCGGTGAATCTTCGGTGGAAGGCCGGTCGGTCCAATCGGCCGGGTCGAGGCCGACGCTGCGCCAAAGCGGTTGCTCCGCGCTCGCCGGACCAACGACGGGAAGGAGCGGCAGCATCAGCAGCGCGACCAGCGCGACGCTCAGCCGGTGTCCGCCGCGCATGGTCTCGGGAAGGCTCGCCGTGTCAAGAAAGAAACGGTGAGGCGTCGACGCACCGCTAAGGAGAAAAATCAACCCGCTCCTCGTCGGTGCATGGACACCCCCGCCGTCAACGCTTCTCACCTCAAAAACGCCCGAACCCTCGTGATGATTGTCATCTTGGTCATGCTGGGACAGGCCTCGACCGGCCTTGCCCACGCCTACGGCTCGGACATCGCCAGCCACACCTACTCGGCCCAGCTCGGCTTGGCGCTCTGCATCGCCATCGTCGCCTTGGTGGTGATGTCCAAAACCGACGACAGCAAGGTCAAGGGCATGAGCTTCGGCCTTCTGACGGCCTGGGTCATCCAGTACGGGATGGGGGAAATGTTCGGCAGCATGTCGTGGATCGCTCACGTTCACGCCGTCATCGCCATGGGCTTGTTGCTTCACGCCAGCGCCCTCATGCGCGCCCTTCCCGCTTCGGTTGCAGCCACTGAAGCCTGAACATCCGAGCGTTAGCCTCATCAAACCGGACCGCTCCAACCGGGTTGGAGAGGCACCATGTCCACCGCCACCTCAGGGTTCACCGACGACAGCGTACCGCTGCCCGACCCTGCCTTGGAGGTGAAAGCCGATGGGTCGAGTCGCCGCCAGATGAACATCAGCGGCGGTGCCACCGTGGCCGTCGCCATCGTGTTCCTGATGCTCGCCATGAGCGCCGAGCCCGCCCTCATGGACGATGACAATTCGGCTGCGTTTTCGGGCGATTGGTGGGACACACCGCTTCAGGACCGTCACACCATGAAGCTGCCCATGGACACCATGCGGGCCCAACTGCCCGAGAACGGAACCTACGAGGTCCTGCCCTACGAGGAGCACTTCGTGGAGGTCGACTTGCCCGCCAGCGAAGAAGACGCTGGTTTTCCCGGACCCGACCTGATGCACGTGGCCCTGTGGTTGCCCGACGTGCCCGAAGGCACCAAGGTCCCCGTCATCATGACCATTCACCCCTACTACGACTTCGGCGGCGAGGGCATCGCTGGTGCGGATTCCGACCCCAACACCGTCCCGGACGGCGGCGTGGGGAAGTGGGTGTACGACACCTTCGTGCCCCACGGTTACGCGTTGGCGCAAGCCTCCACCTTTGGCACCGGCCAGTCCACTCACTGCCAGGACGTCAAGGGGCTGGGCGAGCAGGTCGGCATCCAAGCCGTGGTGCAGTGGTTGGGCGAACAGGCATGGTCGAACGGCAACGTCGGCTTGATGGGCAAATCCTACGCTGGGACCACGAACTGGGAAGCGGCGCAGAACCCCTCGCCCCACCTCAAGACCATCGTGCCCATTTCCGGCTCCATCGGGGTGCAAGAGATGTTCTACCGCAACGGTTCCTCGGAAAGCCGTGCCATGCTCTACGATGCGTTGTACGAAGGCGCCACGACCGATGCGACCGACGATGACCTGCGGATGTGCACCGACGACGCCATTGGCCCCCTCAACCCGTTGACGACATGGGCCGGCGCCGAGATCGGCGGCGACCGCTGGAACGACTATTGGGACGAGCGACGTCACCTGCCCGACGTGCTCGAGAACTACCGCGGCAGCGTCTACCTCGTGTGGGGACTGCAGGATTGGAACGTCGATCCTTACCACGCTTTCCCCACCTACCAGCTGATGCGGGACGCCGGCATCAACGCCCGCGCCATCGCCGGCCAGTGGGCGCACAATTACCCCGACCAGCCCGACCGGCACAGCGAATTGACGTCCGGTTACGGACGGGAAGCCTACCCGAACATGAGCCGCATGGATTGGGCCGTTGAGCTGTTCGGCTGGTTCCAGTACTACCTGAAGGACATCGGCGAGGAACCGGAGCCGATGGTGCAGATCCAAACGCACGACGGCCAGTGGCACGTCGAGACGACCTGGCCCCCTGAAGACATGACGTGGTGGCCGGTGCCGCTCGACCTCGTGCAGGGCAACAGCGGCACGGTCAGCGCCAACAGCCAGGTGACGTTCACGCTCGATGCGTTGACCGAGGACGCCCACATCTCGGGCTTGCCAACGCTGCACCTCTCGGTCAACACCCTCACCTGCCAGGGCGGCCAAGTGTTCGCGACCATGTACGCCGACGGGTTGCGCATCGGTCACGCCACGATGGATGTGCGCTACCGCGACGGTGGCTACGAATCACAAGCTGCTTTGCCGTTGTCGTCCTACACGATGCTGATGGAGTTCAACCCGATGGACGTGACCTTGGACGCCGGCGCCGTCATTGAGGTTGTCTTGACCGAGTCGGGCGAAGATTACCTGCCCAGCCCGTGCGCTGCCGTGGGCATGAACGTGAACATCGACGCCAATTCTGTGCTCAGCCTGCCGCTCATTGACCGTCCTTCGGACGACGACCGTTGGTTCTTGGCCCCGCCGTGGTGGGAGCAGCAACCCATCCCCGCGTGAGGCGATGGTGTGCGGGTGCTGGCGTTTGAGGACGGCTACGACATCGAAGCGCTGCTGACCGCCGGTGGCGTCGACACCGCCACCCTCACCCTTGAGCAGCGTTGGAACAGCCTCGACGCGTTGGCGCACATCGAGGTCTTTGCACCCGACGTCCTGCTGCTGGACCACTTCATGCCGCCCCGCACCGGCCGGACCGTGTTGGAAGCTTTGTTGACCTCCGACGTGCAGCGACCGGCGACCGTGATCGCCATGTCCAGCGAAGCCAGCATGAACGACGCGATGGTTCGTGCGGGCGCTGACCGCGGTGTGGTCAAGTTCGATTTGGCCGCTTTGACGGTGTGGGACGGGCACAGGCAAGCGTGACGGCGCCCCCGTGCGGTGCGGGCTCACATCTTGGGCATCGGTTTCTTTCGCTTCGGTTCGTCGACCTCGCTGGCATCATCGCCGACGTTGCCTCGCTGGCGACGGCGGCTCCAGCGACTGAGTCGGCTTGGGCGGCTTTGACGGCCACCATCGGTGTCGTCAGCGTCACCTGGACCCTCACGTTCGCCTCTGTTGTCGCCGTTGTCGTCCTCAACCCGCATGCCGGCACGACGTCGGCCGAACGCCATCGTGGTGAGCAGCAGCAATCCGAAACCGGCAACGCTGCCGCCCATGGCGCGTGAGGCGGTCACGTAAGCGTCAGCGTCCTTCACGGCGCATTCCCATGCGCGAGCACCGGAGAACACGATGCCGCTTCCTTCGATGTTCTGGTAGGTGAGGTGAAGCACCTCGTAACCAAAGGTGAGGGCGAAGACCAACAGACCGAACACGAGGAGCATGATGCCGTAGAGGAAGGGGTGCTGCACCTCAGGTGAACGGTGCTGATGCACCAACAGCGGGAAGAGGGGCAGCCAAAGCGGGTAGAACATCCGGAACTCGCTGTGCTGGAGTGGGTCGTTGCAGTACGTGTCGGGAAGGAGGAGGGCCCAGAGCCCCATCACCATGATCGGCATCACCACGAGGGCGTACAACCACACGCCCAACCGGGAGAGTTTGTCCCGCTTTTCGAGGAACACCATCCAACTCGGTCCGATGACGTAGGCGAAACTGACCAACATCCCCAGCAACGAGAGGTTGTCGGTGAGGAAGTTCAACAGGTCGCCAAGGACCCGATTGACTTCACCCACCATGGAGGCGAGGTTTCACGGGCACCGCATAACGGTTGTGCGCATCATTCGTCGTCGTAGGGCTGCCAGTCGGCTTGCCCTTCTTCGCGGTACCACCAGTAGCCGTCTTCGTCCTCGAACCACTCCACGCCGTTCTCGTCGATGGAATAACTGTCGTCGTATTCCTCATCCTCCTCTTCCTCGACCGTCGCGGCCTTGGGGTCGGCCATGCCGGTTTCCTCAGCGATGCGGCGCTTGGCGTCGTCGACGTCCTCCTCAGCGCCACCGAAGACGCGGTTGGACGTGCGGATCTCGGCCTGGTGGTCGCCCTGTCGAATGGCATCGTCGGACTCCTGGTAGAATTCCTCGGTCATGCGCTCACGGAACTCGTCAAATTCCTCTCGGCCGAAAGTGCCGAGGAATTCGTCCCCTTTGGCCCGCATCAGGTCGTCGAGGTTGGCGCGCTTTTCGCGCTTGAGGTCGGGGGCGTTGGGCACGTCGCCTTCGTAAAATTCGTCGACGTCACCCGAAATTTTGGCAAACGTTCGCTCATGTGGGTCGGCTTCCTCCACCGCTTCGATGATGAGGTCGTGCTCCTCCTCGTCGATCTCTTCCTCGTCGTAGGCTTCACGCGCCTTGTCGACGATGTCCTCCAGGGCGACAGCGAGGTCATCGTCGTCGTCGTTGCCGTCCTCGGCCTTTTCGATCTGCTTGAGCAAGCGCTCGTACGGTGTGCCCGTGATGGCCCCAAGGAACCGGCCGAAGCCGCCTTTCTTCTTCGCCATGATGTCGCTCCTGAGTTGACACTTCTTCAAGGATTGGCCGAATCGGACCCTTGAAATCGGACTTCGTGGTGGTGAAGGCATGGTGGAGGCGTGGTTGGCGACCCTGATGGCAGGGTACAACCGAGCCTCCTACGAACAGCGGGAAGGTTACATGGCGCAGGTCCACCTGCCCGGCGAGGTGTTTCAATCGCTGGTCTGGTGGGCGTTGCAGGCCCTTCCCGATGAGATCCTGGTCGGTTTGGACGTGGACGAACACCGCCGCCACCGCCCCGAGGTGGAGGCGGCGTTCGAGGGCTCAAGCGTCCACGACCGGCTGTTCCAAGGTCAGGGCCACCTCATCAAGGAAGCCCACATCGTCAACCGAGGCGATTCCTATTCGGTGCACCACCTCCCTGAGGAATGGACCGATGACATGTTTTCGGCCAACCGCGGCAGCCGAGCCGGTCGCTTCACGCACTGGTTGCACACGCATCCCAATGCGCCGGCCATCCCCAGCGGTGCCGACGCCGATGCGGCGCAGGAGACGGCGGGCGTGGATCTCATCCTCGGCCTGCGGTTCTCGCCGGAGGGGCCCCTGCCGTGGTTCGACGACGTCGAAGGGACGCGGCGGAGCATGACCCCCGATGAGGCGGCACCCGACGCCCCCAAACCGAAACGCAAGCGGTCGTTCTTCGCTCGACACCGCTTGCCGGTGCTGGGCAAAGCCCCCACGGGTCACAGCATCCATGACATCCAGCTCATTGCGTTCCACAAATCGGGCCACGGCGTCAACGTGGTGTTCGTGGATGAGGAAGCCTACCCCTACGGCTGGGAAGACTTGGGACCTGAATGAAGCGCCGGACAGAGGACCGTGCGTTGAAACGAATCTCACCACGGTCATGCTTCTGCAGCCATCAAGGCATCATGAAGACGTGCCAACCGCTCGGGGTTCACCCCGATGTCGTTCTGACCCAGTCGAGACGACGAGTACAGATGGAGTTCCGTCCGGTTGGCGTCGATGGGCGTGAACTCGACCACCACATCGTCGGGGAAGCGCCAGAAGGGCGTGATGGCGACGCTGTGGCCGAAGCGTTCGCCGTGATCGCCTGTGGATTCGGTCACGCTGGTCAAGCCTTCCTCAGCCTGCCACGCTTCCCAAGCCGCCCAAACCTCGCTGACGTTGGCGTCCACGACGGTGGCGTAGGTGCCGTCCATGCGCACGTTGCCTTCGGGGGACAGGGAAGCGCAGTTGCCGGTTGGGTCAGGGCAGGCAGGCATGCTGGTGTGGTCGGGGGTGGGCGCACCGACGAGGATCCACCCCTGCACCAGCAGCCACGGTGAAATCACGAGCAAAGCGCCGAGAAGAAAGGCAGGGCGTCGGTTGCCTTCAGCCATGAGGTGAGAACATCCACTTTTGTTTTTGAACACCCGTTCAGCGTCGTCAATTCGCTGGAACGCCCCGCTCGGTCCAACCACGGTGGCGATAGTACGCTGCGATGCAGGCGGCTTCGTCCTCGTCGTCGACAAACGAAACCATCCCGGCCGCTACACCGCTGGGCAGCGGTTCCTTGCGCAAGCGCCAGGAGAGCAGGTCCTCCTGCGTGGCCG
>Ga0255774_10003393_pt1 | contig 11728 bp, 9 predicted proteins | sample 101ome_17_FD_179972 | JGI IMG/M metagenome (GOLD analysis project Ga0255774, IMG submission 179972) | Coastal salt marsh microbial communities from the Groves Creek Marsh, Skidaway Island, Georgia - 101407AT metaG (version 2) | ecosystem: Environmental > Aquatic > Marine > Intertidal zone > Salt...
GCAATTAAATCATCGAGATCAATACTGGCCATTTTATTTATCTCTATTTTGCATTAATTGATCTAATTTTAGCGTTTAATTCATCAGTAAAACATCTTTCTTAACCAAGTTTGATCGAGCATTATGCTTTCATGCTTCGTTAATAAAGTTGAGAGGCTATAACTTAGGGCGACTAAAGGCGCCTAATAAAAATAATCTAGGAGGATAAATTCCGATGTTGTTAAAAAAAATTACGGTGGGCATCTGCGCATCAGTCTTAACGGCGGGCATGGCATCAGCTGCTGACTTGTCTGGGAAAACAGTCGAATGGACGATTCCGTTCTCGGAAACAGGTGGTTCTGCTAAGTGGGCGAACTTCTTCGCACCGTTATTGAGCGAGGCTTTGCCAGGTAACCCAACAGTTGTTGTTAAATATATGCCTGGTGCTGGCTCTACCAAAGGCGCTAACTGGTTCCAACAGCAGAAGAACGGCGACGGTACGGTTATGTTTGGTTCATCAGGTTCGACACAATTTCCGTATCTACTAGACGATCCACGAGTCCGTTATGAATATAACGACTGGAATGCTGTCATGGCTTCCGGAACTGGCGGAGTGGCTTACCTCAATGCTGAAGACGGAAAATTATTTGATGGCTCGGCTAACAAATTGAAAGGTAAGAAATTTGTCTATGGTAACCAAGGAGCCACACGTCTTGACTTAGTACCAGCACTGGCCTGGGACATGCTCGGTATGGATGTAAAGCACATAATGGGTGTCAAAGGCCGTGGGGGCGGACGCAAGATGTTCGAATCAGGTGAGGCGACCATTGATTATCAAACGTCAGCAGCGTACCTGAAAAACTCGGCCCCGCTAGTAGAACAGGGCAAAGCAGTCGTCATGATGAGTTGGGGCGCGCTAGATGGCAATGGTGACATCATCAGAGATCCAACCTTCCCTGACATCCCAACGTTTAAGGAAGTTTGTGAGAAGACAGATGGATGTGAAACATCAGGGCCTAAATGGGAGGCATGGAAAGCCTTCTTCGCTGCGGGCTTCCCGATGCAGAAAGCCGCTTTCTTGCCAGCCGGGACATCAAATGACGTGATTGCAACGTTTAACGCAGCATTTAAGAAAGTCGTGAATCGTCCAGATTTTGCAGAAATCTCGGCGAAACGTCTGGGTAAGTACCCCGTCTACACAGGTGCGGCAGCAGGGAAGGCTCTTCAAAAAGCTCTGAAAGTATCTCCAGAGGCGAAGCAGTTCATCAAAGACTATCTGAAAGATCGCTTTGGCGTAGAGCTGAAGTAAATAGCCTCAAAGAACGACCGCTGCCATTTCTAATGGCGGCGGTTACCGCATTTAAGGACTTTTGATTCATGGAACTTTTCGGCCTGGCTCTGGGCGCATTATCTGACGCCTGGTTATTGATACTGCAACCGACAACATTAGGGTATCTGGCTTTTGGTGTCGTAATGGGAATATCCATCGGTATATTTCCGGGTTTAGGAGGTATTGCCGGATTATCATTAATGCTGCCCTTCATGTTTGGTCTAGATCCTGTCTACGGGTTAGCCCTGATGATCGGTCTGGTTGCGGTCGTACCTACGTCTGATACCTTCGCGTCAGTATTGATGGGTATACCTGGATCATCTTCCTCCCAGGCAACCGTGCTTGACGGATTCCCTTTGGCAAAAAAAGGACAGGCCGCACGCGCATTATCAGCCGCTTTTTCATCATCATTATTCGGCGGAATCGTTGGTGCCGCGTTTCTAACCATTTTCATCCTAGTGGCGAGGCCGATCGTTCTGATGTTCCAATCACCGGAACTACTTATGGTCGCGATTTTCGGTGTCTCAATGGTGGGAATTCTCGCGGGACGAGTAGCACTCAAAGGATTAGCCGCAGCCGGCCTCGGTATGATGATCGCCATGATTGGTGAAGGGCCCTTTAATGGCGAGCCAAGACTTACGAGCTATGATTATCCCTATTTCCTAGATGGTCTAAAACTGGTAATCGTAGGGCTCGGCATCTTTGCGATCCCTGAGATTATTGCGTTACTGAGGAAAGGACAATCCATCAATGAAAGAGAGACCTTAGGAGCCGGATGGTTCGATGGTGTTAAAGATTGGTGGACCCATAAATGGCTATCTGTGCGAAGCTCTCTCTTGGGCGTTGCTGTTGGCGTTATTCCTGGCTTAGGAGGATCTGTTGTCGACTGGATCGCCTATGGGCATGCGGTACAGTCAACAAAACATAAAGAAAAGTTCGGATCTGGTGAAATTCGAGGTGTAATTGCACCAGAGAGCGCAAATAACGCCAAAGAAGGTGGTGGTCTTGTTCCTACGTTACTGTTCGGTATTCCCGGCTCAGGGAGTATGGCTATCTTCATCGGCGCACTGGCACTCCTCGGACAAGGTGAGCTCGAACCTGGCCAACAAATGCTCACCGAAGATCTCGACGTTACTTACGCGATCGTATGGATGCTCGCGCTAGCTAACGTCTTAGGAACGGCCCTATGCATTGCTCTATCGAACCCAATCGCTCGATTGACGAACATTCGGTTTGTCCTGATCGCCCCCTTTGTATTCATGATCGTCTCGTTCGCCGCGTTTCAGTCAGGACAAAACTTGTTAGATCTCGCTGCGCTGATGGGGATCGGGCTTATTGGTATTCTTTTGAGGCGATTCGATTGGTCTCGCCCCGCTTTTCTCATCGGATTCGTTTTGGCCAAGCCAGTCGAGCAGTACTCGAATAATGCCTATCAAATTTCCACATTTCGGATGGACCAAGGACTCCATGCGGTAATGGATTATTTGTTGAGTCCGATCGTATGGGTATTAATCGCGATCACTTTGATATCGGTCGTCATCGGTATTAGACAGGCAAAAAATATCCAGGCTGAGGGTGAGGTACCCACTGGGCTGAAACGTGCGCCCTTAATATTTTTGCTTACGCTTGTCGCGTTTACAGGATGGTTCATGATCGAGATGTACACCATCCCCGACTACGCGTGGGTTGACGCTGTGTTCCCAGTCGTGATTTCCACTTTTACATTCGGTTGTTTGTTGGGACTTCTCGTCCGCATGGCTTTAAAGTCGGAAAACGACCTGGTATTCGCGGACAGAGAGCTTGAGATCGACGATAGTCAACACTCTTTCTGGGGAACCCTCGGCTGGTTCGCGGGCCTTCTCATACTGACTTCCTTGACTGGTTTCATCATCGCACTCTCTGTTTTCCTCTTATGTTTCTTCCTGATACGAGCTCGAGAATCTATTCCTAAATCATTGATTTATAGCTGTAGTGGTCTTGGGTTTATGGTGTTTATGGGTTGGTTATTAAACAGAGATTTTCCTCCTGGATTACTCCAGGAATTTGTAAACCTTCCCTGGCCTCTTACCTAAATATGTGGGCTCGTGAGTTGATGAGACTGTAAACAATGCGACAAAAAGCCATTCCGTTTCTCCTGATGCGAGGCGGATCGTCTCGAGGTCCGTTTTTCAACCGAGCAGACCTGCCAGATGATTTATGCGAATTGTCGGAAATATTGATCTCTGTAGTAGGCTCCGGCCACCCCCTCAATATTGATGGAGTCGGCGGCGGTAACGCTGTAACGACCAAGGTCGCAATGCTCTCGGAATCTGAAGATGATTGGGCAGACATTGACTATTTCTTCGCTCAAGTCAGCGTAGAGAAGCAACTAGTGGACTACAAACCAACCTGTGGAAATATGTTAACGGCCGTAGGTCCCGCCGCCATAGAAATGGGTCTCGTTCCCGTCATTGATACCGTGACAGAAATCAAAATCCGAGCAGTGAATACCGGCGCCAAAGTTATCGCAAAAGTTCAAACACCCAACGGACAAGTTAACTATTTCGGTGATACTGAAATTGATGGTGTACCCGGCTCGTCCGCTCCAATCGAACTATTGTTCCTAGAGGTCGCCGGCTCATCAACCGGTCATTTGCTCCCAACCAGAAGCGCTATTAACTTGATTCAAGGTGTCGAAGTTACCTGCATGGACGTTGCGATGCCTATGGTCATTGCTCGAGCTTCCGATTTTGGGCTCAACGGCAACGAAACACGAGAAGAACTTGATGCAAACAGAGAGTTTTTTCAACGGATAGAATCGATCAGGATCGAAGCTGGTGCGTTAATGGGAATGGGTGATGTTTCGCAAAGTGTCACCCCTAAATTTGGACTGCTTTCATCTGTGAGCCAAGTCAATCATGTCGGGTGTCGTTACTTTATGCCATGGGAGACTCACCCCACGGTGGCTGTCACTGGGAGCCAATGTCTTGCCTCTTGCGCACTTGCTCGAGGAACTGTGGCTGATGGCCTGATGCAAACTGATGGCACATCGCCGGTTCTAGTGACGCTCCACCATCCGATGGGTACGATGGAGGTATTGGTTGACTATTCTAGCGTTGCCGGTGAGTACATTAATAAATCGGCAGGATTGGTCAGAACCGCTAGAAAAATTGCTGGTGGCGAGATATTCGCACACCTTGCCGACTAGCTAAACACATGGAACCAGTCTATCTAGCGATCATCGCCTTCTGCAGCTCCCTCTTTACAGCGTGTGCGGGGCTGGGTGGTGGGATCCTTCTGCTAGCGATGATGCTACAAATTTTTCCACCCAGCGTCGTGATCCCGCTCCACGGGATCACCCAATTCTTTTCAAACGCGAGTCGCGCTCTGATTTTGAGGAGCTTTATTGTCAAAGAATACGTCGTCCCTTTTACAATCGGATCTTTGCTTGGTGTGATTATCTTTATCCCCCTGATCACTCTAGTGGATCAAGTGATTGGATCATTAATCCTCGGAGTCTTTATTCTGCTCGCTACCTGGAAACCGTCTTATCTCAAACTACGCTCGGTCCACGCAACGATTAGCGGAGCGATTACAGGTGGATTGGGACTGATCTTAGGCGCGATAGGTCCCCTAGCCATGTCTGCTCATCCAAAAGAGGACTGGATCAAAGAGCAAATTGTGGCCAACCATGCGGCTGTGATGGCATGTCAGCACGGTCTGAAGGTCGTTGCATTTGCTGCCATAGGAATCAATCTACTCGAATACAGTCGCGAACTCATAGGTCTGATTATAGGCGCTGCCGCCGGCACATTTGTTGGAACTAGATTGCTAAAACGCATTAGCGACGATCGTTTTAGAGTGCTCCTAAACGTTGTTCTCACTGTTCTAGCATTAAGGATGATATATCAAAATCTACAGACCTTAGCCTTGGGAGAATGACATGAAAGCATTTGAGTTTTTCGCGCACTGCGTCGTCAACCAGAAGGTTGATCACTGCTTTGCCCTTCTCGGTGATGCAAATATGCAAGTCGCTGCGACAATGGCAGATCTTGGTATCAAATTCACCTACGTTCAACATGAACACTGTGCCATAGCAGCCTCAATGGCCTACGCCAGAAAAACTCAAAAGGTTGGTGTATCGACCGTGACCTGTGGACCGGGCCTGACGCAAATCATGACGGCCCTACCTGCTGCCGTCCGAGCCAAGATCCCTCTAGTCATTTTTGCAGGCGAGTCACCATTGAATAAGAGCTGGTACAACCAACAAATTGAACAGAGACCATTTGTCGAAGCGACTGGCGCAAGATATATGCAACTTCATACATGCAAACGATTTGATCCCGGTATCCAGGAGGCATTTCTCATAGCTGTTCGCGACCGGATACCTGTTGTGATAGGCACACCGTTTGATCTTCTCCATGGAGAGATCGCTGATTTACCCGAGAATGAAACTCCGTTACATGAGATTTATGAGAGATCAGTAAGCGTTCCTTCCGGTAAGTCTGAAGAAATCAGAAATTTATCTGAGTTACTGAATGTTTCTCGGCAACCAATAATCATAGCAGGCCTAGGTGCTACCAAGCCTGAAACTGCAAAATATATCGCTCTCCTTGCCGAAAAGTGTGACGCACTTCTTACGACGACGTTACCCGCCAGAGGCTTATTCCATGACGACCCGTTTTATCTTGGGGTGTCTGGTGGATTCGCGTCACAGGTGACACGGAGATTCCTGGCTGAGTCAGACTTGATCGTGGCATTCGGGGCATCGATCTCAAGCCACAATTCAGATCAGCAAAAACTATGGCCGAACGCGAGGGTCATACAGATCACACTAGACCCGCAGCAATTCTTTCAAGGAAACACAGTCGCTGAACAGATCATTGTTGGTGACGCGGGTCAGATTGTTACTGAACTCTTACCACTGATCCAATCAAAGACCTGCGTTAATCGTACAGATGACAATGCAGACCTGATTCAACAGACACCTATCGACGATTCTGACGGCCTAACTTACACCGATGGAGTGAATCCCTTACAGGCCGTGCAAGAAATCAATCAAGCCATACCAGCAGATTGGGAGATCGTAAACTCCTCCGGCCACTGCTCTTACTACTTTTCGCACATGAAGAACCGTCCCTTCGATAAGTTCCTAACAATTAGAGAGTTTGGGGCGATCGGAAACGGGTTGTCATTTGCGCTAGGTACAGCTGTAGCTACCAATCGACCAACGATACTTTTTGACGGTGACGGTAGCTTCCTGATGCACATCCAGGAGCTCGAAACAATCCGCCGGCTAGAGCTGCCGTTGATCTCATGCATATTTAATGATGGCGGCTATGGCTCAGAATTCCATAAGCTCCGAGCGGAAGGTCTTCGTGAGGATGGTGCAAACTTTGGTTACTCAGATCTATTCCAGATCGCAGAGGGGTTCGGAATTAAAGGTTACCGGGTCGAAAATCTTGGACAGCTTCATGACGTCCTATCAGACCTAAGCAAGGCGCCGACGGCGGCGGTCATAGATATCCGGGTGTCACCGTCAGCAATGTCACCAGTGATAGCCCGGAGCCATGGCAAATTAAGGAAGCATTGACTAGGTACGAGCGGCGTTTTCCGTGGGGGAAAGGTCCGAGATTTTATCCAGCGTATAGAGTGCTGGAAATTGCTTTCTGCTCCATATAAGAAAACTTAGGCCCAATACGCCACCGATGAATACGGTATAAACGGGTCCAAGCAGCCCAGCCAAAGCCCCTCCTCGAAAATCGCCGCCTTCGTTGCTGGTCTGGATAAACAACATGTTAACAGCAGCAACCCGGCCTCTAAGTTGTTCGGGGGTGGCGGACTGAACCATTCCCATTCGTATATTGACGCTCACCATATCGGAGGCTCCGTAGACGAACAAAGCAATCAGCGACAAAATCAGAAACTCAGATAAGGAAAACACAAGAATTGAGACTGCAAACGCGATTAGCGAAAGCCATAGTTTGAGTCCAGCACTACTCAACTCATGATGCCGCGTAGAGAGGAGAATACCCATCAAGACGCTTCCAAGCGCAGGCATTCCGCGCATCAGCCCGAGCTCTTCTGGACCAACGAGTAAGATATCGGCAGCGAACACCGGCAAAAGAACCATCACCGAACCGAACCCCACCATCAATAGATCGATCGTCAGCCCGCCAAGAATTATTGGTTGTCCGCGGACGTATTGAATACCGGCCAGTAGTGTCTTGAGCTTGCCGCCTTGTTCTTGAGGAATTCTGATCGCCGGGATGAATAAATATCCGATCAACGTTGCTGCGGAAGCGACTGCAATGATGTTATAGACTCCACGATCAAGCGCAAGTATGAGGTACCCAGCCACCACAGGCCCAGCAATTGAGGCCGCGTTCCAAGTAGTACTCGACATAGCGATAGCTCTGTCTAAAACCTGCCGTGGAACAATGTTTGGAACAATCGCGTGGAGCGCTGGACCGTGAAATGCCCGTCCGGCCCCATGTAAAAATACCAAGGCATAGAGAGTAAGAAGTTCAGGATTCTCTTGGATAAATATCTGAGAAATCCCTACAACCGCAATAGCCTCGACGAAAGCGCACGACCTGACCACCCAGACCCTCGGGAAACGATCGATCACGTATCCCGACACAAAAAAGAACACATAGACGGGAATAATCTGCATCAAGCCGACTAATGCAAGACTCCATGGATCGCCGGTAATCTCGTACAAATGCCAACCCAGCGCAACAGTAAGCATGGTGTTGGCAATACCGATAGCGATTCGAGCGCTCAGGTAACCCACGAAGGCTCGATTCAATAAGCCATTCAATTTAAGACCCCACTCGTTGAGCAAATAACCGAGCTCTTACGGCCGGATGAGGATTTGTCACCTCACCAAAAAATTCATCCAAAATCATAAATCGGTTGCCGACCGATCCTTCAAGCTCTTCAGGTCTTAATAAAAAATAAGGATTACTAGGTTTCCCGAAGCGTTCATTGCCGACTCCGAAGGTCTCGTAAATCAGATACCCATTTGGTCCGACAAGTCCGACTAGGCTACTTAAGTGAGGCCGATATAGATAATTCGAGACAAGAACAATATCAAAAGTGTCCCCACTCATTGGCCAATCTTCTTTCTCGAGATCGAGGCATTGGAAGCGCACCGGAGTATTTTCAAAATATTTGAAGAGCTCAGGATTACGATCCACGGCAGTCACACAAGGGGCTTTATCCGCCAACAACAGGCTATGCCTCCCAGCTCCTGATGCTATATCAATCGCAGAGCTAATTGGGTGATTAATGGACTCAAGCTTTGCTTTGATCCATTCAGACGGGGCAGAATTCCCATGAACATTGTCGATCACAGAAGTAACCAATACACCAAAAAACCACCAACGATAAATCCCTCGATCCAACAAAGGCTCATGATCAAGATCGGTTTTTCATCGATCAGTTGCCTCAGCATTCCTATCAACATCGTAAACACTTCTTCTATGGGAGCTTAGGCAGTTGTCGCAACGCTGCAACAACTCGGCGACCAAACTCATCAGTACTAATGTCACCACCTAAATCTTTTGTCCAGTTTTCTGGGCTCGCCAACACTCGATCGATAGCAATTTCCGTCAGCGAGCCTGCCAAACTCAAACTTGGGTCACACCGATGCTCTCCAATCCATTTCAACAGCATCGCTAATGACCAAATCAGAGACGTAGGATTCGCGATATTTTTACCTGCGATATCAGGTGCCGAACCATGTTGAGCCTGAGCCATACAACGACCTGTCTCTGCGTTGGCATTAATTGATCCTGCGAGACCAAGGGACCCTGATAGCTCAGATGCCAAATCGGACAGCGTATCACCATAAAAATTAGTGGTAACAACCACATCATAGACTTCCGGTTGCCGAACGAGAAGCGCCGCAAATGCATCGATCAGAATTTCTTCCGTCTTCACCTCTGGGAACTCTCTCGACACATCCCTGAAGCACTCGAGGAATAATCCATCTGTCATGCGAAACACGTTTGCTTTATGAATCGCGGCGATTCTTTTTCGCCGAGTTGCTGCGGCTGAGAATGCTTGCCGGCAGATACGCATACAGCAGCGCCGTGTTATCTTCCGAACTGAAATAGCCATATCTGGATCTGGCATCATCTCCCCACACCCTTGATACATATTACGGTCCGGGTAGAAGCCTTCGGTGTTCTCACGATAAATGACCAAATCCATTCCTGGGGCCTTATTTCGGATACCTTGTCTGGATTTTGCAGGTCTGACGTTTGCGTAAAGATCAAGCCCTAGCCTGAACGCTCCAGAAATATTTCGACCACCCTCGGAAACAGAGGGGTATTCCATCGTAGACATTGGACCTAAAATCACACCATCGAACTCGTCGCGAGCTTTCAGCAGAAGATCTTCTTGTAACGTTGTCCCGTAACGCTGAAGAGATTCTAAACCAACAAAACCGCTCTCGATGGAGACCGATAGATCCAATAGTGAAGAGATAGCATTGAGTACCTCTACAGACGCGCCCATAATTTCCGGCCCAATGCCATCGCAGGGCAAACAAAGGAGTCTTAAGTCGCTCATTCATGCACTCAATAAGTCACAGACATTTATTATCGGGCCGGCTTTAAGACCGAGCAACCTATCTGAAAACTAGGAGACCTTGAGATGTCTTTAACAACTCGAGGCCTCAGTACTTCCTTGACGGTATTCTTATGACCTAGCTCGCGGGAACTGATCGTTTTTCCACTTTACGTCTCGGAGTTGAGAATCCATCCCGCTTGGCCTGCCTAGAGCCAGAACCTGCCGGTTTTCCAGATGTACTTCCCGCCTTGGTATGCCGCGACTTTCCTTGCTTTGTATCGCCTGCTGGGCGACCACTGTTCCAGTCACGGCGCTCTGAACGCTCGCCCTCTTTCTTGGGTCGAGATTGACGTGAATCTGCTCGCTCACCAGATGCTTTGGGCCGTTCTTTCGTCCACTCTCGACGCTCAGAACGCTCTCCATCAGGAGCAGGACGACTTTCTCGAGTCTGAGGTCGACCAGCAACCTGATGTTCCGAACGATTGCGACCGCGGGCTTCTGCACCATCACGACGAGTCGACGACGATCCGTTCGCACGCTCGGCGCGAGGCCCAGAGTGATTTTGGCCCGATGAGCGACCGTGCTTACGCGGTTGCGGCTTACCCTTTGGCTTTTTCACCGGAAAAGGTACTTTCGGTTCAAAGCCATCAGCCACTTCGAACTCAACGTCGACTTTTAATAAATGTTGGATATCGCGCATCAACCGATGTTCGGTGGAACAAACAAATGAAATCGCTTCGCCCTTCTCGCCTGCACGTCCAGTGCGACCAATCCGATGCACGTAGTCTTCCGCAACCATGGGTAATTCGAAATTGATCACATAGGGCAACTTTTCAATGTCAAGGCCACGCGCGGCAACATCAGTCGCTACCATAATACGTGCCGCGCCGCGCTTAAATTTTTGAAGTGCTTTCGTACGCTGTGCTTGACTTTTGTTGCCGTGCATCGCAACCGATGGTAAACCGCTTTCGGTCAATGCACGGGCCAATTTATCAGCTCCAAACTTGGTTTTCGTAAACACTAGCACCTGATGCATATTGTTTAACCCAATCAACTGCGTGAGTAGATCCCGCTTGTTATGCTGGTCGACGTGAACAAAGGTTTGTTCCACCAATGCTGCAACTGTGTTGTCTTTAGCAACCGCGATCTCTACTGGGTTTGAGAGATACTTGGATGACAAGGTTTTGATCCCTTTGGTGTATGTCGCTGAGAACAATAGTGTCTGATGGCTGGGGTGACATTTCGAAATAATGAGTTCTATATCACTGACAAAACCCATATCCAACATACGATCGGCCTCATCCAAAATCAGAGTTTGAACGTTGGAAAGATCGATGGATCCTTGATTTAAATGATCGATCAAGCGGCCAGGTGTCGCTATCACTAAGTCTAGTCCACCACGGAGCGCCTTCATCTGGCCCCCATAGCTCACTCCACCAAAAATACTGGTGTGTTTCAACCCGAGGCCTTTTCCGTAGTTACGAACACTGTCGGCGACCTGAGCCGCAAGTTCACGTGTTGGTGCTAATACTAATGCACGTGGTGCGTGAGCACTCTTTCCAGCGAATAGCCGCTGTAGCACAGGCAAGGTGAATGCAGCGGTTTTTCCGGTCCCGGTTTGGGCTCCGGCTAATACATCACGACCTTCCAAAATTGCAGGTATTGATTGTGACTGAACCGGTGTCGCGGTGTCATAGCCCGCATTAGAGACGAGTTCGGGCAATAAGCCCAAGTCTTGAAAGCGCATAGTCGTTCCAAATTATTTGACGTTGAGTCGTCATGGGCAAGCTCCGTCCTACGATCCATCAAGGGATCACTCAACGCGAGCTCGCTATACGCTGAGAGACGCGCACGGTACAC
>Ga0255774_10003398_pt1 | contig 11726 bp, 10 predicted proteins | sample 101ome_17_FD_179972 | JGI IMG/M metagenome (GOLD analysis project Ga0255774, IMG submission 179972) | Coastal salt marsh microbial communities from the Groves Creek Marsh, Skidaway Island, Georgia - 101407AT metaG (version 2) | ecosystem: Environmental > Aquatic > Marine > Intertidal zone >...
CGCTGCGATGGTTCAATATTCATATAGGTTGTCATACCAACGCAGCGCTGCGTCGCAAGGTGTTTGACCACAAAAGGGTACATTGAGCCCTGCCGGTGCAACTCTAAGCGCCGGCTGATCTCTGCGCGCATCTCGTAAGCAGAGGGAATGTTCGTGTACCATAATTTATGCAAATCACCGTCTTGAACCGCCTCAACCAGATCTTCGTGATGGGCCATTGACAAAAGTTCCAGCGCGGCAGCTTTGCCGGTAAGGGCAATATTTTCTTCGCATAGTCGCATCGATTAACTTTCCATTTTTCTGGGTTTGTTCTGGCGCTGCGCCGAAACAAACGCCAAACCCGCCTGTCGTAACACCCAGCCTTGCTCTTTTGCCCAGCCCAAAGCAGGCGCTGCGCAGATCCGCAGAAATTAAACGGCCGCTGACTCCCAAAGCGCCGCGCGATCTGCATGTCCCTGTGCGCGCGCTGCGTAAAAATTCATTCAAAGGCAAATCGGTGCTTTCCTCTGCGCGTATTATTGCAAATACTGCCCCCTATCGAAACCCCATACTCGCGCTAAAGGAAAAGACATGTCAGACATAACACGAATTGCAACAGGGCAACGTATGAGCCAAGCGGTGGTACATGGCAGCACCATTTATTTGGCAGGCCAGGTCGGAACTCCGGGTACATCAGTCACCGAACAAACCCAAGAAGTTCTTGATAAAGTTGATAGTTTGCTAGAGCAAACGGGCTCGGATAAAACGCGCATTTTAAGCGCCACGATCTGGATGGCTTCTATGGATGATTTCGCGGATATGAACGCGGTCTGGGATGCGTGGGTGCCTGAGGGCCACGCCCCTGCCCGTGCCACGGGCGAATCTGCTCTTGCGACCCCTAAGCACCTTGTTGAGGTGATTATAATCGCGGCAAAAGCCTAGCTGCTATTGCCCCAAAGCGACCCAAGCCGCTGCTCGGCCTCGGGCTTGGGTCGCGCCGCCAAGAGCCGCTTAATCGGGCTTATGCCACCGCATAACCTCCTGCACGCCCGCCCGTTTGGTCCGAAACGCATTTGCCGGATGGTGTTTATCTTCATAGCCGAAAGACACAGCGCATAGGATAGCACGATCCGCTTCAATCTGCAGCTTTTCGCGCAGAATAGGCGCCATTCCGGCAATCGCCGCCTGCGCTATCGTGGCTATTCCCAAGGCTTGGGCGGCAAGCGTAAAGGCGGTGATGAAAGCGCCTGCATCCAGCGCGGCATACGCGCCCAATTCTTTGGGAATAGTTAGGATCGCCACCTGCGGCGCATTAAAGAAGCGATAGTTTTCTAGCATTTGCTCACGCGATGCGGCGCGATCACCTTTTGCAACCCCCACAGCCTCGTATAATTGCCAGCCACAGGTTGAGCGACGATGTTTGTATTTGCCGCTATAGCTTTCGGGAAAGGGAATCTCTGGCGCTTGTAACCCCTCGTTGGCCGCCTCCGTCAAGGCAGCGGCCAACATCTTGGTTTGCGCGCCTTCGCAAAGAATAAGCTGCCACGGCTGCGCATTACACCAAGACGGGACCCGTTGAGCCGCCTCAACAATTTTTTCAATATCAGAATGCGCGACCGGCCTGTCTAAAAATGCGCGGCAAGAATAGCGGGTCTGTAACAGCGCGTTCAGCGTCTCAAACTGGGCGAGCATCAGAAATTCCTTCGTTTAATTCGGCCAAGATCTGACCTCGATCTGCATCTTTGGCGCGTATTTCGCCTAGTGCTTCGGGGGCCCATGTCGAAAATCGCGGTGCCGGTGCTGCCTGCAGCAAACCTTGCGCCCAGCTCCATATCTGGCGTGCTTGAATATGCGGATCGTTTTGCGCCTCTTGCGGTGCATTTATTTTCGCAACGCAGGCATCGGTTTGCGCAAATAAATCATCCCAATGCGAGGCCGGTTTCTGCGCGAATAATCCCGCCAAACGGGCGGTGAGCTCGGGCCATAGCACGGGCTCGAATTGTTTGCAAAAGTCGGCATCTTCTTGCAGGCCCAATTTCTTTAAAAATGCGGCATAAAATTGCGGCTCCAAACATTGCACGGAAATATAGCCGCCGCCGCGACAGGCATAAGTCCGGCTAAAATGTGGCCCGTCCAACAGGCTTTTGCCGCGTTCTTTGACCAGCCCGCCCGGCCCTTGAAGAGACATCAAAAGCGACAGCATATGCGATGTCCCATCCACCATAGCCGCATCAATCACAGCGCCTTTCCCGGTGGCTCTTTGGGTCAGCAAAGCCGCCAGAATCCCAATCACCAGATATAGCGCACCGCCGCCAACATCACCCAATAAGGTGGGCGGCGGAAACGGCGTTTCACCGGCATTTGAGGCATACCAAAGCCCGCCACTACGCGCCAAATAATTTAAATCATGGCCCGCTGCCTGCGCCAAAGGACCGGTTTGTCCCCAGCCTGTAACCCGTCCGTAAACCAATCGCGGATTGACGTGCATCACATCCTCTGGCCCCAAGCCCAAACGCTCCATCACCCCGGGTCGAAAGCCTTCGATCAGCCCATCAGCTTGGCAGACCAAACGGTGCGCAAGCTGTTTTTCATCCGCGTTCTTCAAATTCAAAAGGATCGAGCGTTTGCCGCGATCCAGCAGATTATGGCGGGCGTGAGCAGGGCTTTTATCTGCGGTTTCGCGATGAATAACGATCACATCGGCACCCAAATCTGCCAGCATCATACCCGCAAAAGGCGCTGGCCCAAGGCCTTCGAACTCGATCACTTTTAATCCTGATAACATCGACACCGCGCGCTTTTGAACACAAAGTGCTGCCTAGCATATCTGCCAGTAGTTTCCAATCAAAGCGCCCGCCCTGGCCAAGATATTCAGCCGGCATGCTGTTGAAGCGGCCCTATGAGTGACCATTTCGCCGTTGGCGGATCCAGCGTCAGCGCCGCTGCCAAGGCCACCGCCAGCAAACTGGCGAACTGAAGGTAAATCAAAAAAGTAAATTTTGTCATTGGCGCCATCTCCTGTGACCTCAATCCCCCGTCAAATAGCCAGACTTCACCTGCAATCAAGCCGCCAGGCTGTTCTTGCGCCAAAAAACAGCGGGAAACCGCCGACGATCCATTTCAAAATAAGCGGCAATCAGGCCTTGGCATATCCATTCAGAATTGATTTAACTGCGCCTTAACAGGCCAAGAGCAGCGCCGTCTCAAGCTGCAAAGTCGGCTAAATATAAAGGATCTAACCTATGAAAAAAATCGGCGTTTTAGGGGGTATGGGGCCCGAAGCGACCATTCTTTTTCAACAGCGCTTGCTCAACGCGGTGCGCGCGCAGGATGATCAAGATCATATCCCTTTGCTGATCGATATGAACCCCCAAGTGCCCTCACGCTTGGCCTATGTTTTGGATCAAACGATCGGTGCGATGGATCCCGGTCCAGTGCTGGGGGATATGGCCCAGCGCCTCGACAAATGGGGCGCAGAGGCGCTGGCAATGCCGTGTAACACAGCACATCTTTTTGCAGAGGCTATTCAAAGAAAAACCGCCCTACCGTTTTTTAATATGGTGAAATTATCGGTTCAAACCGCGCTTGCAAAAAGCAAATCTGGCGATGTTATTGGCATTCTCGCTTCACCCGCACTGCGCAAAACCCAGCTTTTCGAAAGGTATTTTCAGGCCAGTGAGCGCATTATAATTTGGCCGGAAGATGATGCAAAAATGGTGCAGGCGATCCGGAAAATCAAAACCTCTGGCGACACAGCCGAGGCCCGCAGCCTGCTTTTGGAAGCCTCAACAGAATTGACCCGACGCGGTGCCAATCTTCAGCTCGTGGCCTGCTCTGAATTTTCAATGATTCAAACCAGTCATGATCCAAGCGCGGCGATGATCGACACGTTGGATGTGCTGGCTGAAGCTGTTGCGCAATTCGCGCTCGAAGCCCGCGGGCCGCAGCTTGGCGTATAGGCAGATGCAACGGCAAAGCTTTGAGGGCCATGACCATGCCCGCTGACGCAACGCTTGAAACCGGCGAAAAAAGCCAGGACGACGCGCAACAAGGCCTAAAATATCCGCGGATCGTTCCTGTGGGCTTAAACGGCTTTCTGGTCCAGTTCAGCGGCGGCTTGAACGAAGCCTCAAATCGCGCTGCCTTGGCCTTTAAAGCCGCGATTGACCAGCAGGCTTGGCACGGCATCGAAGAAACCAGCAGCACCTTGGCGTCAAGCTTTTTGCGATTTGACACGGCTGCTCTGACCCATTCCCAGATGCGCGCGCAGCTCGCAGAGTTGCTTGGGCAGCATGATTGGTATCATGCCGCGCTGCCCCAAGGGCGCCGTTTATTTGTGATTCCCTGCGCTTTTGATACTGGAAACGGGCCACAATTGTCGCAAGCAGCAGAGCTGGCCGGGATGGACACAGCCACAGCGATCCAAAGCTTGACCGCTGCGCCGCTGCGGGTAATGGCGATAGGATACGCCCCGGGCCAACCTTATGCCGGCGAGTTGCCACCGGCTTGGGATATTCCGCGCATGGAGCATGTGAACCCCAAAGTCCCCGGCGGCGCATTGGTCGTGGCAATCCGACAAGTCATCATTTTTGCCGCCGATAACCCAACTGGCTGGCGCCATATTGGGCAAACCGCTTTTCAATGCTTTCGCCCCCAACAGCCCGATAATCCCTTTGCGCTGCGCCCGGGGGATGAATTGCAATTTCAATCCGTATCGGCAGAACAGCTCTTTAATCTTAAAAGCCAAGATCACAGCGGTGATGGCGGTGCAGTGATTCGTGCGTTGTGATGGCCAGGTTAAAGATCCTCTCCTGTGGTGCTCATGCAAGCATTCAAGACTTTGGCCGCCCGGGGTATTTGGCCCAAGGGCTTTCGAAATCGGGCGCAGCAGATTGTTTGGCTTTAGAGGAAGGCGCCGTACTTCTTGGGCAAGTCAGCGGCGATGGGGCGCTAGAGATGGCTGGGTTTGGCGGCGTCTTCCAAGCTCAAGGTGATATGAAAATTGCATTAACCGGTGCCCCGATGAAGGCAGAGCTTGACGGCACGCCCTTGGCTTGGAACGCCGCGCATCACCTGCCAGATGGGGCAATTTTGCGCTTAGGGGGGGTGCAAGCGGGCACATATGCCTATTTGTCGGTGGGAGGCGGTTTTGACACAGAAGTTTTTTTGAAGGCCCGCGCCGCGCATCATGCGATTGGCATCGGCGAGGCGTTGGTTGCAGGTGGCACTCTGCCGATCGGCCCGGACGAGAACCCCTTTATTAGCCAAAAACTGGATGTAGAAGATCGCTTCCAAGGAGGCTGCGTTCATATCGTCGCCTCGGTTCAAACCGATCTTTTCAGCTTGGCTGAACGCGCGCGCTTCGAAAATACAATTTTTACGCGCGACATTCGGGCCAACCGCATGGGCATAAAATTAGACTTTGAAGGCGCGCCGTTTCAAATCAGCAATCAACTCAAAATACTTTCTGAAATCATCGTGCCGGGGGATATTCAAATGACCGGCGATGGACGCCCCTTCGTCTTGATGCCTGAATGCCAAAGCACCGGCGGTTATCCACGGATTGGAACGGTGCTTCCAAGTGATCTACCAAAAATCGCGCAAGCCAGCTTGGATGCAACGATTACGTTTAAATTTCTATCGATTGAACAAGCGCTTGAATATCAAAATCAGTTTACTGAACGCGTATCTCAATTATCTGACCGCTTGCATCCATTGTTGCAAGATCCGTATAAAATGAAAAACCTCTTGTCGTTTCAATTGATCGGAGGCGTAGTGTCGGCCTTCGATGCAGGAGATACAAACCAATGAAAAATATTGATTTGAATGCAGATATGGGGGAAAGCTTCGGCCCCTGGAAAATGGGCAATGACGGCGCTCTTTTGCAGGTGATCACCTCGGCCAATGTTGCTTGCGGCTTTCACGCAGGGGATCCAGATGTGATGCAGCAAACGATGCAACAGGCGCAGGATTGCGGGGTCGGTATCGGCGCGCATCCGGGCTTTGACGATCTGCAAGGGTTTGGACGGCGGCGGCTTCACCTATCCAAAACCACGTTACAAAATCAAATACGTTATCAGATCGGGGCGGCGCAGGCGATGGCGCGCAGCGTTGGCGCTGAAATTCGCCATATTAAACTGCATGGCGCGCTGTCAAATATGGCATCGGAACATGCAGAGCTGGCTTATGACGCCTATGAAGCGGCGCTTTCAGTTGCGCCGGAGACCATTTTAATGGTGCTGGCGGCGAGTGCTCAGGAAAAGGTCGCGCAAAGCTTGCCCTGTCGATATGTTGGCGAAATTTTTGCCGATCGGGCCTATAATGACGATGCTACGCTGGTGGATCGCTCGATCGAGGGTGCGGTGATCCATGATCCAGCGCTGGCGGCTGATAGGATCACCCAAATGGTGGTAAACGGCAGCATCATCACGCGCTCGGGGCAGCATATAAAAGCCCAAATTGATACAATTTGTCTGCATGGGGATACGCAAAACGCTCTCGAAATTGCCAAATCTGTGCGCAGGTCATTGGAACAAGCTGGAATCACTTTAGCGAAATTTTGCTCCTGACGCTGCAATTACTTCGGCAAATCCCAAATGATCCTAAAAATGGCAATGGCCTTTGCAGGCGGGCTAACAGGCGTGAAAAACCTTGCCTTGTCCTGAGAAACGGCTAATTACACTACGTGCAAGGGACAAATTAGTTGCGATCCGCAAACTGGTTAGATAACTTGACCAATATTGGGGCTCGGAGGACTGCCCTGTAAAAAATTAAACAGTGAGGAGAAACTGTATGGAACGTCGTAAGTTTTTAAAAGGCGCTGCAATTGGCGCTACTGGCGCTGCTTTGGCGGCACCCGCCGTTGCCGGTGGTCATGGCAAGACCATGACCGTTGTCGCAACTTGGGGGCGTGACTTCCCAGGCCTCGGAACATCGGCTCAGCGTTTCGCGCGCCGCGTCGGTGAGATTTCTGACGGTGCATTGAATGTTGAATACTTTGCTGCCGGTGAGCGTGTCGGAGCTTTTGACTCATTTAACGAAGTTGCGTCCGGAAATAGTCAAGCTTACATCGCGGCTGACTACTATTGGATTGGCACACACCCAGCGTTTGCATACTTTACTTGTGTACCGTTCGGAATGACTACACAGGAATGGACGGCTTGGATCCGCTATGGTGGCGGTCAAGAGCTTTGGGATAAAGTGTCAGGCGAGTATGGCCTCAAAGCTCTTCCAGTAGGATCCACCGGAACCCAAGCAGGTGGATGGTTTAACAAAGAAATCGAAAGCGGCGATGATTTTAAAGGCCTGAAAATGCGTATTCCCGGCCTTGGCGGAACCGTTTTGTCAAAACTTGGCGCTTCAACCGTTTCATTGCCCGGCGGCCAAATCTATGAAAACCTGGTATCCGGCGCAATCGACGCAACTGAGTGGGTAGGTCCTTGGAATGACTATTTCCTAAAATTCTACGAAGCGACGAAATACTATTATACTGGAGGAATGCACGAAATTGGAAGTTGTATCGCTCTCGGTATGAACGCATCTTGGTGGAGTAGCCTTTCTGATTTCGAACAAAACGTTATTCAAGCCGCTGCAGCTGAAGAGCATGCTAGGGCGCACGATGAAACCATGGCTCGAAATGGTGAGTACTTGGTTAAGCTTGTTGAAGAGCAAGGCGTTGAAGTACGTAACTTTAACGATGATGTTTGGGATGCAATGGGCGAAGGCGCAAAGGAAGTATTCGAAGAGACGCGCGATCACTCAGCTTTGGCAACCGAAGTCGACGATGCTTACCAAAAGGGCATGCGCGAAATCGGTGGCATGATAGCTCAGTTTGAACTTACAGCTATGAACCAGCGTAACCGCGTATTCGATATCGGTTAACTCGATCAACAAGAGTGCGTGTTTGAATACACGCACTCTTTTTATTTATCTCATGAAAACACAGGTGATTAAATGACAGCGCCGGATACTGGACACACCGTTCGACCGCAGGCAAAAAGCGCGGTGGCCATCAGAGCGGTTTCTTGGGCCCTGCTGGCGATGTTGTTGGCGTTATTAACTAATAACGTTTTGAATATCTCCTTTGAAATCGACACGCAGCTACGCGTTGATAACCCTCTGCCGTTTTTGACTTATATAATTCCAATTTTTGTAGCTTTTTTATTTGCAAGAGGGACGCCGAGCACTGCGCTCCGCACAGATGCGGATCGCATTCACCGATTAAATCTTTATCTGGTGAGATCACTATTTTGGGGTGTGTTTCTGGTTGGTATGGCTGATGTGACCGTGGCCTTTCTGCGCGTGGAAGGTCTGGCCGAAAGCTTGCTTTGGGAAGGAGCCGCAAAAGATTTAAATAAACCCTTTTTTGTTGGCCTCAAAATTCATATTCCGTTATTGGTCTTTGGCTTCATTCTGGGAGCGATCACGCGGACTGCTGGCTTTTTATGGTTAGCTCTGTTGATAGTGATTGCTGAGTTGGCAATCGTGGTGTCGCGGTTCGTTTTCTCATACGAGCAAGCGTTCATGGGGGATCTGGTACGCTACTGGTATGCCGCGCTGTTTCTATTTGCCTCTGCCTACACATTATATGACGAGGGCCACGTGCGCGTTGATATTGTCTATGCCGGACTTCGTGATCAAACGAAGGGGTATTCTAATTTCATCGGTACAATCTTGCTAGGCCTTTCGACTTGTTGGGCGATCTTACTGGTTGGCCTTGATGGAAAACAAGCTTTAATCAACATGCCCATTTTGAATTTTGAAGTCAGCCAAGCCGCATCCATCGGATTGTTCATCAAATATCAAATGGCTGCCTTCCTGGGCGTGTTTGCAATTACGATGTATATCCAATTTGTCAGCTACATGCTGGAAGCTTGGGCAGATGTTTGCGGCGAACCTGGCAAACGCGAAATAAATCCAACCGGTCATTGAGGTCATCATGGAACTGTTTTTTCTTTTAATTTTGATCCTCATAATGGCCACAGCATTGGGTTCAGGCTACCCCGTAGCCTTCGCACTGCCGGGCTCTGCGATAATCACAATCGTTATCGCTGCAATCAGTGGCTACGCGTTTGAAGGCGATGTCAGTAGCTATTTCCACTCTGGCGGGCCTTCTGAATGGATCTCAGCCGGGGTTTTAAATCTGCGCGGCGTCTATTGGGAAGTGGAACGCGATACGCTCATTGCGATCCCTTTATTCATCTTCATGGGCATCATGCTTCAACGTTCAAAGATCGCAGAAGATCTTTTAGTAACGATGGCACGATTGTTTGGCCCCGTGCGGGGCGGATTGGGCATTTCGGTTGTCTTTGTGGGCGCCTTATTGGCCGCCACCACCGGGATTGTGGGCGCAACCGTGGTTGCGATGGGACTTATTTCTCTTCCTGCAATGCTGCGTAACAAATATTCTCCGTCCTTGGCAACCGGTACTATCGCTGCCTCAGGCACATTGGGGCAGATCATCCCGCCATCAATCGTACTGATTATTCTGGCAGACCAATTGGCTTCTGCCGCGGATCAAGCGGGCAGCCTGCGCAAATCCTTATTCAAGGAATCGACCGGAAATCTTCAAATGCCAAGCGTCTTTGACGTGACCTCAACCAGCGCAGGTGAAATGTTTTTAGGCGCCTTTATCCCGGGCCTGGTTTTGGTGGCGCTCTATATGCTTTATATCTTAAGCTACGCGTTTTTAAAGCCGTCAGCGGCTCCATCCGTGCCTTATGATGGACAGTTTGACCGAGCCTTCTGGGGGCAAGTGTTCATTACTTTGGTTCCCCCGCTTACCCTAATCTTCTTGGTGCTGGGTTCGATCATTTCAGGCATTGCAACGGTGAATCAAGCGGGCGCCATCGGCGCGGCCGGTGCATTGGTGATGGCCGGGTATCGCTTGGTGGATCAAACTAAATGGACGTTCGTGCCTGCATTTTTGGTTATCTTAGGGCTGCTGATCACCGGCTATGCGCTGCAAAATTATGATATGAATATCAAAGCCGCCGAGAGCGCCGAGGATATGCAAGGCATTTGGATTGGCGTGCTGGGCGCTCTGGTCATGCTGTCTGGAATCATTTGGAGCGCTATACGCGTGCTCAACATCAACGGCACTTTGCATGGCGTGATGATGGAAACCGCAAAAACCACCGCTTTGGTCTTCGTTATTCTGTTGGGGGCCGCAATGCTCACCGCGGCATTCCGTGCATTTGGTGGCGAGGAATTGGTGCGCGAGTTTTTGAACTCGTTGCCGGGTGGGTTTTGGACGCAATTCGTGATCGTGATGGCCGTGATCTTCGTGCTTGGCTTCTTTTTGGACTTTATCGAAATCGCGGTTGTGGTGGTTCCGATTGTGGCGCCGATTTTATTGGCCGATCCAGGTGCAAACATCACCGCAGTGTGGCTGGGTGTCATGATCGGTTTGAACATCCAAACCTCTTTTCTGACGCCGCCTTTTGGCTTTGCGCTGTTTTATTTGCGCGGCGTGGCGCCGGCCGTGGTGCGCACGATCGAAATGTATCGCGGCGTGATCCCGTTTATTTTGTTGCAATTATTGGCTCTAGGGATCGTTGGCAATTATCCACAATTGGTCAATTACTTGCCCAACCGATCAAACTTGCTGTCAGAATCTGCGCCGCCGCCGCGCAATCCAAGGCTGCAATTCTGTATGGACCAATTCGTTGGGGATCAAATAGCGGCAGGTGGCGGCGCAACCGTCGCAGCTATCGAGAAAGCAAAACGCATTGATCTCTCAAACTTGTCAGCTATTTTAGCCGATCCGATTGCCGAGTCGCTGGAAGAGGCCGATAAAGCCTTAGAGAACTTAGCCCAGATTTCGGTGACTTCTGCGGCGGTAAAAGCAGCAGAAGACAGCTATCGCCCAATGCTAAGCCAAGTGCGCTCAATTCAAAAACAACTGCGCCGCGAGAACGAGCATCTGAAAGCCAGCGAAAAAGAACTTGCCCGTTTAAAAGGGGATGAGTTCGCACAAAGACGCGCTGTTTTGAGCACAGATATTGCCGATACGAAAGCCAAAATCGCCGCGCTAGAAGGCGAGATACCAGCCTCATGGGAAAGCGAATATGAAACCTTCAGCCTGCTAACCGCAGCCGAAACAAAAGCGCGCAACACCTATCGCAGGGCTGCAGATGGCACGTTTGAAGGGGCTTCAGAAGCATTGATGGTTTTGGAATCAACGCCAGCTTACATCGCACTGGAAGCAGAATTGATTGGCCTTAGGTCAATTATAGAAGCAGTTGAACTTGATGCTGATTACTTATCCGCAGAAGAGGCCGTAAAACAAGCCGAGCGTAGCGTTCGCGCAGTAGAGGGCGCGGATGATGTGAAAAAAGCCTTAGGCAAAGCCAAAAAGGCGCTGGGCAAACGTAAAAAAGATCGTGAAAAAGCGCTTGCCCATTACGAGGAAGCGCTAGAGGCTTACGCGGCCCAGCTTGACTGGCGCGCGCAGGCTGAAACGGAATTACGCGGCCCTCTGAGTGAGTATGTCGAGGCGCTGAAAGGCACATTAGGTGCGCGTTTGCAACCGGCGCTGACCCGCGATCAGGCCCTATTCTTAGCCTCTTGCACTGCCGTTCATCGTGATTTGTCGCTTAATTTTTAGGCCCGTCATACAAGATTTAGAAGGTCGCCAACGCTGGCGGCCTTTTCCTTTTTCGGCTTACCCGTTATGCGTTGCATCCACTCAAGGCTAGACAACAGCATCTGGGCACGTAGGATCACGCCGATGAGAAAGAGGCGCG
>Ga0255774_10003417_pt1 | contig 11691 bp, 9 predicted proteins | sample 101ome_17_FD_179972 | JGI IMG/M metagenome (GOLD analysis project Ga0255774, IMG submission 179972) | Coastal salt marsh microbial communities from the Groves Creek Marsh, Skidaway Island, Georgia - 101407AT metaG (version 2) | ecosystem: Environmental > Aquatic > Marine > Intertidal zone > Salt...
GACGTTGGCAATTGTTTTTCTTTTTCTCGCTTTTCATGCAAGGGAGTTTTGAGTCGCATGCTCAGTCCGATGCGATCAGCCTCGAAGACGCACTCAAAACTCGCGGTTCTGTCATCATGTTCCGACATGCACTAGCTCCAGGATTTGGTGATCCTTCCAACTTCCGGGTCGATGACTGCAGCACACAGCGTAACCTCGATGCGCGAGGTCGAGAACAGTCCAAGACGATCGGCCTACAATTCAAGAAACTCGGATTTAGTTCTGATGTTGTCTACTCAAGCCCATGGTGTCGCTGTCTTGAGACTGCCCGACTGATGGACATTGGACCGGTCAATTCTTTCGATGGACTGGGTTCTTTTTTTGAAGGCCATGTCGACCGCAGCCAAACGTTAAGACGACTGAACTCACAACTAGAAGCGATAGCTAAAGCCCAAGACAAACCCGTGGTCATGGTGACTCATCAAGTCGTCATTAGCGCCGTTACCCGAATGGGTACTTCCTCAGGTGAAGCAATCTTGTATGATCCAACGAGCAATCAATCTCGACGGATAAAACTAAGTACGAATGACTGACCAGATTCATACAGATACTCTAATCGTTGGGGCCGGCAGTGCTGGCTGCGTTTTAGCCAATCGGTTGTCAAAAAATCCTGACCATCAAGTCGTTCTCGTTGAAGCAGGCGGGAAAGACTCATGGCACTGGATCCACATCCCTGTGGGCTATTTGTACACCATGGGTAATCCAAAAACAGATTGGTGCTACAAAACAACACCGCAAACAGGACTCAACGGACGCAGCCTCGCCTATCCACGCGGTCGCGTTCTCGGTGGCTGTTCGAGCATCAATGGCATGATTTACATGCGCGGGCAAAATGCTGACTATGAGTCCTGGGGTGAGGGTTGGTCTTGGGATGATGTACTCCCCTATTACAAGCGTTCTGAAAATTATCATCGTGGCAGCGACGCCTATCATTCCGATGAAGGCGAGTTATTAGTCCAAGAACAGCGTCTTAAGTGGGACATTCTCGAGACATTCAAGAAGGTCTGTGAAGATTCTGGATTCACCGATCGACCTGATTTTAACCAGGGTGACAATAGTGGTGTCGGATACTTTGAAGTGAACCAGAAAAACGGGGTTCGTTTCTCATCCTCTCGCGCGTTCCTACACCCTGTTATGCATCGCTCCAACCTCACGGTAATGACCAAGACACTCAGTGAGCAACTCATCTTTGACGGTGAACGCTGTGTTGGCATGGATGGTACGCACCGTGGCAAACCCGTCTCAATACGCGCCGGTCGAGTGATCCTGGCCGCCGGTGCAATCGGGTCACCAGCCCTCCTTGAACGCTCAGGTATCGGTTCTGAGGAGGTCTTGAAACCCCTCGGTATCGATGTCAAAACAAGGCTTCCGGGCGTCGGAGAAAATCTCCAAGATCACCTCCAAGTCAGGCTGCAATATAGACTCGAGCGCGGGGATACCCTGAACCAACGCGCGAACTCTTGGATTGGTCGAATTAAGATGGGATTGCAGTACGCCTATAACCAGTCTGGTCCACTATCGATGGCGCCGAGCCAGCTGGGCGCGTTCTTTAAGTCGAGCGACGACGTTGATCGTGCCGACCTCGAGTTTCACATCCAGCCGATGAGCGCAGATAAATTAGGTACCGAGCTACACCCGTTCCCTGGCATGACAGCAAGCGTCTGCCAATTACGCCCCAATAGCCGCGGGACAAGCCACATCAGCGGGACCAAGGCAAGCAATGCCCCGACCATTGACCCTCGCTACTTCGCCGACGCGTACGACCGTGAGGTGGTTTGTAAAGCCATCGAGAAAACTCGCGCTTTGATGGATCATCCGTTACTGAAAGAGTTCGCGCCAAGCGAGCATAAGCCAGGACGAACACAGCAGACACCCGAGGACCTTATTCAAGCAGCTGGCGATGTTGCAACCACGATATTCCACCCCGTTGGTACAGCAAAAATGGGACCTGACTCTGATCCGATGGCCGTAGTCTCGGACAAACTCGAGGTTCACGGAGTCAGTGGTCTCTATGTGGCCGACGCATCAATTATGCCGACGATCACTAGCGGCAACACTCATGCGCCAGCGGTGATGATCGCAGAAAGACTATCGGAGTGGCTTAACTAGGTAGTAACACTTACAACCCTAGAGCTGTCAGTCTCTGGTCAAGTCTTGGGAACACCCGTCGTGCGTTTCCTTCAAACAGTTTGTAGCGATCGTCTTCACTCAGATCCAGCTGATCGACATATTTCTTCGTATCATCAAAATACTGGCCAGTGTTCGGATCGATGCCTTTGACCGCCCCCAACATCTCTGAACCGAACAGAACGTTATCGGTTCCGATCACTGACAACAAAAGCTCAACCCCTGGCTTATGATAGACGCAGGTATCAAAGAAAACATTTTTCATGATGTATTCAGACGGCTCCGGCTTGCCGAGCATCTGAGCGAGCCCCCGATACCGACCCCAGTGATATGGGATAGCTCCACCGCCGTGCGGTATGATGAAACGCAAGCTTGGGAACGTTGCAAACAAATCGCCCTGTATAAGCTGCATAAACGCAGATGTGTCTGCATTAATATAGTGAGCCCCTGTCGTATGATGACACTCGTTGCATGATCCCGAAACGTGGATCATCGCAGGGACATCAAGCTCCGCCATTACCTCATACAGCGGATACCAATAAGGATCTGTCAAAGGCTTACCAGTCCAGTGACCACCAGATGGATCAGGATTTAAGTTGAATCCCACGAAACCCATATCAACGCATCGACGTAACTCATCGATCGCTGGCTGGAGCGTCTGATTATCCTGTTGAGGTAACTGACACCCGGGTGCAAAGTTCTCTGGAAAAAGCTCACAGACCCGATGTATGAGATCGTTCGACTCTTTCGCCCACGCAATTGATGTCTGGAGATCACCTTGGTGTTGACCCATAGCCGAGGCCTTCGGTGAGAATATGGTTAAGTCACCACCTCGCTCTTTTATCAGTTTCAGCTGATTATTGACGATCGAATCAATAATCTCATCGTCCGACACTGAAGCCATCTTCACGATGGACGTGTCCTTACCTTCTGAAAATAGCCGAAGTTGCTCGTCTCGATACGCCTGTAGCTTCGGCGAGGCCGTTGTGTAGTGTCCGTGGCAATCAATAATCATGGTCAGTCCCCCGCTGAGTTAATCTCTTGTCGTTTTCTCTTCGTCATAGGTCACGTATTGAAGGCCCATATCGTGGAGCCGCTGCCTCATATTATTCATATCAAGCCCCAGCGTTCCGTCTCGATACTTCGAACGAATACCAGCCTCTTTTTCCTCTCGAGCTTCGGATTTCTGAGCTACAGACTCCAGCTCATGCCTCCTGACGACCACGACGCCATCATCGTCACCAATAATCAAGTCACTCGGGTTAATCACCTGCCCACCACACACCACGGGGACATTAACATCGCCAAGGGTTTCCTTGACCGTACCCTGTGCCGAAATACATCGGCTGAACACGGGTAGGTTCATCTGTTTCAAATCTGCCAGGTCTCGGACACCTGAATCAATCACCAGACCGGCAATACCGCGGGCCTGCATGAGGGTCGCAAGGAGGTCCCCAAAATAGCCACAGTCGGACCGAGAGTTAACCGCAACGACCATTACATCGCCAGGCTGACATTGTTCCATTGCGACGTGAATCATGACATTGTCCCCAGGAGTCGCGAACACGGTAACCGCGCGGCCAACCAGCTTCAGTCCGTCCTGAATTGGCCGGATCTCTGGGCTCAGCAAACCAACACGGCCTTGAGCCTCATGGACTGTTGCAACACTCAGGTTTTTATATCTCTCGATCGTTTCGGTCGGGATGATTGGTATCCCGGTGACTACTTTTGGCATATCTCAGCCTCCACTTGTTTTTCTGATTGCGCCGTTAAAATCTGTTGATGTAGACCATCGATCATGGTTTGAGTTATCTCTCTTCCGATAACCACTAGCACGCTAGCCCGTGGCCAGTTCGAGTCGTCATAATCAAAGGTCACTTTCTTACGGACACCCTGTACGACAATGTGTCTGTCGGAATTATTGATGCGGACAGAGCCCTTCAGTCGAAGCAAATCCAGTTCGGGTGACTCTATCCACGCATCCAATAGATCGGAAAACAGGGATTCGTCAACCGAACCATCCCACCGGATCGTATGTGTCGTAAAACCATGGGTTTCGTGGGCATGATTATTTGTCGAAAGATAATCGCCAGTGCCCCGTATCTGGTAAGCCACTGATCCAAAAAAAATGTCTACCGAAATCGGTTGGTCATCCCGCAGGGATACCACATGGATGTCGGCGACCGGGTTCAATGAGCCAACTTCCATCACCAAAGTATCAACAGCTTTATCAGGAAGGTTGTATTTATTGACCACAACACAAGATGCTGCAGCCAGCTGCTGTGGTGCAGAGTCCTGCGTCATCAGCCAGTCAAAGTCGTTCCTTGCATCGACCACGCAGACCACTGAGTTCAGTACGTAGGATTCATAAAGAAACGAGCTGCTTTCGAAGAGTGTGACGAGGTCAGCCGGGTCAGAGATTCCACTGGTTTCGATCCACACCTTTTTTTTATCCGGGAATAGCCTAGGTATCTCATGCAGGGTTTTCAGGAGATCATCTTTGACTGAGCAACAGATACACCCTCCGTCCATAGCCTGATAGGAGGCGCCGGTGGAACCAATCTGGATTGAATCGAAAGAGGCTTCACCAAAATCGTTCACGATCAGGACGACATCTCTCATCGCGCCCGATTGAATCAGACCAAGCGCCAGGGTGGTTTTCCCGGCGCCCAAAAAGCCCGTGACGATACTAACCTGACGGATCAATCAACTGTCCCGTGCGGTAAGAGTGATACGTGGACCACATCATTACTGATCTCACCTGCGACTGCTCGTACCGCCGTATCAGCCTCCTCAAGCGGATAGGTGTGCGTTGTGACGAGATCAAGAGGGAAGCGGTCCGAGGCAAGCTGTTCTAAGGCAAGCTCACAGGACCGGTAGCCGTGGCCCCTCGCGCTCTTGAAAGTGACGTACTTCACTGTCGCCTTACCGATCGGGAAGTTAGGAAACTCAGCCAACTCTCCCTGCAAAAGGATCGTGCCCCCTTTGCGTTTTAGCGCCTCTACACCAAGCATCACAGGAATCGTGCCCGCGCCCGAGGTGCAGTCAAGGGACACATCTACACCTACGCCACCCGTGATTTCCATGATGCGCTCGAGCGGATCCTCTTCGCTGACGTTGATCGTGAAATCAGCACCCAACTGTTTAGCAACCTCCAACCGCTTCACGTCTTTAGCTGTCCCAGTGACGATAATGCAAGAGGCCCCAGCCTGTTTGCAGGCAACTGTCTGTGCCATTCCTTGCTGGCCTGGACCTTGAATTAAAACCGACGAATTGTACCCTACCCCACAGTCGAACAGTGCCCACTCAATACCATTTGCCATCGGTGTAACGATCCCTGCCAGTTCAGGGCTGACGCCTTGAGGGACCTTGTGTAAGACCGCATTCCACGGGAGATACATATACTCTGCGAAGCCACCCCAAAGGTGCGGCGCAGACTCACATGACGTGTAGCCGTAGCGAATCGCGTTAGGGTTGTGCCTCCAGTCGGTTGACGCGCAGTGCCTGTATTCGCCTTTATGGCACCACTCACACTGCATACAGGTCACGTAATGCTCTACAAAGACTAGGTCACCTTCTTTGACTCCCTGACGCTCTTGAAACAGCTTACCGGCCTTGGCGATGTAACCAATGTTTTCGTGCCCCATGATGACCTGCTCGTCTTTCTGAGGTTTCTTGTACATTTTTACGTCTGTGCCACAGATACCCGCGACGACTACCTTCAATAGCGCAGCATCATCAGGTACGTCGGGCATCGGGTACTCTCGCATCTCCATCTTCGACGCACCAACCCGAACCATTGCCTTAACCATCTCCGACATATCACTCTCCTCATGTTGAAGTCACAGTGTACCGGCAGAATTTTGTGGAGCTATATCCAATTCGGAACCACCGCAAAACAAACTTGATTGAGCCCAACACTCGCATCTGGTCGGGCAAACTGAAACGATAGAACAATGAGAAGCACGCTCAGGCAAAGATCGGAAGTACGCAGGTTAGAAGCTCTTGTAACGCAACGATTTGAGCTGCCAGAAAATACGATGCTCTCGGTCGAAGAGCACTGGCCCCGCGATCCGGGATTCCCAACCCGCATGAGCGTCGTTTCTTTTTGGCTCGACGGAGTCCGTCACGGATTCACCGTATTCAAGCGGCTGGATCTGGTTAACGAGACCGACCTACCTCCGAGGTGGATGAGAACCCGCCTCGTGAGGTTCGAGCCCATGGGATGTAGCTGTTGCTAAGAAATAACAATAAATAAGGAGACTGAGGATGAGTCTTAAAGCTGTGTCACGAACCCAGGGTGCTAACCGGGACATCAAAAGTGGGGGAATCAAGCCCCACGGGTTTGAGCTAGAGTTCGAAGAGTGGCCTGTGCTCGTTAAGGCGTTTCGAGCGATGGTTCGCGAGCAAGCGTTCGATGTTTGCGAGATGGCTCTGACCACATATATCTGCGCCAGGCAACATGGTGTACCGCTGATTGGTATCCCTATTTTTCTTGTCAGGGGATTCCATCACGACAAGATCACGGTCCGTTCCGACAGCAGCATCCGAAGCGTCGAGGACCTCGCGGGATCGAACATTGGTGTGAACCGAGGATACACAGTCACGACCGGTGTTTGGGCGAGGACAATCTTAGACAGGGAGGGTCTAGATCTCAACGATGTCACTTGGGTCAGGTCGAGTGACGAGCATGTTGAAGCCTATGAGCCTCCGAAAAACGTTGAGCTGATTCCAGAAGGGAAATCTCTTGAAGAGATGCTTCTTAACGGTGAACTGAGTGCGGTAGCGGGTATGGCGCCAGGTGAGTTTCAGAGTGATGCCGTTAAGGCCTTACTACCGGACCCAGATGAGTCTGCTCTCAGGGCGCTTGACAGGAGTGGTTTCTACCCAATTAACCACCTGATTGTCGTGACAGAATCAATCGTGGAGAAGCACCCGGAATTACCGGTCGCCCTATTTGAATGCTTTACCGAACAAAAGAAACAATACTTAAAGCGTCTCTCAAACCAGAGTGTCTCGGACGACGACGAAATCGATGCCAGAAACCGTAAGCTACAACTAATGGGTTTTGATCCCTTACCTTACGGGATCGCACCGAACGAGCAGGTCCTCAACGAACTGATTGAATCAGGTCTCCGGCAACAGATTCTTTCCCCCACCAGCGGTTGGGAAGACTACTTTTGCAGATCGACACTCGATCTGACGGGTTAAAGCGAATACAGGTCATCAAAAAAGGTGAACACAGTGTCACTCGTTTGTGCGCCTGTCGGCAGATCCAAAAAAATCGCTTGAGAAATACATTCTCTGACGAAGTGAGCCGCCGAACGTGCGTGGCTGTCATCGTCACCCGGAACGATTCCCACCGGCGCCTTGATATCCATCAGTTGCTCTGGGTTCGGTCCGGGCGCGCTGTCGCAGTCGAACATCGCACGGTAGCTTGCCTGCACAAGTCTCGCGTAGTCAGTCTCGTCGCATGCATTCAAGGAGTCCAAAAGCCCGGCGTCGATGCGAAGCGACCCGCCCCACGGTCCGAGTGTTGAATCTTTGGCGAATCCAACACGACTGGTAAGCGCCTTTTCAATCAACGCATCTTTCCCGTGCTCAGTGACCCACCCAAGGTGGGTCGCAAAACGTCCAAAGTTTCGCATTCGATACCTGGCGCCGCCGACCGGCCAAACGAGATTAAGGCTGAGAGTTATCGTTGGGTAAAGTCTTGCGAACTCTGCCGCCGGTGCGCAACCCAGACAACCACCAATGACGTGTGCCGACTCGTATCCGAGTTGCTCCATCACGACCTTTCCATGGCGGGCCATGCCACTAAAATCGAGTATCTCCAGACGACCGCCAGACTCACCACACTCACGCCGATCGAACAGAATACAGGTGAAGCGCTCGGTCAGATAACTCATGATATCTATCTTTTTGTAGACTCCCAGCTCGCTCCATTTCTCTAGGGTCGCGTCAAATCCTCCCGGAGAAAACATCAACAGAGGCTCGCCGCGACCAACAACAGACACCCGCGTCGGTATCCCATCTGCCATTACTGTTTCGGTTTTGTTTTCAGTCATCACTTTCTACCGATACCACCCTTGATTTGTTGGCCAGAGCGCACGTCACTGATCAACTCTGTCACAGCGTCGCGGCAGGTTTGCGCGACGTAGGCGTATGCGCTCGGAGGGTTATCAAGAAACTTCGTCCCGTACCCGACCGCAGCGTGGAACATTCGTATCCGACCATCAAGCCAAGGACCACCGCCCATTCCGCCAATGACCGGGATACTGACTGCATCTGTAATCGCTTTACCAATCACTGGACCCGCGTTGGTGAGATCGATCATCGCTGCGCCAGCCTGCTCACAGATTTGAGCCTCCTCAATGAGCTTCCCCATCATCTCATCAGGAACCAGACTCTCTGGCTGCTGAAGATCACTGATACTGATTCCGTATTTTGAGCCAGACTGGGGACTCAACCCCATCTGCGCGAAAACAGGTATACCGGCTTTTGTCACCGCAGTCACTGCGTCTGGGAAGTCCGGTGCAGCATCGATCTTGACTAAGTCGGCTCCACCCTCCTGCACCAGCCGAATCGCAGCGCGCACTCCATCTCTTGGGTCAATCTGAATGGGTCCGTAGGGGATGTCAGCGCAGATAAGCGCACCGGGCGCGCCCCGCCTAACTGCTTTCACCGCCACCAAAAAATCGTCGAGCGTGATCTCAAGATTGTTCGATTGGCCCCAAAGATTGACACCCACCGAGTCACCAACAATCAGGAAATCAGCACCACACTGGTGCGCGATGTGGGCGGTAGGTGCGTCCCAGACCACCAGTGCTACAGATTTTTCACCTGCTTGTTTCATCGCTTGGATCTGGTTGACGTTCATAACAACTCCTTAAAAGCTATGGTTAGCCAAATCGGTCATAAAATACTTGATCAGATGGTACGCGGTAATAACGAACAATTTCCTGTTCTACGGCGCCGGCCATCAAAGGCGGTCCAGCGAAATACAGGTCAACCTCTCTCAAGCCTTCGCCTAACCGCTGTTTTGCCAGATCATGCACAAAGCCTTCAAAGACATTGATGGCGCCAGCGTCAGCAACATCACTCAAGGCTGCCTCATACTTGATCCAATCACCATACCCAGACATGCCGGACAAAAACTGCTCGCCCGCGATATCTTGAGCCGCTCGACCACCATAAAAGAAAGAGACTTTCTCCGTCGACCGAGAGCTAGACGCGGCATCGATCGCTCTCGCGATAGAAACCATCGGCGACAGGCCCGAGCCTCCCGCAATGAGCACAATATCGCGCCCTCGGAAACCACGGAAATAGCCGCGCCCATATGGACCAGTGATGGCAACCTCTAGCCCAACTTTTACCTCGCTAAACAGCGCTGATGTAGCCGCACCTCCTGGAACTTTTTTGATCTGGAAATCCCAAAATCCTGGGCTTCCTCCGACATTGCACATCGAATATGCCCGAGCGCCTTCAACACCAGGAACATCGATCAGAGCGAACTGGCCTGGCTCAAAAACCTGCTCTGAGTCTGTTTGGAAACGAAACTCAGAAATGTCATGAGTCACTTTCTCGACTTCCACAAGTTTCCCTATAAAACGTGATGGGTTATGAACGGGCTCGTACTGATCGAATAGCCGCACCTTAATCTCTAAATCAGTCTTCGGAACACACTGGCAGGCCAGATGCCGATTTCGCTCCAAGTCTTTTTCGGAAAGGATACCCGGCTGTCCATTCGGGTAATCAATGTCTCCAGACAATAATTCAAACCGACAGTTGCCACAGCTACCAGACGCACATTCGTAGGGAAACCCGAGACCCTGCTCCAACGCTGAGCGGAGCAAAAACTCATTAGTACACTCGAACAAAACACCATCTTTAATCTGTATCTTCAATGAAGTCACTCCTCAATCTTATGACATCCCATGGCTCTGAAATATTAACGATTTGACAGTCACTGGTACCGTTCTGGACGGAAGCCGAATACGACCCAAGTCAACAAACTCAAACTCCTTAAACCGAAGGCCGTCCAAAACAAGTAACGGTCTCTCAATCTGATATTCAGTTGTGAGTATCCGACCAACGCTTTGAGCAAGATCACGGTCAAACAATAGATAAAGCGGCTTTTCTGTCTCCGTTACACCTGACTCGCTGTACGCAACAATGGCATCACAAAAACACTTCAAGAGCTCGTAATCGAACTCTCCCGACCATTCAAAAGCCAACGCAAACTGATCATAGTCAGAAAGATCAAACTCAATCACCGCCTGATTCAGTCTTTCAACGAGAATATCGACAGATAACTCGCCAGCATCAATTGCAAGGCGGATAACCGGCATATTCTTCCTTGGCAATAAAAGACCCGGATCAGACAGATGTCCGGTATTACCACTGACCTGTATATTAAATTCTGATGCCCCCAGCGCCGTAGCCCTTATGCCGCCGGACGAAGCCCTGACCTCAAAGCCATTGGATGATTCGTTTAGCATCTCGCGTAGCTGATTACCAAGCGATTGCCCAATGTCGTTGTGACCAACTGCGTCTGGGTCTGCGATGTACTCTGACACACCACCAGAAAATATGACTGTATCCAAGTCAGCGGGAATCTCCAACTCATCCGTTAACCACCGTGCTTCAGGGCAATTGTTCCCCCTCACTACCTGACACACGGTACCGGCCAGTTTTTCGCCGAGTAACTGAATCATGTCATCCGATAAGACATCGCCTAGACCGACTTTGACGCCCATAGTAGCGAGTAACTCGGCGGCTCGCGGCTCCAATCGAGTGATCGTCCGCTGCTCGTTCCAGACCAATAGTCGGCCACCAACATGAAACGCGGCGGTCTGTATCAAAACTCCGTTACGGATTAATGCAAGCTTGGTCGTCCCGCCACCAATATCAACGTTTAGTACACAGGACGATTCCATGCCAGAAAGCTCAACCGCTCCAGAACCGTGTGCTGCCAGGTTGGACTCCATGTGATGACCGGCACTGGCGCTTAAGAATTCACCGCCTTTGTGTGCAATCACATGCGCGATGTTTTCGGCGTTCGCGCGTCTCAGCGCTTCACCTGTGAGCAGAACTACACCAATATCCACATCATGGGGGCTGACCTCCGCCTCATGATAGGCGCGATCAATGAGCGCCCCAAGCGACCGAGCGTCGATCTCCGTGGATCCCTCGTAGGGCGTAAAAAATATCGGCGACTGATAGAGGAGCCGCCTTTCGACGACCACATAGCGAGAGCTCAGAGCCTCGCCCTGCCTCTCTAAGTGAACCTGGGAGAACACGACCTGGGTGCTGCTCGAACCAATATCGATGCCTACCGTCGACAGAAAAATGTTATCCTGCTGCCAAAGTGGATTATCCTCGAGGGGTCCCTCGTCAAAGTCATCATCGTGGTCGTGGTCGTAGTGATGGCCCGGAACGTGGACATGCTCGTTAAATATCCCATAGTCATGGTCGATCAGGGCATGCAAAGGTCCCTCATTTTCCGGGTTTTTTTTACTTGTC
>Ga0255774_10003447_pt1 | contig 11644 bp, 9 predicted proteins | sample 101ome_17_FD_179972 | JGI IMG/M metagenome (GOLD analysis project Ga0255774, IMG submission 179972) | Coastal salt marsh microbial communities from the Groves Creek Marsh, Skidaway Island, Georgia - 101407AT metaG (version 2) | ecosystem: Environmental > Aquatic > Marine > Intertidal zone > Salt...
TCGCCCACATCGGCTCCACCGCGCTCAAAGTGACGAAAAAATCCACGAAGAGTTCTGCCAACGTCTTCTGATTTCCAGAGCTATACGAATGATATTTATCTGCTTTTGGCTTTATCGCGTGCGGATTTCTTTGTGCGTCTGCTCGTTTTCTTTCGTGCGATACTTCTCTCGGTTTTTGCAACTCTTTCGTTTCCTCGCACTCCTTTTGCACTCGTTGCATCTCTTTTGCCAATGATTCCTCGTCCGGTAACGTTATATTAGCCATAGGCGGGCATATTCCATGTCTTTGAAGTGTAAATAGCGCTAACAGACACAACGAATACGAGTTGAACGTCCCATTTATCGCATCGTTCACGTTCCAATTTTTCGCCCACATCTTGACACAAAAAACTAAATCTCGATACAGGCTGCTGTGATCCGCCACGAAACCCATCACCGCCGATTTGTACACTCCATCATTATGCACGCACACGTCGCACGCTACCCCTGTTTCTGGATCTCGAAACTTAACCAGAGGTACTCTCGCGTGCGCGATCAACTGGACGTCGTCGTACTTTCTCCATCTCAACTCGCTGGCAAACTTTGCCAACAACTGTACCCTCTTCGTCCTGTGCTGCCTCCTTTGCGCTCTCGGCCTGGGCGCGCCGCTCTGCGCATCTCTATACTTCCTCTCTTCTTCCTCGTTATACCACTGCGAGGACGGGTGAATCGTCAACGATACGTCTATATCCGAGTTTTTCGTGTGAAAAGCGCTCACAAACGACCCGAACGGGTCAATCGACACCGCGTCGAACTTCTGCTGCAACATCGTCTCCAGCTTCTTCAACAACCGCTCTCGCTTCACGTCGTCTTCCGCCGTCGCTTTTTGCGCCTGAACGCACTTCTGCAACGCTCTCTCCAGCTTCTCCATCGCTTCTTTCGACGGCATCTCCCCCGTTAACGAGCTCGCCACGTGTTCCGTCATCGCTCGCGCTAAAATATTTTCAGTCTCTTGCAAAGTTTGTTTCGGTGGAGGCAAAGCTCGGAAATTCTCCTCGTCCTCGTCCTCGTCGTATCGTCTGTTTCGTCGACCTCCTCCTCCTCCTCCTCTGCGATTATTACTGTTGTTATTGTTACGCCGACCACCTCTGTTGTCCACTTCTGCTTCGTCGCTTTCGCTCTCGTCGTCGTCTTCCTCGTCGGTACCGCTGCTCCCGACCTCCTCGTCGTCGTCGTCTCTAAATTCGCCGATCCTCCTCCTTCCCGACGAATGCAAAGCCGTTCTCTCGTCTTCTTCCTCTAACCCGTTCTCTTTCAAGAACGCGTCGAGTGGGACGCCGCGCTGGCGTCCGCGCGAAGACATTTGTTTTGTTATGTTATTCTTTCTCTCAGTCTTTCAGCGCCGCGCAAAGCCGCTTTCCAAAGTGCGTCAACACACTTCTCTCGTTGAAACACAAAAAACCGCCGCTGCTCGGTTCCTCGGAAATACAAAAAAACCCTAAATTTAAGAAAAAAGAGTTTTGACCAGTCAATTAAATTTTCTTCTTTTTTCTTTCCGCGAGAGGCAACTCCTGCCACGAAAAGTTTTTCGTTTTTATCTATAATCTCGCGAATACTCAAATTCGTTACATTTTTGCGCGCACGCACACACACGTCTCTCTTGTGTACACAGACAAAAAAACGGAGAAAAGCACAGCACACGCACAAAGAATATAAACGAAATGAGTCAAGTTGCCAGTAAAAACTTACTCGCCGGGGTCGCGAGACCGACGACGACGGCGAGGAAGAACGTTTCGAGAGTCGCGAAAACGATTCGAGCGATGGTGCGTTGAAAAGATTAGTCGCGGTTTTTTGGAAGGATCAGAGGTGGTTTGGGTGGGGGATTTGGATTGAATTTACGATTTGGAAATGCATAGTATATGTTTTTCGATACGTAGCTATCCTTATCCGTGCTCTGATACCTTCGCGTGATCGTTTGCGCGCGCGTTTTCGCGATTGTTTGTCGACGTGGCATCTTCGGGAAAGGCTGTCGTCACCACCGAATTTGTCCTTTGAGTTCGTTTTCTTCTATACTTCGTCGTCGATTTTATGTTCTAATGTGCGCATATACTGACCCTCGGTCTCTTTTAGTCCAACAAGGAATCATCCACGACTGAAGCGCAAAAGGTTGCCATCGCTACCTTGACTGCGTTCGCGACTTTGCAAAACGCGCAAATGGCGCAAGCCATCGACTTCCCGTCCATGCCGGCGACGGAGCAACAGCAGCAACAATCCGCGGAACAAACCGAAGCGTTCCCGAGTTTGTCGGCGCCGTCTACGACGGTTGCCTCCACCGATGCCTCTGGCTTGCCGGAAGGCTCCACGTGGAGATACTCCGAATTCATCAAAGCCGTCTTGGGCGGTAAAGTTGAACGCGTGCGATTCGCCAAGGACGGTTCGTCTTTGCAGTTGACCGCGGTGAACGGTAACAGAGCGACGGTCGTTTTACCGAACGACCCAGAGTTGGTGGACATTTTGGCTAAGAACGGCGTCGATATTTCCGTCTCCGAAGGCGAGCAACAAGGCAACGCGGCGAGTTTGTTGGGCAACGTTTTGTTCCCGATCATCGCGTTTGCTGGTTTGTTCTTTTTGTTCAGAAGAGCGCAAGACGGCTCCGGCGGTGCCGGCGGCATGCCGGGTGGCATGGGCGGTATGGGCGGCGGTGGCCCCATGGACTTCGGTAAGTCCAAGAGTAAATTTCAAGAAGTTCCGGAAACCGGCGTTACTTTTGTCGACGTTGCCGGTGTTGAAGGCGCGAAGTTGGAATTGCAAGAAGTTGTTGATTTCTTGAAGAACCCGGACAAGTACACGCAGTTAGGCGCCAAGATCCCGAAGGGTTGTTTGTTGGTTGGCCCGCCGGGTACTGGTAAGACCTTGTTGGCCAAGGCGGTTGCCGGTGAAGCCGGTGTGCCGTTCTTCTCCTGCGCTGCGTCCGAGTTTGTTGAATTGTTTGTCGGCGTAGGCGCTTCTCGTGTCAGAGATTTGTTCGAGAAGGCGAAATCGAAGGCGCCGTGCATCGTCTTCATCGATGAGATTGATGCCGTCGGGAGACAACGTGGTTCCGGCATGGGTGGTGGTAACGATGAAAGAGAACAAACGATCAACCAGTTGCTCACGGAAATGGATGGTTTCGAAGGAAACACCGGCGTCATCGTTTTGGCCGCTACCAACAGACCGGACGTTTTGGATTCCGCCTTGTTGCGTCCGGGACGATTCGATCGTCAAGTTACGGTCGACCGACCGGACGTTGCTGGTAGAGTCAGAATCTTGAAGGTGCACTCCAGAGGTAAAACCATCTCCGCGGATGTTGACTTCGAAAAGGTTGCCAGACGTACTCCGGGCTTCACCGGCGCGGACTTGGCCAACTTGATGAACGAAGCAGCCATCATCGCCGCCAGAAGAGAATTGACAGAAATTTCCAAAGAAGAAATCGCCGATGCGCTCGAAAGAATCGTCGCCGGTGCCGCCAAGGAAGGTGCCGTCATGTCGGAGAAGAAGAAGAGACTCGTAGCGTACCACGAAGCTGGTCACGCCATCGTCGGCGCGTTGATGCCGGAATACGACCCGGTCGCGAAAATCTCCATCGTCCCGAGAGGCGCCGCGGGTGGTTTGACCTTCTTTGCCCCGAGTGAAGAGCGATTAGAGTCCGGCTTGTACTCCAGATCGTACCTCGAAAACCAAATGGCTGTTGCCATGGGCGGTCGTGTCGCCGAAGAGTTGATCTTTGGCGCGGAAGATGTCACCACTGGTGCCTCGGGCGATTTCCAACAAGTCACGCAAACTGCGAGACAAATGATTGAAACCATGGGCTTCTCCAAGAAAATTGGTCAAATTGCGTTGAAAACTGGTGGCGGTCAATCTTTCTTAGGTGGGGAAATGGGTCGATCTGCGGATTACGGACCAGCCACGGCGGATTTGGTCGATAGCGAAGTCAAAGAGTTGGTGACCAGAGCGTACCGAAGAGCGAAGGATTTAGTGTCTATCAACATCGACGTCTTGCACCAAGTCGCGGACGTGTTGATGGAGAAAGAAAACATCGACGGCGATGAGTTTGAAAAGATCATGTTCAACGCCAAGTCTGAATTGTACTTGAAGCAAGACAACCCGGACGTCGCCGTTCCGTACATGTAAAATCGGAAACACGCGCGGAACGAGAACTAGAAAAAAGAGAGAAAGGAAAAAACGATCCACACACATAAAAGCTTTGCAATAACAATACACTTATTTGTACTATTCTTTACATTCACGATTACTATATATATAGGCTTACAACAACTACAGTACTGGTAACAATGTTCATTTATATGTACACATCCGACTTATGCGCGTCGAGAGAATCACTATTTCCTCCCGAGCTTATTTCCTTTCCCTTTAAACGACTTCTTCTTTCTGTTCCCACTGGCGCCTCCTCCACTTCCACCCGGCATGATTGCTTTCGCTAACTTCTTCCTGAGCTCGTTCAAGCCGTCTAAAAAGCCATTAATTGGTGATATTCCGTGCTGTCTCTCGTACACGTCGTTGACAGCTTTCATCATAACTAATGAGAAAACGAACTTTATCACTCGTTCGGGAGACGGCCCGCTTATCTCCGGTTCGTTGTTGTTGTTGTTGTCTCTCGACGAGGCGTGGCGTCGGTGAGGAGACATATCGTGAAGTTTCTCCGCGATATTTCGTCCGTCGTCGTCTCGCGCGCGCGGGGAATATGGAGTGCGAAGAAAGAAGTGCAGCACTTTTTATCATCCATTTTTCCTCTCGGGAAAAGACGAAAAGTCATCACAAAATAGATACACATATAGTATAGAAAGAAAGCGCGGAAGAGAAATGCCCAGAAGCGAACGCTGACGACAAAAAGAAACAGGACACGAAGGAAGACAAACACGCGACGACGACGACGACGACGACGACGACGACGACATTCAAAATGAGCGATTCGAAGAACAACTCTTTAAAGTTCACCAAGTTGGACGCCACCATTCCGAAGATGTTTTGTTCGATGATACACGCCTCGGTGCTCGTGTCACCTTCTTCGACCGTCGATGGCGGCGGCGGGGAGACCGCGGACTTTCCGACGCACCAAGCGGCGCACCACCCGGACGTTCACCGGTTTAAGAAGTCCACGAGTTCGCAGCACAAACCGTTTGGTCCGCTGTTTCGCCGCGTCTGGGTGCAAGGCGAAGTCGCGAAGAGCTTGAATAACGGTGCGTTGTTGACCTTGGACGACGGGACGGGACGGGTGGACGTGAATACGGACGGGGAGAAGAAGATTGAAGCTGGGTCGTACGTCTGCGCCATGGGATGGTTGAATAAAGAGAAGAGAGTGCAAGCGACGCACGTGATGGAGATTACGGACGGGAAGGTGAGGAAGAGTAGAGAACAGGCGTGGTCGATGGAAATTCGGGAGCTGTGGGACGGCATCAGAACGAGAGGCAATTTCTAAAACTAAACGCATCGTATCTGGTGTTTCTTTGTTGCAAAAAATGAGCGCTCGCGCATCTCTGTATTTGATAGTAGAAAAGCTAATAGTGTTGTTTGTAGTGTACATGTTTTCAGCGCGCCGTTTCCGCTCGGCGATTGAAATTGAACCCACCTAATTGAAATCTGTTGTTGTTTTGGATGTTTTGATTGTTTTGATTGTTGTTTCTTCCTAGTATCGGTGCTCTCGCCATTCTTCTCTGGTAGAGATTACCGCCACCGCTACCGTTTGCGGTAGCGCCGTTGTTGTTATTACTCCCGTTGTTTCGTATGTTTGCAATCGCGTTCGCTTCTTCTTTTCCGATGGCAAAAAAGTTCTCGATTACGCCCGGTGGTTGTTGATTTCTTCGTCTTCTCCCAAAGTTATTGTTGTTGTTGTTGTTGTTGGCGGTGTAGTTATCGTAGATCCCGCAGTTCACGCGAAACTGCGGGTATCTCTCAATTATTGAACACGCGTAAACGTAAGGGACGTGGAATCGCATCAAACTTTCAATCGGCGCTTGCAAACACACCAACACGTCTCGAATGGCCGTCACGAACGGCACGAACGCGTCTACCCTATGTCGAGTCCGCACCATCGTCCCGTCGTCGTCGATGACGCTCGATACTCCAGCAATCAACATCCTTCCGAGCGTTCTCGCTATGTACGTATACACGTGCGTCTTCTCCAAACGATGAAACCACTTCCTCAACAAAATAAAAAGCTTATTCCCTCGTTGCATCTCGCGGCTGTAAAAAACTCGCACTTCGCATCCTAAAATCGTCTCCACGATATCCCCGAGACGATTAAACTCTCTGCAATCCGCATCGGCGGCGATTGGAATCAGCGTGTTCAAAAGCGCGTCTCTCCACGCGTTGAAATATTGGTGCGTTCGATCCTTCGCCGTCGGCGCGAACCACTCCAATAACCGTTCCCGTCGAGACCGTCTCGGTAGGTTCGTAAACGTCGCTTGGCACACTCGGCACCGCGTTTCTGCGTTCGGTGACGATGATATATGTGTATATATGGTAGTAAAACAAATAGAGAGAGAGAGAGAGTCAGCGAGAGGATTTCAAAAGAGAGCTTCAGCACGCGAAAGAGAAAGAGAAAGAGAGAGAAAGTTTTGTTTCTCGCACCCGTGTTCCCACTGTTTTGCAAACTGACCGACTGCCAGTGTCTCAGGCACCTCGCGTGCACGTGCCCGGCGCTTCCGGAGCAATTGCACGGACTAATCATGTCTCCTAAATCCGTGCCGAAACAAAATCGGCACTGTATGGGCTCGCTGTTGTTGTTGTTGTTGTTGTTGTTATTATTCACGTTCGAGGACGATAACGACCTCGAAAATTCCGGCGAAGAATACGACGCGAGTTCTTCCCGAGGACGACGAACCGAAGAAGGAGGAGAAGGCGGTGGAAGTGGAAGCGGACGAATGCGCATCGGCCGACGTCCTCGTCTCTTGCACAGCTCGATGAACGCGCCGCAGGAGAGGAACACGGCGAAGCGGACGTGTCCGGGGTTGATGAAGAGCATGTGGAAGTTCTGCGCGACGAGAGAGGAATTTGTAACGACTTTCTCACCAACGAGGTTTGACTTTCGCGCGTTCGCGGTGTCGTCGTCGACGCGTCGTACCAAAGCGCGTATGAAAGTAACAGTAAGATTACCACGTTTACATAAATTTCGGGATTGCTGTTAGTATTATAATTAGTGTTAACAAAGTGGTATTAAAACAAAACGGTACGGCAGCGTATGCTAAAATCTCTCTCTCTCTTTTTTTCTCTCGTGTTCGCGTTCATCGACGATAAAACTTTTTTATTCGCTCGGTTCCGCGACGGTCCTCTCCTCCTCACCAAACGGCGGCGCGTTTTTCGAGTAGTACACCCCCAGCATCAACAACACGTCCGCGGTGAACACCCCGGCGAACGATTTCCACACGAACGGAATCAAAACGTTAATCAACGGAATCGCGATGAAGAGCAAGTTCAAAGCGTCCTTCTCCTTCGCGCCGCAGTCTCTCGCGCGCAAAGAAGGCACCGTAAACATCCACACGGACCACATGCCCATCAATCGCGCGATCGTCGGTTCCTCCGACGGGTAAATCACGTTAAACGCCAGCAACCCGCCGACGAGAATCGCCAAGTACGCTTGGACTTCAAACACCGTGTACAAAACCGTCCCTTTCGTGGCTGGATTTTTCTTCTTTTTCGCCTCGCCGGAACTGCTCGGCGCGAACGTCGTCGCTGTTTTTTTCACGAATTTGTTCAAGTCGCGGTCGAACGAATCCGGAACGATGGACGATGCTTTCGTCGCCGTCGTCGTCGTCGAAGAAGAAGAAGAACTCGTCTCCCCGTCTTCGGTCCCATCCTCGCTCGTCGCTCTGAGAAGAAGTTGACGACGTCGCATTTTTCGGACGACGTAGACGTCTGATGTTTTCCCCAACACGTTTACGAATGTTGATGATGATCTTTTCGTTATTCCCGACGACGACGACACGGACGACGCTACTCTCGACGTCGACGCGATCATGGTTGCTCCTCTGATTGCAAAACTCATGTTTTTTTTTTAGTCTCTGTGTTCTTTTATGCTTTTGCGCGCGCTCTAGTGTGCGTGCATATTTGAGCTTTCCACATGAAAAGATATGACCCATGCATCGTTTAGGGTGTGAATGCCACTTTCCGCCACAACACCCTCTCTCTCCTTCAAAAAAAAAAGCCGCGCACCTCCATCAATCATGGTACGTCCACTACTACTCTCTCGTTGTTTCTCTCTCTCTCTTTCTTTCTTTCTTCTTCTCTCTTGCTCGCGGTGTTATTGCACACGCGCGCATTTCCTTTCGAACGATACACCACCAAAATCGGCTCTTCTAAAAGTTTAAAGTTGTTGTTTGGGGAAAATTTTAAGAGAGAGAGAGAGGGATAATTGGATGAGGGGAAAGTTTGCCCGCGCGCGCGTTTTGTGTATTCGATCGTCTTTTACGTTTCTCTCTCTCTTTCTCTTCGATGCGTTCTCACGGTTTACTCTCTCTCTGCATCTTTCTCTTTCAAACGCAAAACAGGTCGTCTCGGACAAGGAGCAAAAAGCCTCGTTATTTTCCAAGCTGTTTTCTAGCAGCCACGGGAAGCACTCGAAGGGAGATTCCGCGGGAACGATGGAAGCAAAAACGACGACGACGACGGAACAGTGGCGACCACTCCCGCCTTCACGGGAGGAACCGAATTTCGAAGTGAGGTCACCGCGCGATAGTTCTAGTAACGATTTTGACGGCGAGGGACGAGCGACGACGAGTTACGCGTCGTCGCCGAAGGATCATTTCCAATCGACGCAGGCTAAAATGAAAGCGTTGAACGCGATGAAGAAAGCGGGCGAGCAAACGACATCGACGAAGAAAAAGATGTCCTCGGAGACGAAGAGAGCGATAAAGTCCTCGCGAGAGGCAAAGTTTCGGAATTATTTGAACGTGGATGGAACTTTAGATAAGCTGACGAGAGCGTTGGACGATTTGTTGAGAAGTAACGTGAAACCAGAATCGCCGTCGGATTGGTTAGTCGCTCGATTATCGGAAGACTACGGGAACAAACTGAAAGAAGCGCAAGAAGATTTAGAAGAACAAGTGAAGGAAAACGAGAAATTAAAAGAAAGATTAGAGAAATCGAGACGGTTCGTGCATAGATTACAAGAAGATGTGGAAGATTTGACGAAAAAGTTGCAAGAGGAGAAGGAGATGGCGGAGGCGGTTGCCGCGAGAGCTATGCACGAGCCGCAAGAGGTAGCGATGTTGAAAGAGGAATTGAGAGAGGTGATGGAAGATGCTAACGAAATGGCAGATTTAATTCGCGAATACGAACAGAGAGAAGAGGAGCGGTTGGCGTTGCGAAGCGCGAAGAAAGAGTTGCAAGGGGATCGAGAGAGGTACGGAGATGGAAATGTACCGAGCTCTCGTTCGTCGGACGCGTCTTCGACGAGATTGATGCGATTCGAAGAGATTAAAGAAAAGGTTAGGAGACAACACGAAGAAGCGCAGAGGTACAACAAGCAAAATGGGAGCGGTAGGACGTCGCCGACGGCTTCGGAATTGAGTTCGCAGTACATGGACGACGATGCGCCTAGATTAATGATGTCTCCGTCGAAGAGGATTACCGAAAGCGAAGGGAAATTGTTGTTTTAGCTTTTGAAAATAAAAAAAAACTGTGTTAATGTACTATATCACCACTACTGTACTAATGAATCACTGCGTTGATATTGCACAAATCTATATATATTATATATATATCTATTACTACTTCGTTTTACTACTACGTACTATTGCTGTATCATTTTACACGTATAGCGAGGGCGCGAAGACGATGCCTCTTCGCAACAATTCTGCGCCTTTCTCAAACTTCTCGCGTAAATTCTCATCACCGCACGCCATCGCCGCCCTTCCGAGCTCCAGCATCAACTCGTCCAATCGACGCATGGCTCGAACGATCGTGCCTTCAAACAAATCCGTTCTCAACAATACTTCCGAAAATGTCTTCCCTCCCGCCCAATCGTACACGATTTCCACCAAGAACGTTCGAAACGAATCGACGTATTTCTCAACGTCGATTTCGAGTTTTTGTTCCAGTTGCGTATCGGCGATGAGTTTTGCCGCGTCCAAAACACCTTTGATGGGTAACTCTAATTTCTTCGGTATGGTTGGCTTTTGATTCGATTTTTCCGTTGGAACGAACATGGAACACAGAGCGACGAGTTCTCTTGGCGTCGCTTTCGCGAATGCACCGTTAAACATCAACTCAGTCGCCAAGAGTTCATCCGCCGTGTCGATTTCGCAAGCGCATCTACCTTTGGGTAAAACAACGCCGTCGGCATCCACGTGGTTCAGTTTCCGCAAAACTTTTGACCGCGACGATAACTCGTCGCGGAATTTGGACAGTTCGCTCGTTCTTATTCGCGAAGACAACACTCTGGATCTTTCCTCGAGAGTCGCTTTTTTCTCAAACAGCGCTTTTTCGTCGTCTTCTTTTGCGTTTTTATCCTTCATATTCGCTCTGAGTTTCTTTTGCTTTTCGTAATACGTTTCCGCGTCGTCGTCCCCGGATTCATACAACTGGTGCTTTCTAATCTTTTCGCGAACGGACTCGAGCTCTTGAACCGTCGACGCGTAGGAAACCTCTACGCATCCCAGTGCATTCACGGAGTCCAAACTCGGCACGTCCGGTAAACCTTTCTTCTCTTTGAACGTTTGCACAATCGTTCGAACGCTTTCGTATACCGCGTCCCTAGACGTCGAATCGCGCAAGTCGTCGGACAACTCCAAGATGAGTTCACCTATGTTCGCCACCAAGGCAAGACTAACGGGAACGATTTCCGTCGTGTTTCGTTTACGTTTCTTCTTTTCCCCTTCCAAAATCGTCCCGCCTGCATCGATGTTGACATCCGCTGGGGTCAAAATACCTTCAGAAGCACCCGGTCCTACGCGCATCAAGCAATCGATGACGACTGTTTCCGGCGAGGTATCTTTCGTCGAAGGATCAATCCCTCGCATTTTCAACATCTCGTCCGAGAGTTGATAGGCGTTCACGACGCATCCCCATCCGAAATCGTCGTACCCGTTGCGGATTTTCAGCAACCTACCCGGCGTGAGAAATTTCATCGCGCGCGTCGGCTCGAGCTCGTGTCGTTTCAACTCTTTTTCCAATCGCCGCGCGTGTTCGATGAGTAATCCGTATTCCGTGGATTCTTTGCTCACGTTTTTAAGCTTTTCATCTATTCTGGAGATTTCTTCGCGCACTCGCTCGCGCTCGATTTTCATTCCAGGAACCGCTTTAGCGTGTTGATAGGAGTGAAACGAGCGTTGAATGACGAATTCTGCGTCCATCGTTCCGCTCGCCCGTTTCAACAAATTCAAAATGGAATAATAACTCAACTTGAACTCCGAGTTCAACGCCTGCGGTTTACCTTGTAACATTTCGCGCATCGCGGATTCTTCCATCTTCTCGTCCGCCATGACGATGCATATACCGCGGTCGTCTTTGCCTCGTCTACCCGCTCGCCCGGACATTTGCGTGTACTCGCCAGGTGCTATGACACGCTCTTCGCTTCCGTCGAATTTCTTCACCGCGGTGAAGACGACCGTTCGCGCGGGCATGTTCAAACCCATCGCGAACGTCTCCGTCGCGAAGAGACATTTGATCA
>Ga0255774_10003483_pt1 | contig 11578 bp, 3 predicted proteins | sample 101ome_17_FD_179972 | JGI IMG/M metagenome (GOLD analysis project Ga0255774, IMG submission 179972) | Coastal salt marsh microbial communities from the Groves Creek Marsh, Skidaway Island, Georgia - 101407AT metaG (version 2) | ecosystem: Environmental > Aquatic > Marine > Intertidal zone > Salt...
GGCAAATAGAAAACGAGTAAAGAAGCATTAGATGATGTAATTAAATTAGCTAACGCACTGAGAATGACACCTACTATCACGTCCTCTGGTGGCGGGTTTCATTGTTACTTTTCGATCAATCACGATATAGATAAAGATACGTGGTTAAAGCTTTCATCACTTAAACGCGACATTACAACTCACTTAAACATTAAAGCTGACCGTGCAGTCGACATGGATAGCGCAAGAATTCTACGACCAGTTGGTACACATAACCGTAAGAAAGAAGTAGCTGTACCAGTTAAGTTAATTAAGAAAGGTATTCAATACCCTATAGACGTTGTCATATCTAGATTAGAAAACTACATTTCAGACAATGATGTAAAGCCAGTGCCAAGTGCGGTGCGGAAAGAGAAAGTCGTTAACCCGTTTGCAGCAGCGTTGGGTGACTATCCAGAATCAGACGCAAATATAATTGCTGAGCATTGTTCGGCAATAAGAGAGTTTAGAGATACGCAAGGTAATGTATCAGAACCTCATTGGCATAGAGCAATCGGTGTAATTAAACATTGTAAGAATGGTGAGCAGATAATCCATGACTGGAGTAAAGGTCATGCAAACTATTCTGAATCAGAAACGCAATCCAAGATTGATGAGTGGGCAGTTGGGCCAACCTCATGTATAGAAATGGATAAGCACTTAGGGTGTAGAGAAAAGTGTCCTATGGCGGATAAGTGTATGTACCCAATACAGTTGGGTCACAGTGAAGAAGCAGAATCCGTCGCGCACGAGACGCCTGTGGCCGACGAGCCCGTAAAGAACGACGACGACGTAATTACAATCGAAGGGCAGAAGATACCTTATTGGCCTGCTAGCGGTTACCGTTGGAACGGATCGATGATTTCACGTTCCATAGTGGACGAAGACGGCGTTGTTTCATGGAGACCTTTCTCTAAATCTTTCTTATATCCTATAAACAGAATACAAGACTCGGAAGGTACATGGGTTATTCACTGGCGTGCCAAGGAGAAGAACGGAAGTTGGCGTGAGTTTTTTATGCCTACAGCAGAGTTAGCGTCTACAGATTTAATGGCTAAGACGTTATCTGCGCACGAGATATTTTTATTAAAAACAAGGAACGCGAAAATTGATATGGCTGAATTTGCAGAAGGTCTAATCGAAACACTACAGTCGTGGCGAGTTGAAACTAAAACGTTTAAACAGTTTGGTTGGACGGAAAAACGAGATGGATTTGTGATGGGTACTACAATGATAAAAGAGAACAGCGAAGAAACTGTTCTGTGTGACCCTGATATGCCCCTTGATATTGCACAAGACTTTGGAACGTCTGGCACTTTAGATGAGTGGGTTAGCAATATAGACAAACTGTATAATAGAAAAGGTGCAGAACCATTCCAGTTTGCACTATGTCATTCAATGGGTTCAATTCTTGTCGAGTTGATGGGTTCATCTAACTGGCACGGGTTACCACTTGCATTTACTGGTCACGGCGGTACTGGTAAATCAACAGCCGCAAAGATAGCGTGCGGCTTCTACGGCAATCCAGAATATATGGAACGCCAAACGGGGGAGCAAGGTTCGACCCTTAATGCTGCAATTAAACGTATTGCCATTATGGGGTCGGTTCCTATGCTACTAGACGAATTCTCAGGCAGGCAACCAGATGAACTTACTCGTACTGGTTACGCATTGGCTAACGGTAGAGATAAAGAGCGACTAGGTTCTAGCGGTAAGTTTGCTACAGTTGGTGGTCAATGGTTTAAGAACTCATTCATTACATCTAACGATTCAATCCACGAAAGCATCAGTAAGTTGCCGGCAGGGTACAGAGTTGAAGCGACGCAGTTGCGTTTCTTTGAAGTCCAGTTGCCAGAGAACTTTACGCTAGATACTTTCTCAGATATATCTCAAGAGTTTGTTGAGAATCACATGGACAATGTCTACGGCGAAGCATGTCGCCCATACATTCGTTTCATTATGAAGAACACTGACTGGGTCAGACGCCAGTTGGTTGCAGCGAGAGCTAAATTTAACCCTAAGTCACAAGAAGATAACAAAGAACGTTTCTACCGTGACACCATTGTTACCGCATGGGTAGCAGGTAAGATTGCTCAGAAGTTAGGTTTGATTAGCTACGACGTAACCGCTATGAAGAACTGGGCTCAAGACCAAGTAATGAAGATGCGTGACAGCCGTAAGGAATCTAATACTGATATTACAGAACACGTCGCGTCGTTCATCGCTACGCTTCCAGGACGACTAATCATAACGAAACACTTCGGTGATGCCAGAGCTAAAGAGAAAGAGCGTCCGATGGAGATCATGCGTGGGCCTGCTATCGGTCGTGTATGCACGGAAGATAAGAAAATCTACATAACTGCTAAAGCACTTACTGACTGGTGTAAAGAGCATGGAGTAGCACCTGCAGCAATCAAAGAAGAATTTGACAGAGGTAACTACATCATTCCAGATACAGACGGAAAACCAACGCACAAGATTTATATCGGTTCTGGTTCTACAGTACCGAGTGGTCAAGCACGTTGTTATGAGTTTAGATATGGAAAGATATTCGGCAGCAACGCCCCACTAAACATCGAAGAAGATGAAGAAGGCGTGCATACCGAGTCTAATTTACTTAAGGAATAGAGGCTCTTTGTCTGAAAGATTTCTTTTTTCTTTAATAGACTTTTTAATACGCTCATACGGGTATCTAGTTAAATCACTAATTGGCCTGCGTTTAAATTCTGTAGAAGAACCGAATAACTTTTGAAGTTTTACTTTGGCTTCTTGTAGTTTAAAGAATTCTTTTCTAGCGTCTTTCATTTTCTCAGCGTACTTAGCCTTGTCTTTGCCAGTAGCTTTTTTGTGGGCCTTCCACGCATTGTTGTAGTCTGTTTTTATCTCGCCGGTTCTTTCAGATACCCATTCTTTTATTTCGTACTGACGAGAACGCTTATACTTAAGGTCTTTTAGTTCACTAGAAGGGATACCAAAAGCGTTAGCAATTAAACTTGCATTACTAAACTTAGTATTTGCCATTAGCACATCACCGTTAGTATTAGTGAAGCCTTCATATCTAAGTCTAATAGACTCCATTGGGAACTTAATACCGTTAGGCATAATAGCTTCGATTGCTTTGTACGGATCTCCGTTTTCCATATACTTTCTAAAACGATCAGTTCTATTAAACCATTGGCTAGTAGGGCCTAACAGCGTGTCAGTAACCCACGCTTTTTGCTCTCTTTGAGTTCTGCCAAAGTCGCTGTAAGGACTAAAACCGAAAAGGTTTGCTTGTGATAGTTTAGCGTTACCATCTACTCCTATCATTCCTAGCATGCCTTTAGTCAGTAAGTCTTTAGCAAGTCCGTCATCCATGTTTTCATTTATGTAGTCTTTTAAACTTGATGGTGGTTTTTCTTCATCTTCGCCGTCTAGCAAATCACCTAACCCGCCAGCTGCCCAGACAATCGCCCCTACAAATGGCATACCTACTGCGCCAGCTGCTAGGAACGCATAGCCAGTCATAGCAGTAAAAGTTCTTGCCGCTGCACGTTTTTCTTCTTGGCTATAAACATCTGCGCTGTCCCACCAAGTTTTAGCTGCGTTAATGTACGCCCAAACCATCATAAATCTGTACTTTTGGTACTGCATGACAAGCTTAGTACCCTGGTTTGCGCCTTTAATAATAGCTGGAGCGTCAGCTTCCGAGAAGTTACCTTGTGTATCTTGTACTACAGATATCGCGTAGTCTAAAGAAGTCATAGGCGTCGTAGCTACATTACTCTTAGAGCGTAAAGCTTTTCTGGCTTTAGTAATATTTTTGTTTTTAATGAAACTAGGATCAGACTCTGCTAAGTCATAAGCAGCTACCGCAGCAGATACACGGTTGTACATCTCGACTAATCTTGCCCATTGGTAAGCTGCATGACTTACCTTGTTAAGTAAGTTGTTTGCTTTATCTACGTATTTAAAACCGCTATTCTTTGTATCCGCTTCATACAAGTCTTGTTCAAGACCTACGTCTAGTAGTTCTTTTAACTGTAATGTTTCTAGAAGCTCTTTGTACTTAGCGTTCTCACCAGTTAGCTTATCAAAATCGATAGTAACTTTGGGTTTAAAGAACATAGCTGGGTTAAGGCTTTGCAGTTTAGGTAACCCAACAATATTAGCGGCTACTCTATAACCTTTAAATAAAGATCTCCATGCTTTGCTTTGACTGCCAAAGTCACCGGTCAATCTTGGAATAGTAACTACAGCTGGTTGAGTAGCATTTTGAAGATGATAACTCAGAGAAGATGTGAGCATGTACAAGGTGTTAACACTTGCAATTTTGTTCTCTAAAGCGCCTACCCACTTGACGCCGTGTTTGTGGTCTTTCAGCTCTCTGTTGTAATGATACTGGAGTAAGTTCCAGATAGGCATTAACTCGTTTTTATCAGACTGAGCTTCTTTTCTAGCTTGCGCTAATAGCTGATGAACATTTTCTCCATGCTCCATAGTAGCTATAAGACCTGCATCAGCAAGACCGTTAGACCTAAAGGCTTTAAACATATCTTGTTCAAAACCGGCACGGTTCATACGTTTTAGCTGCGTAGTTCGGGCGTTACTATCATCTAAAGACTTAATATATAAATCAGCTACCAAAGACTGAAGTTGTTTAACTATTTCTTTTTCACTAGGAGATAAGTCTTGAGAATGACCTAAAACTTCGTCTGCTTTTATTGACCCTAATACTTGCTGTAAAACCTTAAAATTGTTAGTTCCTGCTCCATAGAATTCCTCTTTCATGGAGTATTCAGAGTCTTCTGCTGAGTAGCTATCTTTGTTATCCTCTAGGAATTGCATAGCTTCTGCTTCAGAGTCAAACATAGACACGACGTAATGGTCAGCGTCCCTCATTAACTTTTCTAGGTTATCTCTATTTTGTTGGCTATTTGATTCTTGAACCGCTTTCTCTGCAGCTACTAATTCTTTAGACCTGAGTACAGTTACCCAGTCACCAAAACGTCTTAGAGGTGCGTATGGGCCACGAAGACCTGCTGCGTTAAAAAACTTACTGCTATCTTTACCAGCTAAATCTGCTGCAATTTTTTGCTTGCGCTGTAACATTTGCTCGCCATGGGCAAACAAGTCTTTAACGATACTTTGCTCTTCTTCAGATAAAGCGTTAAAAGCAGCTTCTAATCCAGCGTCAATTTCTATTTCTTCGTCTTGGTTAAACTTTTTGTCGAATAAGTCTGGGTGCGAATCTCTAGGGTCATAAGCCCATTTCTGCTCTACAGTAGACTTAGCTATTAGTTTAGATAATACTTGCTGTCTTTCGTCTGACAAGCTTTCTACTCTTTGTAGTATTCCTTCTATAGCAAACTTAATCTTGTTAGCAGTCATCCTCTTGGCGTCAAACTCTTGGTGTAAACGCACAATAGAAGGCATTTGTTCTGCGTACTCTTCTATTAATTGGTGTAAAAACTTAAGTCTATCTACGCCTCGTTTAAATAGGTTTCCGATAGTCTTCATCTTAGTAGCAAGAGAAGGATTGCTCTTCTTAAGCTCTTTGATTGTTTTGTTTACTTCTTCTTTGTTTTTGTCTTGGTTTAGAGAGTAAAGAATAGGATCGCGTCGGAAAGAGTTTTTCTCTGCTCCATTAGCGTGGGTCTTAACATCTTTAGATAGTGCCTTCCATGCAGCACCGTACGCCATGTCAACAATGTCTTGACCAGTTACTTCTATATTCGTTTCGCCTAAGAAGTTTCTAAGTGCGTTTTGGAAAGCGTCCCAAATACGTTTTAGTAGTTTGCCGCCTTCGGTATTAGTGCTTGGCTCAACACCGCTGTTGACCATTTCTTCTATGAAGTAAGCTACTACTTCTTCTTTTACAAATTCTTCGTCTACGTTTTTGTCTTTTATAAGCTGGCTGACGTTTCTTATAGCTCTATCAGCAACTACGCCTTCCTTACCTTCGTTTGTCAAAGCCCAGTTAGTTATCTGGCTAAAGATTTCTTCTACGCCTTCATCGCCTAGAATCTCATTTATACCAACATGCACACCAACTTCGTGCATGAATATGCCCATTTCATTGCCAGCTCGGATGTTGTCAGTTACGAAGAATATTTGTCCGTCGCTATCAACAAAGCCTTTAGCAGCAGCTGGGATTTCTCGCCCTAGCACTGCGCTTGCTTGAGCTGCGCTTTTAAATATAGTTACTCTGCCACTATCAAATAACTCATCAGCTTTATCTTTACCTACCAAGTTATCAAACAGCTCTTTAATTGTTTGTCTGTTTGCTGCGATTTTAGGTTTATCTTCCTCTGAAAGACTGTACTTAACGCCTTTAGCTGCAAGAGCATCGACCCTCTCTTGGAAACCTTTAAAGTCGTCATTTGATAACAGATCGCGCAGAGTTTTGTCGTCTACGAACCAGTTTTCACCAAGTTTTTCTTCAGCGTACTTGCTAGCTTGTTCTATTAGTTTTAGGTTTTCTCTGTTGAGTTGTTTTTTGCCTTTGTTTTTAGGTTGGCCAGCTCCTTGTTCAGTTTCCTGAGTTTCGGAAGTAGTTTGTGCACTGTCAATTCTTTTATTTTCATCTTCTATCCTTTGTTGTAACTGCTCTTCTTTCTGGTCATTCGCTAAGGTTGTTAAAGTGTCAGCAACTTCTTCTTTAATCAAGTTAACTACTTCTTCCGAAGCTTCAATGTTACCGTCGTTTAAGCCGATAGTACCTTTTAGCGTACCGTTTTCATTCTTTTGAACCATTACGGCCATTGAGACTGCAAATGCTTTTTTCTCAATATCTGGGAGGCTGTCAAAATCTATAGCACCTTGAGGTTTGCCCATATTCCAGAAAGCCCTAAGTTGGTTTAGTACCTCTGCATTAGAATAGATATTTGTTTCCAAAAACTCTTTAATTTTTGCGTTAGCCTCAGCAACGTCTTGTTCTTGCTCTATCCGTCCTTTTTCTTCAGCAGCTTTATCAACAGCAGCTTTGTCTTCTCTATTTAAAGCTCCTACGTCCGTTTGAGAATCGTTAGGTGACTTACGCTTAGTCATTCCTGAATCTACGTCAAGCAAGTTTGCGTCTGCGTCGCTAACCCCTGTGGAAGTATCTACAGTACCTTCCAACTGCTGCATAGTTTCGTCTACTTCTTCCGCTTGGTTACGGTTTTTCTGAGCAAAAAATTCTTTTAGCGTTTCGTTACCAGCTTTCTTTTCAATCTTTTTCTTTAACTGTATAAATGCTTGCTGAGCAGCTGATCTATTTTTAAGGCCAGCCCTTTTAGCAATTTCTGTGTAGTTAAAGGTGCCTCTAGGAGTTATTAAATTACTTAAGTCGTTGCTAAGGGATGCTTTCTGTAAGACGTCTGCAACTTTCTGTTGAGAAGAAGTTAGTCTGTTTCTACCTGTAGCACCTTCATTCAGATAATCAGTTAGTGTTTTAGCAGCAACTTGTTGTGGAGCCACATCTTTTGGCTCTACTTTAACTACTTCTTTTTTAGGTGTAGCTTTTTTCTTAGCTGCTTTCTTCTTAGTAGGTGCAGGTTTCTTCTTAGCTGCTTTGGCAGCGTCTTTATACCTTTTCTGGTTTTCTTTAGATAAACCTAGAATGTCTTTAGTCTTTAAACTAAAGTCTTTGTTATCGATTAAAGAAGTTACTAAGTCGTTTTCTGCTTGTAGAGGATCGGCTTCAGCTGCCGCTTCTTCCTCTTGCTGCGCTTTTGCTTCCGCTTCTGCTGCAGCTGCTTCTTGCTCTTGACGTCTAACTTCATTAAAAGCTTTAGCACGCTCTGCGTACCAAGGTACTTGTTCGTTATTCATAATGGCTTCAGACTCACGTCCTCTTGCCGCTAGAATCTTGTTAATTTCTCTAATTGCTTTTGGTATTGTTCCGCGCTTAACGTCGCTAGTCCAACCAGTATTTGTATCTACGTTAGTGCCAACAGCGTCTACGACTTCTTGGTCATTTCTCCAGTCTTCACCAAATAGGCTAGAAACTAAGTTTTCTGCTTGTTTCTTAATAGGAACAGGCTTCGCTTTAGGCTGCTCAACTACTGTTTCTGTAGTTTCTGGTTCTACACTAATTTCTTCAGCTGTTTGTGTTTCAGTTTCTTTAGCTGTTTTAGCAGGTGGTTTCAGCGCTTGTAACTTAGCGTTAGTCCACTCACCCGGCATCAAGTTTTCTGCTGCTTCTGTTTCTACTGCGTTAAGAGTAGTAACGTCACGTTGTTCGATAGCCGCTTTACGGCGTGCTACCAAGTCGGCAATATATTCTGGGTCTGCGTTTTGACCTGAAGCTTTCCATGCAGCATGCTCATCAAGAGCTTTAAGGTGCATTTCTCTACGAGTAGCTCCATCTATAGTTGGGCTGACGTATTTTAGGAAACGCTTAACTACTTCGGACTCATTGTCTTCGTAGATGAAATCATCGTTTTCCATCTGCCACTGTAAAAACTGTTGCCCTAGTTCGGTGTTAGGGTCTAATGCGTTTGCTGTGTTTACAGCGTCTTCATCTTGTTTGCCCAACTTCTCGAAAGCGTTCTGACTAACAAAAGTCTTAGCGTGTGTAGCTCTTTGGTTTTTTAACTCTACTTGTAGTTTTTCGTTTGCAGCTTCTAGTTCAGCAGCATCTTGCGCTTGCTGATATTCTTCTCTAATCCTTTTGATAATAGGATGGTTTTGAAGTTCAGCTACCTCTTTTATATCTAAGTTTTTAAGCTCAGTATTTTCATATTTAGCTATAAGACCATCTTCGTTGAAAGTATTATCGTTCGGGTCGTAAGCTCTTTTAACGTCCTCTACAAATTCTGCGTTTTTAGCAGCGTCTTCTGTCACTACTTCCGCAATCTTAGATACAGCATCCGCAGAAGTATCTTTTTTGCCCAGTAGCTCTTTAGCTTTATTGTATACAGCACCTGTACTACTTAAACCTGCAGACTGAGAGAAACCTGTAAGACCGCCGACAACGGCAGAACCACCTACACCTTCCATCAAATTTTTATCTTGAGCCCAGTTTTGACCTATCTGCTGTAAAGGCTCTTGGAACATTTCTTCACCAGCTTCTATACCAGCAGCAAGTGTTTTCTTACCGAAGCCCTTAGTAGTAGACTCAAGAAGGCTTTTACCTTCTAACTTGTTAAGAATTGCTGTGTCAACGTCAAGACCTAATTTACGCTGAAGACCGCCAGTGAAATAACTACCTACACCTGACACAATATTAGTAGGCAGGTTTTTGTATAAATCTATTTTGTTTTCTAAGTAGCTCTGGTCGTTACCCTCTTGGCTCATGCTAGTTTCAGCACCAGATGTACCAATCATCTGCATTGTTTCACCAGCTGGTACAGCAACTTTTGTGCTAGCGCCCAGAACTTTAGCGCCTTTAGCGAATACGCCACCCGCAACTACTTGAGGTGCGGACTCCGCAATAAGGTTAAATATCTGACCTGGGTTGTCTTTTATGAACTCTGCTACAGCACCCCCAGTATCTACTACATAGTCAAAGTAGTCACCAACACTAGCATCTGGGCCTAATTCTTCTACAGCACCTACAATCTTATCACTTAGGATTTGCTTCATTTCTAACTGTCTGTCAGATAGAAGCGCTTGATCGATGTCACCGCCTTTTTCCATTAACCAAGCTGATAACGGCTCAGTTATTTGGTCTACTATAGGTATGTAATTACCAATACCGACTAGACCGCCAGCTGCTTTTACAGTTCCTGATAGAGCTGAAGTTGCTACATCAGCTACATCTCGCAAGCCAGAGGTTTCTTCAGTTTTAAATTTGTACTCACCGTCTTGCTCAGGCTGAGGTTCAGGAGCAGGTTCAGGTGCTTGGTAATTAATAGTCTTTTGTAATTTGTCCCAAGCTTCTTCAATAGTACCGCCTTTAGGGACGTCTACTTCATATTGATCGCCTTGTACGTCGAACTCATAAGTGTCTACAGGCTCTTTGTTATATTTTTCGTAAAGATCTACAGGTTCGCGGTTTTGGTAGTTCTTATACAAACCTCCGAACTCATCTTTTTCTCTATCGTCGTTGTAGTAAATTGGAACTTCAATGGCCATGGTTACTTCCTAAGTTATCGACGCCCGTATCTTATTTCTTCTTCGTTTTCTTTCTTTTTACCTCTTACGCCGTTACCCATATCTACGTAACCTGTGCCGGAGTTAGTATTCGTTTTGCTATTTAAACCTTTAAGTACCTCGCTAGCGTCATTTACTTTCTGTTCAAGGTCTTCTTTAGTGCCATCAGTGAAAGGAACTATATTTGTTACAAGTTTTTGGTTATCAACCAAGCCACCACCTGATTTGTTATTTTTCTTTATTTGAGATTCTGTCAGTTGATTAGCGTAAATCTGCTCTGATAACTTAACGGAACCACCTGGGGAAGACCAGTAAAACAGACCATTTTTTAAGTCGGTTTCGTCTCTGCCTTCAGAAATAACGTCTAACACTTCTCCATTTTTGCCTGTGGCGACAATGGCAAAACCGCCACCATCTCGTGCTCTTTTTTCAACGCCTATATCTAAACCATTTTTATCGTCTATATAGGCTATAGCAGCGTCGATACCAACCTTGCCACCGTACCCTTCAGTCAAGCTTTTTTGAACTTCAGCAGATGTTTTAGCAGCGCCATCAAGAATTTTCTTGAGGTCTTGCGCATTGTACTTAGCTTCCATTGCGGCGCCGATCTCAGGATTAATGTTTTTGAGCTTTGAAATGTAGTCTTGGTACCCTTCTTCTTGGGTTTTGTACACACCATTTTTAACGTTCGCCTGGTACTCAAGTAGCGCATTGTTTTGCAACTTATCTTGATCGAACTTTAGCGCCGCCCATTCGTTTTCCCTTATCGCCGCGATGTTAGCCTGCTGCTGCCCTTCAGTCTTTGTATTGGTGAACTTTGTGTTAGCGATTTTGTTTGCTGTACTAGCTTGTGTATCTGCTACATTAGCTTGGTTTTGTAGAACACTTGTATCAGAGTTTGTTACTTGGTTGCCTGCTGTCTGTAATTGAACGTCGGTTTCGCTCCTTTCTTTGTCAAGTCTGTTAGCGTCAAGACGCATTTTAAGACCGCCGGCTGCATCTCCATACTTGGTGTAAACATCACTTAAAGCTTTATACTGCATTCGGTCTAAGTCTGTTTGAGTATAATTATCAGGTAGTACCTGACCACCGTACAATTTCTTACCTGTAGCGACTCCATTAGCATCTAGTTCGTCTTCTACTTCCCAGTCAGCAATATCAGCCGCATCCATGTCTCTGAAAGTATCATTAAATGCTCCGTACACAGCGTTAAAGTTATTTGCGAAATCTTTCCAGCTCATTACGCTACCTCCATCATTCGTAAGCCAAGTTTGTCATACTTAACACCGAAGTAGTCACCAACTTTGTAAACAGCTTCTGGGAACTTCTTAATAACTTCTTGTGCCATAACACCAATGAACGTCTTATCACTAGCCCAGACGTAATTAAATTTATAAAGGTTAAGACCTGTTTCTTTATCAACACCGACTTTCTCGATATTGTGCTTAAGTCTTTCGTCAGAAAAAGCTTTGTATGCTGATGCCGCACCACCAAGTAATCC
>Ga0255774_10003484_pt1 | contig 11576 bp, 5 predicted proteins | sample 101ome_17_FD_179972 | JGI IMG/M metagenome (GOLD analysis project Ga0255774, IMG submission 179972) | Coastal salt marsh microbial communities from the Groves Creek Marsh, Skidaway Island, Georgia - 101407AT metaG (version 2) | ecosystem: Environmental > Aquatic > Marine > Intertidal zone > Salt...
TGCCCTTTGCCTTGCTCTCTAAAGCTTTGTTCTTGTTCTCGAGATCGGAAAGTTGTTTCATCAGCAACATCTTCTCCGCTTCGAATTTGGAGTTTTTCACGGTCTCGGCATCTTCGCTGCCTCTGCCCGTCTCTTCGACTTCGGACTCTCCGAGGCCACCGCCAAAAGAAGACGCGTACGAACTGTAACTATTCTTCGTGGCGGCGTTTTGTTTGTACTTGCTCGGCATTTCGTAACGCGGCTCGTACGATGGATCGAACGATTTCGAAGACGTGACGTACTTTTTCGCCTTGGACTTCAAGTTTTCGATTTCTTGATTCAATTCGTCATCGTCGTCGTCGAGTTCTTCTTGCGAAGGCGAGTAACTCTTACTTGAAGACTTCTTCATCTTGAGGATTTCGGACAACGGAATGTTCTTGTCTTCGGCTCTCAAAAACGCTTCTACTTCTTCGTCTGAGATTTCTGTTTGACCCAACTCGCCAGACATCGGGCGTGGCTTCGAGAGGCCGCCGCCGCCGCTGCCGCCACTGTTGCTCCCGTACGAAGAGGAAGACGAAGAACTCTCCTCGCTCTCCAACTCGCGACTACTGCTCAAACCGGATGAGGAAGCATCTTTTCTCATATAAGACTCTTGCGGCTTCCACCCTTCGACTTCTCGGCACTGGTGCACCGGCCCTTCGATCGCGTCCGGACAGTTAAACCGTCTCTGAAACTCAATCGCGCCTTGAAACATTCCCGGTTGCGGCGTCTTGTGCGCCAACCCGCCTCTCCAGCCCCATTTTGAGATGTCTTGATTGAAATCAACCGCGTAATAAAACATGTGATCCATTCTCTTCGCGTTCACAGGTCGCCACGCGGAAATATTCGCGTTGAAGTTCGCTCTTCCCGTGGGTTCGCCGTTGTTCTCAATCGTATGTGTGTACCCGCTAAAGGCCCAACTGAAATCGGTGATTTCCGAGACGTCCCAGTCCTTCATCGCGCCGTATTTTTGGTCGTAACACAACCCGTGCACCGGAGATTCTTCCAAGCAATTTTGCACGGCTTCTTTGAAAGAACTCGATTCTCCGTACGGCCCGCGTTCGTTCGGGATCTTGTGATGGTTCGGGAACGCGTACGGGCCAAACCTTTCTTCCTCCATCTCGTACGACGCTTGATTCTTTTCCGACTTGAACTCGAACGCATTCGCGGCGAGAGGTCTCGCGAGGACGGAAGACAAAGCGATGATGCCACCGACCGCGACTGCTTTCGAGGACACGCCAGAAAGAATATTCTGTCCATCTCGTCGTTGACTGCGCGTTCTGCCTAGTTTAGCCATGATTTCTTTTTCGATTCAAAAGCGCGCGCGGTCTGATGATGATGCTTTTTTACACCGCGGCCTCTCTCTCTCTAAATTCTCCCTCTTTCTCTTTCTGCAAAACGTTCTCTTTCAATCAACACACACACACACAAACACTCGTAATGACAAAGAGATGCACGATATCTATCTCTCTTTCTGAGAAGCGAATGTGGTTGAATTCGATGCGTCTAGAGAATCACACACACACTCGAAGTAGTGCGCGCGGGCTAAATTTTTTTTGTCGATCGTCTTTTTCCCGAGCCGCGGTTGCTCATTTTTATGTTTAGGGTGTAGAAAAACTTTTTTCGTTGAAAAAAAGGTAGAGGAGAAGAACGACGAGGAATACACAACAACTACACTAATAAAAAAGCTTAATAAAATACAAACTCACATTATATGATTAAAACTTTGGCGCTTCGGGAATGACGATGTTCAACTGCGATCCGCGCTTCTTTTTCTGCTCTCTCATGGATTCGGTGTGCATGTCTGCCAAGAGTTGCGCGAAGAAAGCTCTTTTGTAGGACTTCAAATACTCCTTGTCGGCGGCGTCTTCGCCGGAGGAGTAGTCCTCCGAAGAAGAGGGATACAAGTCGTCTTCGTCTTTTTTGTCGTCTCCGTTTCGTCGGAAGTAGTTTTTACCGGCGATTTCATCCGCGTCGTCTTCGATGCACGATTCCACGGCTTGCCTCCAGGCGTTGTACATGACGTCGGATGTTTTCAAGTCGATGAGTTCCAGAAGCGTTTTCTTGTCCCTGGCTAAGGTGGCGAGGACGAGCGTCCATTCGAGATTTTTTGCGCGTTTGACAACCTCTAACGCGTAGCGCTCGTCGTTATCGTCGTCGAGAAGAGCAGACGATGAGATTGATGATACCATTCCTCCTCCTCTGCCGCCATTTTTACTTCCTAATCGTTTCTGAGATAAAGCGGTGTCTACCGCTCTTTTCAAAGCACCGCTGAACCCGAGCGCTTTCGTTTTCGGTTCATTCTTCCTTTTTCTCCTCGATCTTCTCGGACTCTTCGCGCTGCTTTGACTGTATGTCGGCGACGTCGGTGGAGTAGATAAAACGCTGCCTTTATCGTCAAAATCTTGGGCATACTCGTCGTCGTCGACGTTGAAAGAACACTTACCGTTTGCCTCTCGCACGAAATAGTCGTACACATCGAAAGCTTCTTTCGGTACGCGACGGTAGAACGCTCCCAACGAACGCGCGTCGACATCGAAAACAATCTCATCGAGTTTGTGCTCCAAAGCTTTTTCTAAAATCAGACGCTCTCTTCTTAACATTTCAATCTCTTCCTTCTTCTCTCTTCGAGTGAGTCCATTGGCATTTTTTGCGTCATCTTCATTTCGTCCACCGCCTCCTCCTCCGAATATCATGGAAAAGAAGCCGCCGCCACCTCTTTCTTCTTCATCGTCATCGTAGTCGACGTCTTCAGTTGCTGAGTCAATTCTGTCCAACATATCAAAACCAATCGATAAAAATCGAACGACTTCTCCAATCAACGCGAAGTCTTTCAAAACGAACGCGGCGTCTAAAATGTCGTACGCTAATTCGCGTCCACTTTCTTCTCCGTCCATGTAGCAACTGATTACTAGGCCGCGACTGGCAACCCGTAAACGACCTCTTTCGATGGCAGCTTTCAATAACGTGGAAGCTTTTACACCGCACGCTTTGAAAAGTTTCGGCCAGATATCTTGATCGGTTTTGCGCGCGACAGAAACGACCACGTCGGGGAACTCCTCAAACTCACGAGCGAGATTTAACGATCGCTTGAGCAGTTCTTTTCTATTCGCGTCGTTTTTGTTCACATTTGACAAATGTATTTCATCGTCGCCACTCCTATCATCTTCACTGGCTTCGTCTTCATCTTCGAATTGATCTCCTTGGATCTGCTCGAGAGCATCGTGAATCAACCATTCCAAAGCGTACGAAAACAATCGCCTCGAACGTTTCCTCGCTTGCTTGGCTAATATTCTCGCCGCGCCAACCTCTCTTTTTGCGAGTGATTTCTTCAACAGCAACGGAAGGATGGATTTCTGAACAGAGGCGACGTCTACTCTGCCACCGCTCACGCCAAAACTGCGTTCGTGATGGAGACGTCTGGTAGCGCAAATCGCACGAAATTGTTCCAAGTTTATAGATATCGGGAACGAATCAGCATATTCTTCGTCGAATTCGTGAGCATCGATTCCGTCTTCTAAATCATCTTCATCGTCGCCGTCGCCGTCTTCATTTTCGTTTTCTTCTTTCATGGTCATAAATATCTCGTCCCAATCTTCGTGTCTCGCCTCTAATCCGTTCTCGCCAAAAGTCCACCAAGCGTTGTCGACTTCGGGTAAAACGCCGTTTCCGGTAAAATCTGTCGATCGCGCGGCCAGCCAAAAACGCTCGGTAATAGTAGAAGTACTAGTGGTCCTGCTACTGTTATCCGTGCATTTTGTTTTGATTTTGACCTCTTTTCCTGCGTTTTGTCCCGAGAGTTTCAACACGCTCAAAGTTCCGCAAGGTCGCAACAATGCGCACATCGAAGGCGCTGGCATCGCTCTCGGACTTTCATAGGCATGATTTGATACCCACAACGCAGCAGCGATTGGCGAGGCTAACGACGAATCTCCACTCGCAACCCTGCGTCGTCCAGAAACGTCTCTCGCGACGCGAAGTTCCGCTTTAATGGCGGCCGCTGCGGTGTTCTTCGAGCTTGTTGAAAACGAACCACCAAAAAGAGAAGAAACAAAACTCCCGCCAATCGAATTCATCTCACTGCCATTTACTCCTCCGAAACCGTTCACGCGAACTTCAAAAAGAGCTATCTCGCATGGTGGAGATATAACTAAGACGTGCGAGCCACACGCATCTAACGCCACCGGTGCTACGGTACCAAGCGAATGCGCTTTTACGATTTCACACTGTTCGTCCAACGGTTGCGTCGCTGCGGCATACACTCGCAGTTCATGTTTTGTAGGATCGTTTGTTAGAGAACACGCGACGGCTAAGGCGTTGAACGCGGCGCCTTCGTTTTCCTTGTTCTCCCCCGATGCATCTCCTCTTAGCGTTAGCCATGCCATTTTCGTGACGCGGATTTTCTTCTCTTTAGAGACGTCGCGAAACATGCGCCATTTTTTCCTCGTCAGCGAGTACGTCACGAATCCTCGCGAACCTGCAACGGCAATGTCTAATCCGTCCGGCGAGATGGCAATCTTTCGAGCTGGGAACCTCGTCGCGATATATTCAGATGGGAGCAACTCGTGCCGACAACGAAGAGGTTTTGGAGGTTTCGAAGAGATTCGAGCGTCGCGTTCGCGCTTCTCTTTCCTGCGCTTGAGCTTTTCGCGATATTCCCGTCGCTTCTGCTTCTTGAGTTTATTTTGAAGATGTTTAGAAGACGGAGATAGAACGGCTTTGTTTGCGACACCGGCGACACCGTTCGTGCCGTCATTGAATCGCCGTTTCTCGATGACATCTAACGACGATGAGGACGACGATGAGTTGTCGAATAAATCAAGTTCGGAATCGTACTGATTCTCGTCGGAAAATTCGCCACCGCGAGTTCCGGCGCCATGTTCGTCGTCACTTTCATCGTCTTCCTCGTACTGTGTAGCGGCTGCCATCTCATCATCATCAATATCCGAGTCGTCCGAATCATCATCTTCGACGAAAACGATACGATCGGCGCCAAGGAGAACGCCAGATGTTGGTTTCGTCGAAGCTGCTAACTGTTCTTCTCTAGACAAAGACGCATATCTGTGTCGCGACGGGCGACTGATGCGAGGGTGTACTCGCACGTTTGCATCCGGTGGCGCGATGACGAACGAGATTTCTCGGAACGTACCACTTTTCAAAGTAGATGACGTGCCAATAGCGACGTCTATGAGAGAAAACTCGGAGTAGAGGCTCGAGGCGTTACCGTTCCAACACAAACATCTCCCGTTAAATTTCGTGGATCCGTGGTGGTCTTGCGATTGCGGCAAAGACGATGACTCGTACGCATACAATTTAGTACCTACCCGAGACCACACCGTCAAAGACATGTCTGCGTCACTATTCGCCACCGCCAACGCATCTCCAGACTTGGTCCAAACCAATGAACACGCGGCATTGTCTCCTCGTTCCTCTTCTTTGCTATGACTAAACCGTCGCTCGAATCGAATTTTTTTCTTTCTCCTCGACGATGTGACTATTGAAAAAACATCCACGTCCCCGGTGCGAGTTCCTACGGCTATTCTTTGCACGTTATCTGTGCTATGCGCAGCGATCGCGGAACAATCTCCGTCGCCTAACCACGAGACTACTTCCGCCGTTTCTTGTTCTTCTTCTCGTGAAAACGCGACAACTGCGCATCGTCCGCTCTCGAGTGCGACTACGCACGACGTTTCATTGCGATACTTCGCACTCGTTCGCACGCTCACCACGGCATCGTGCTGTTGCAACAGCTGCTGCTGTTGCTGCTGTCCTATTACATCGACATCATTGTCTATTGTTGCCGTTGAAGTCTCTTTCGGACTTTTGCTTCGAATGTATTCTTCTTCGTCTTCGTCAGAATACCTATCGTCGAATTCAAAATCCTCGTCGTAGTTTTCATCGTCTAGCGCATCACCTATATTATGACTATTACTCGTTCTGCTCTTCCTTCTCCGGTGGTGTCTCGGCGCGAGCGCGGCACAGACATCTTCAACGACCGCTACTTCTTTCAAAACCAATTCAGAAGGTTGCGTCGTCGCGAAAAGTTTGCCTTTTGGAAAAACTTTCGCGTACGCCAATCCCCCTCGACTCGTTCCGAAGAAAACACCTTGGCCGTCTTCCGCGCACGCGAAAGTCGTCACAAAAGATGGCGCTGCATTTTCTTCTTTACCTTTGCTATCATCCGACGTCGTCGTCGTCGACGACGATGAATTCGTCGCGAGAACTTTTACTTTAATCGCTCTCTTCAGAACGCAACTCGCCGACCGTATCACGCCGCATCGCTGTTCCGAACCGGCGTTGTTGTTGTTGTTGTTCGTCGTATTCGCCGCGTTGCTATTATAATTGCTACCACCGTTGCTGCTAAACTCCTCCACTTTCCCTACGCTGACGAGAAACACCAGCACGTTCCCAGATTTCGTCAAAACGAGCAGCGTTCTCTCCTTATGCGACGCCGACATCGACTCGTCGTCGTCCTCGTCCTCTTGAGGAGCTTTTTTCGAAACATCCTCCTCCTCGTCTCCGTGACGACGACGACAGTTTGGTTTCCACTCCGCGTGCACGTACTCCGACGCCGATTTCGGTTTCCTCTTCTCGCAGAGCAGCGTTCGGTTCTGCCCGCTGTCCCACAATTCGATGCCATCGCGCGTGACGATCGCCAGCGTTCGCGAAGTCGCGTCTAAACTCGTCGAAACGATTTTTTTGTTCGTTTTAACTTCTCCGTTGTCGATGGATTTTGATTTTTCCTCGTTCGATGAAGAAGAAGAAGAAGAAGAAGAAGCGAGCGACAACAGCGGGGAGTCGTGCTCGACCGGCCACCCGTGCGCGAATCTCATCCGCGAGAGAGTTTCTCACCGCACACTGTTTGTTTGTTTGTTTGTTTGTGTGTGTGTGTTTGAGCGTGAAAACGAGGAGGAAGCTTTTTCTTTTGTGAAGAACAGCGGCAGAAGTTTTGCGTTGTTCGCGCGAAAACGAGACTTACGCTTAGTGCGATAGTAGCAGTAGCAAAAGTAGATACTTATTCTTTCTATTCGCGCGTGTATGATACAATAATGAGACACTATTTTTATTCTACTCTACGATGGCTACCGCTTCCTCGTCGCCGTCGGCGATTCCTTCTTCTTCCACGTCGTCTATTTCTTCTTCTTCTTCTTCTTCTTCCTCTTCTTCCGCCATTGCGACCAGCACCACACACTCGCCTCGCAAAAACATCTGACTAACTTTCCTCTCTCTCTGTTCGATGACTCTCCTTCTTCTCGTCTTCGTCTCTCCTTTGCCGTTCACGTATTCCTTCTCTTTTTTCACCCGGACGGAATACGTCTCCTCGATATCGTACGCCACAAAGTTAAAGTACTTGTCGAACGCGGATATGTTACACTCCATGCACCCTCTCACGCCTCGCTCGTTCCTGGTCACGATTTTTATCCTTTTATTTTCGTGCAACGCTCGATAAAGCACAGACAACGGTCCTTTCTCTTTAAATCGACTGGCGATGACTTCCACCGCGTGTTCCCGCTCCGCGAACTTCTTCTCCATCTCTTTCAGCTTCATCGCTCGCGCTTTCATCGCTTCCTGTTTAAAAGAGTACGCGATGCGCACAAACGACGAATAAAATGAGAAATAGTGTCAGCGCCACGCGGTTCGAAAGAAAGAAAGATAGATAGAGAAGAAAAAGATATTTCAATCGTAAACGCGAGACCCGAAGCGCGCGCGCACCTGTTTCCGTTTACTCTCTTCGCTTTGCCTCGGTAAACTCATCTTCTTCTCCAAATCCAAAAAATCCGGATGGTCTTTCGGTAACACGAAGCGACACTTGCCGATGTTATCGAAGAGAGGGTACGAAGAATCGTTGAATAAAGTTCTCGACGGCGCGAGAAGCGCGTCGTCGAGCAGCGCGTCCATCGCGGAGAAGTTTTCCGAGAGAAAGTTTAGCTTTCCTTCTTCTTCTTCTTCTTCTCTCATTTTTGTTGTTGTTCTTCTCTCTCTCTGTTTAACTACTATTTTATACCGGGCGCGCGCGTTTTTGTTTTGATTTTATGATAAACCGCGAAAGAAGAAGAAGAAAAAGAAAAGAGCGCTCTCTCTCTATGTGTGTCTGTGTTTCTTTCCGGTGATTTACTCGAGAGAGTGTGCGTTCATCTCCTCCATCTCGGGAGAGTCTCAACTTACTTTTGGGGAAAATACAAACTTCTGATTCTCCAAAACAAACACGCAAAAAGCGCGCTCGTGAGATAATACACACACACACACACACACAGAGAAATCCGCGCGAACACGCATCAATAACAAAAGGAACAATAACAACAACATAACGCCCCGACCGATGTTATCATCCGCCGCTGAAACGATGCGACAAGATCACGACGCTTTGTTGCACCTGGACCCGCAGATTCGACTTTTCGTGCTCGTGCCCATCACCGTGGCGATGTTCTTCGTCGGCGTGATCAGACACAACGTTTCGAAAGTTTTCCAGGGCGTCGGGAAGAAAATCGATTACGACGGGTTGCGAGAGGCGCAAGCGGTGGTGCGAGCGACGAGGATATCTCAGAACTGCGGCTATTTATCCGAGAAAGGATTCGAGAAACGGAGAGAGTATTTCTGCAACGACACCACCGGCGTGTTCAGTCAAGAGAGCAAGAAGAGCAACATGCAGCAACAAATGCTCTCGGATCCGTCGATGCTGAGCGAAATGCTGACGAAAAATTTGAACATGATCGTGCCGAACATGCTCACCATGGCGTGGGTGAATTTCTTCTTCACTGGATTCGTGGTTGGGAAAGTTCCGTTCCCGCTGACGCAGCGGTTTCGATCGATGTTGCAACGCGGGATCGATTTGAAGAGTTTAGACGTGACGTACGTGTCGTCGCTGTCGTGGTATTTTTTGAACTTTTTCGGTCTCGGTGGGGTGTTTGGGTTAGTTTTAGGGAACAACACGCTGAACGATACGCAGCAAATGAAACAAATGTCGATGATGGGGATGGATACCGGGAAGGCGTTTAAATCGGTCAAGGAAAACTTGGAGATGATTGAACACGAGAGCACAATCGAGGAGGTGGCCGAGAGAAGAGCGACGGTCATTTTGAGAGAATTGAACGGAGGGAGTTCGTTCATGAAAGCCAGGAAAGCAGCGCTGTTGAGTAAATGATAGACGACGATAGGAGATAGAAGAAGGAGGATTTTAGAAGAAAAAAAACAAGAGTGTGCGCGACGTATATTATCTTTTGGTACATTAAAACAGACTATTATTAAATATCGCTACATCGTCGCGCATCAAAGAATCCCCGCTTCTTTTGCAAACCTATACCGCTTCTCGCCTTGCTTCCTACGCGAAACCCAGGGCGGCTCGAAAGGCGTCTTCCCTTCCTGTCCAATTTTCGCCCTCTCCTCGTCGTTCGGATCAAACACCCGCATCCTCTTCCTGGCGTCCTGTTCTTGCACCTCTATTCGAATGTGCGTTCTCGCTCGATGCATCGTCCCAGCCATACCTTTCGCTTTCACGTAAATCCTTTTCAAGTACTGCCCTTTCGTCGCCGTCGCCTTTGAAATCACGCAATTCGCGTCCACGTACCCGTCCTCCGGCTCTCTCCCTAAACCTACAATCGCGTTAAACTTTGCCGAGTTTATGATCTGGTACAACTCGTTCGCCACTTTCTTCTTCGGCGACAGTTTGCACTGTATCAACGCTTCCTCTACGGTTAACCCTCCGCGTAAAATTTTCATAAACGCTTGAAACCGCTTCGTGGACCCTTTGGCATTTTTCTTCACCGCGTAGAAAACCTCCTTCGAAGAAGACGACTTCTCAAAGCCGTCCTCGCTCACGGACGAATGTATCTTCAGATTACCGAGTTGGTCGGTTAAATCTTTCTGCTCATCGGAAGAAGGCGTTTTCACCGGCGCGCGCTGCAACGGAGACGGCAACGGCGCGTCGCCGTCGTCTTTTTGCATCGCTCTCGACGAAGACGAGAAGATGAAACGTCTCGTCTCGTCGTCAGCCGTCGTCGACGGGAAATTCGATCGACGCCAAAACCTTCCTCCTCCGATCGTTTCCCGCGGCGGCGTTCGCAAAGACGACGACGACGACGACGACGAAGACGCGACGGCGCGTTTGAGCGTTTGCACGGCCGTTCGCATTTTTATTTTTGTCCCTCTGTCTGTTTGTGCGTGTTAATATCGCGCGCGAAACAAAAGTGACGCGAGAGAACCCCAATGACGCGAGAAAATGAAATTTTATTGTTTACAACTTTACCACAAACGCGCGCGCGCGTGCGCGACTATACAACACTCTATATGTTTTACAAATACCAAAACGAACACGCCAAGCGATTCTTCTTCACGCTCGGTTCAACCGCGTGGTACATTTTATCCGACCAGAACAGAACTAACCGGTCCCGAATCGGGTTCACGCGCACGACTTCTTCGTGGTTTTTTCCCTCCCCCTCTGTAACCGTTGACGGGTACAGGAGTAAAGCGCCTCCGTTTTCTTTATCGTCCCAGTCGGAATTGAGATAATACACCGCGCTGATTTTGCGAGGATCGCTCGCGTTGTCGTGGTCTAAATGTTTCACAAAACCGCCTCTGTCGGAAGAGTAGACGGAAAGCATGGCGTTTGAGTGGTAATCTTCCGGCCGGAGAAGCAGATGTTTGTTACTTCCGTCCCTCGCGGCGAAGAGTTCGAAGAAAAGAGAACCAAGTGTGTCGCGGAGGAACTGACTGAGCGCGCCTAAAGCTCCCCGTTCGTCTCCACTCAACCAAGTGACTTCGTCGTCTCTGTACTTGCTATCTTTTTGCGGCGGCATCGACGAAGATGAAGACAACGAAGCTGCATTTTTCTCCTCGTACGCGAGCTCTCCCGATTTGAACTTTGTCTTTCCCAGATCGCCGTCGTAAAATTTCCACGCCGCTTCTTCGCAAATCTTTGAATTTACCTCGCCGAGTACGCCATCTAGAATAACGTATCCTTTTCGATGCATTTCGTTCTGAATCTCTCCTGCGCTCGAGAGGATTTTCTCGCTCGGAAAGGTCATCGACCACAAAATATCGTTTTCATCGGTTTTCTCCTCTTCTTCTTTTTCTTCTTCTTTTGTTGTTGTTGGTCTCGTCGTCGTCGTCGTCGGCGGCGGCGGCATTAATCTCTTTCCAACCGACGATTTTTCAATCGCAATCGCTGGCACTCCCGCTCTCAACGCCTCCATCGCCAGCGACCTGGCGATGTGCGTCGACGACGCCCGACTGTCTGCCAACCTCGACGACAGATTAAGCACTCTCGTTACTTCGTCTTCGTTTTGGGCAAACGAAAGTTCCGCAGTCAACACGGCTCTACATGCGAGCGACGAAAGCGCGAACGAGTTGCTTTTTGACGACGACGACAACGCCTTCGTCTCTTTCGCTTCCTTCTCCAAAGCTTGTTTCACTTCCATAACGGCTCGAAACGAAGGTTCCTCTTCGGCTCTCGCCGTCTTCGCCGAGAACGCGTCGCGAACAGCCACGGCGTACGCGGTCATCCACCGCTCCCGCGTTTGCGCGTCGTTTTCATCGTTCGTCTCGTCCGACGATAACGACGA
>Ga0255774_10003489_pt1 | contig 11552 bp, 9 predicted proteins | sample 101ome_17_FD_179972 | JGI IMG/M metagenome (GOLD analysis project Ga0255774, IMG submission 179972) | Coastal salt marsh microbial communities from the Groves Creek Marsh, Skidaway Island, Georgia - 101407AT metaG (version 2) | ecosystem: Environmental > Aquatic > Marine > Intertidal zone > Salt...
CGACAGTCGCCGCGCCAGACATCGTCACATCGCCCGTCAGCGTCGACGCGCCCGTCACGCCGAGCGTGCCGCCGACACTCGTCGCGCCCGTCGTGGTCAAAGAAGACAGCGTCGTCGCGCCCGTCACGTCGAGCGTGCCGCCGACACTCGTCGCGCCCGTCGCGTTCAAGGAAGACAGCGTCGTCGCGCCTGTCACGCCGAGCGTTGTACCAACACTCGCCGCGCCAGACATCGTCACATCGCCCGTCAGAGTCGATGTCCCAGTCACGCCTAGTGTAGTACCGACCGTCGCCGCGCCAGACATCGTCACATCGCCCGTCAGAGTCGATGTCCCAGTCACGCCCAGCGTGCTACTCAGCGTCGTCGCGCCCGTCACGCCAAGCGTCGTACCGACACTCGCCGCGCCACTCATCGTCACATCTCCCGTCAGAGTCGATGTCCCAGTCACGCCCAGTGTAGTACCGACAGTCGCCGCGCCAGACATCGTCACATCGCCCGTCAGCGTCGACGCGCCCGTCACGCCGAGCGTGCCGCCGACACTCGTCGCGCCCGTCGTGGTCAAAGAAGACAGCGTCGTCGCGCCCGTCACATCGAGCGTGCCGCCGACACTCGTCGCGCCCGTCGCGTTCAAGGAAGACAGCGTCGTCGCGCCCGTCACGCCGAGCGTCGTACCGACAGTCGCCGCGCCACTCATCGTCACATCTCCCGTCAGCGTCGTCGTTCCGCTCACGGTGAGAACGGTTCCGACGTCAAAAGTCGTCGAGACGCGTCCCGCACCAGTCACATCGAGTGTCTTGCTAGGGGTTGAAGTGCCAACACCGACGTTTCCAGTGGAGTCTACGGTCACGCGCGCTGTACCCCCGGTCTTCAGCGTCAGGTCTTCGCCAGTCTTCGCGCTCACAGTCACCGCACCCGCCGCAGACGCCACAAAACGGTCCCCGCTGGCGCTCCCTTGGCGAAGCGTCAGGATACCAGCCGTGCCACCTCCTGGTGCTGAGTCGATCGTCACGTCCCCGTTGGAGCTGCCACTCGGCGCCTGCCCAGACGTAATCGTGACGTCACCACCGCTCGCGGTCGATGTGTCAGTGGTGGCACCTCCTGTGAGCGTTACGGAACCACCCGATCCACTAGTCGAACCCTCGGGCTCGATCGCGACATCTTGACCCGCCGCCGAGGTCAAGCTTAATTTCCCATTTGAGTCTGCGTATAATCTGTAATCCGTTGTGCTCGCTCCTTGTCGCAGCGATAACGGTACCTTCGCCGACGTGCTACCTATGTACACGGCGGCGGCCTCCGTCGGCGCGATGATGACGTGTTTTTGATTTCCACGCATACCTGCATCTATCGTGAGACTACTCGTCGGAGTTCCACTTATATCTTCAGCGTCTAACCCAGTGAGCTTCGGTGCGCGTAGTTCCTGATGGAACATTCCATCTTGCGTCGTCGAAATTTGGACGTAGCTATTGTAGCTGTTACTGAAAACAAGATCGTTCGTGGTGACGAGATTTCCATGCACCGTCAAGTCACCGAAAATGTCCGTCTGCACTTGCTTATTCGAGCTTTCTCCGACACGAACGTACGAAGCCGCGTTAGGGCCGATGTGAATGACACCCTCGTACGTCGACGCCTGAGTCGTACTATCGCCGGCGTCAATCACGACGTCGCCGCCGGTGCTTGAATTTGAAGTCCCTCCGCGAAGCGTCAGCGTACCGCCGGTCCCACTCGTCGCTGCGCCGGCTTCCACAGTCACGTCACCGCCGGCGCCCGTACCACCCGTACCACCGAGCACGGTCACGGAGCCCCCTCCATTTGTCGCGTTTGCGCCGATCAACGCCAACGCGCCGCCCGGGTTGCTCGCCGGCGACGCCGGAGGCTGTCTCGTGATCAAATAGTACGTGCTATCCGTCACGCCTAACTTCATTTCACCCTTGACTGTGACGGAATCCGCGTATGCGTCACCGAGGATGACGTTACCATCCACGGAGAGGTCGGCGGTGAACCCGGCGGCGGCGCTCACCGTGAGCGCATCCTGTAGGACGAAAGCGTTCCCAGACCCCGATCCGACGCTCGACACGTCGCTATCCGTGATTCTAAATCCCGTGCACGGATGTTTGCCCGTAAACATGGTCGTGCTCGCCCTAATCTTGTACGTGCTCGACAGCGTCCCGTACACGCTCACGTAATAGTATCCATTCGTCGGGCTCGAAATCGTCACGGAATCCAACGCGTTCCCGGTGTTCACGCTTCGATGTTCGTACGTCCCCGTCGACGGTTGCGACGTTCGCGACACGTACAGATCCGCGTTTCCATTGCTCGTCGTCAATTCCAACGTCAGCGGTTGCGCCGACTCGACGCACGCCACGTTTACTTTATAATACTTGTACGCGCTCGCCGAGACGAAACCGTTCCGCGCCACCCCTTTCGTGAGCGCCGTCGCGCCGTCCACGACACCGACGCCTCTCACCGCGCACGCGCCGACGAACGCCGCGCCGAGCGCGCGCGCGCGCGTCCACGCGGTCGGTCGCCGCCGTCTCCGCGCCGCGCCCGTCCCGCCCGCGCCGTCTCGTAATCTCTCCCTCGCCCGCGCCAACCACGCGCGCCGATCCACCTCGCGCGCGTCGCCATCGCACGGCGCGATTTCATCACCATCGAACGACGTCGACGTCGTCCCTTGTCGCGCGCGCGCGCGCGCCTCGAGCGTCGTCATCGTCCCGCGGCCGCGGCCTCGCGATGACTCGCGAGAGACGGCGTCGACGCCGCGCGCGTCGATTCACGCGTCGCGCGCGCCCGACAAACGCCCGCAAACGACGACTCCGATCGCGTTCGACGCGCACCGCTCGCGGTCGACGATCGAATCGCCCGCGCGAACGACTATGCCGGACGCATCCATCGTCGGTGGTTACGGAGGAGAATTTAAAATTTCAAAGCTGAAAAACGACGACGACGCGTCATCGACGACGCCTCGCGCGACGAGACGAGGGTACAGGGATACTTACTTACATCAATCCGATAATTCGTCGTTTGGGACGTGCGACGGTGGGCGCGAACGCGGAAGAGTCGACGCGTCGGAATGGTCGCGCGGCGCGGCGTCCGTCGCCGGCGGCGCTCGATCGGCGCCAGCCGCCGCCGCGCTCGGCCTCGCGTCGGCTTTACGTCTCTTGAAACGATCGGCGCCCTCTCGCAAGGCACGATCGAACGCGGCGGTGACGTCGGGTGATACCGTCTCGGCGATCGGACGTTTCTTTTTATCCGCACGATTGCGTCGATCGCCGACGCGAGACGCGTCGAGTCGCTCGCCGTCGGCGATGGACGACGCCATGCTCGCGTCGAACGCCGCGCGGAGTTGTTTGGCGTGTAACGTGTCTCGAATCCAGTGTCTCAGCGTGTTCTCTTCTCGCTCTTGATTGGCGATGTGCGCGTACACGTGTTCGAGCTTGAACTTTTCGCTCTTTTCGGCGTACTTGTCCAATTGAAACTTGTCGTGCACCGATCCGAATCGATCGTTGTACGCGCCGAAGATGCACTCGCACAGAAACAAACCGAGCTCGGGCGCCATCGGCGTCGGCGCGTGTCGTTGCGTGAGGAGGGCAAACTTTTGATCCTCTTCGGTGAGTTCGCCTCGCACGACGGCGAGCATGGTGCCGATGAGTTTACGAATCTGATGCAACATGAACGACTGTCCGACGACTTGACATCGCACAAAGGTTTCGCCGTGCGCCTCGAACGGTTCGGAACAATCAAAACTCAATATGTACCTCTTCGCCTGCGCGTCCGTCGGTTTCACCTTGACGGTGTAATTATGAAAATTATGCGTGCCGCAGTAATTCTTTAACACGGCGTCCACGCGCGCGCGCGTCGATTCCGTAAACTCGAACCGTCCCGCCGCCGACTCGCCGACGCCGCCGACGCCGCTCGCCGTCTCCCGCCCGACGCTAGGATCGAACGCCCACGTCGGTATCACGTACTCGTACCGCCGTCGATCACACATAGTCTTCGCGTTAAACCCATTCGTCACTCGATCGATCCCGAACACCTCGAATCGATCCGGCAGCGCCGCGTTGACGCGCTCGAGCGTCCCCGGCGGTTCGAGCACCATCTTCAACGCCACCACCTGTCCCACCGCCGACACCCCCTTATCCGTCCTCGCCGCGCGCGTCCACTGCACTTTTCCAAAATCTCCCGCGTTCGCCTCCGAGATCCCTCCCGCGCGCGCGATGGCGGCCTCTAATTCACCCTCGACGGTGCGCACGCCGGGATTCCGTTGCATCCCGGCGAACCCGGCGCCGACGTACGCGAACGTCAGCGCCACCTTGCGTTTCTTGTGTGGATTCGTCGGCGGCAGGCGGTGCGCGGGCGGGTCGTCGGTGGCGCTGACGGTCGCGTCCGGGCGCGCGGCGTCGGCGTCGGCGTCGGCGTCGACGGGGACGGCGTCGACGGATTCGTCCGCCGCCGCCATGATGACGACAGAGACGACCGACGGACGCGCGAGAGAGACGACCGAGACGCGAGAGAGACGCGAGAGAGACGCGAACGCGCGAGACGCGTCGAGACGCGAGACGCGTCGAGGCGCGAGACGCGGGACGCGTCGCGAGGTGGCGTCGTTCCCGAGAATGAATGAAAAAAGTTTTTGGGTCGGCGGTTGGTCGACGGACATCCTTCGTCATTCCCCGCCGCGCGCCGCGTCATGTCGCGCGCGCGTCGCGAACGCGTCGTCGTCGTCGGTGGTGGTGCCGCGGGGTGCGCCGCCGCGTTCGCGCTCGCGCGCGCGCGGCGCGACGCCGGACGCGGGACGAATGATGATGATGACGATGACGCCATCCAAAAAGTCTTTGACGTCGAACTTCTCGAGCGCGAGACGCGACTCGGCGGCGTCGCGACGACGGAATCTCCGGGAGGCGCCACCGTCATCAACGACGGCGTGCAGGGCGGGGCGGTGAGTTACGCCAACGTCTCGCGATTGATGCGGGCGTGCGACGTCGGGGAACCGCACTGGGTGGACGTGCGCGTGAGTTTCGGACGCGGGACGACGCACTGGAGAAATCACGGCCCGCCGACGGCGTTGGTGGAAACACTGCGAGAGGATATCGAAAAGTTTGCCAAGACGCTGCGAGCGATCAAGCGGTTCGAGGCGCTGTATGCGTTCGTGAGCGTGGAACGCGCGTTGCGGTGGCACGGGCACTCAAAGGCGTTTCGGGATCGAATGGTGTACGCGACGACGGCGTTGTTTTTTGGTACGGGGAATTGCACGAAAAAGGTGAGCAGCATCGTGTTGGCGCGTGTGTTTAACGATGATCGGTTGCGGTTGTACGACTACGATCCGGTGCGGTTCATGAGCGAGGCGCCGAAGATGTTCGCGTTTCCGAGATTTGACGAGGTGTACGGGAAAATCGGAGACGAGGTGCGGCGACGGGGCGGGAAGATCACGCTCGGCGCGCGCGTGGACAAGGTGGAGCGTTCGAAGAGAGGAGTCAAGGTGTACTTTGAGAATGCGAACGGCGAGCGCGAGGTGCGAGAGTGTGATCGCGTGATTTTCGCGTGCAACACGGAGCAATCCAAGGCGATGCTCGACGCGGGTTCAGGGACGTCGATGATGGAGCGCATGATTTTCAGAAACATCGAGTATTTCGACGACGTTTCCGTCACGCACTCGGATGAGGCGTACATGAAGAGACACTACGAGGTGGCCGAGGACGTTCGAGATATGTATTTTATCAAATCGTACGAAGACGATCCGTCGCTCTGCGAGATGAGTTTCGATTTAACCGCCTATCAACCCTTCGCCGAGGGCACGAACGGCGAGCGAGTGTACCAATCCATCTTTTTAAACGCGAAAAAGGACAAAGCGCGATGGACGCGCGACGAGATCGATCCCAAGCGCGTCATGCTCGTGAAATGGTGGCGTCAATTCGGGCACACGGTTCGGCATTTCACGCGCGCCGTGCCCTTTTGGCGTTTCGTCCAAAACAAGCGTCGAACGCTCTACGCCGGTTCGTACACCATGGTGAACACCCACGAGATCGCCGTCATCTCCGGTCTCGTCGCCGCGTACAGATGCGGCGCGGAGTACCCTTTCGCCGACGATGCGTTGGCGTCTTTCCAGTTTGATTTATACGCCTCCATCATCCACGGCGTCAAGCGTCGCCGACACGCGCGGTGAGCGCCGCGCACCGCGCGCACGGGCACACATGCATTTTTCGCGCCGCGCCGCGTGCGCACTGTTTCATTGTTTCATTGTTTCATTGTTTCATTCATTTATCGTTTCGAAACGCGACGCGACGGTCCATCCAGTCGGCGGTTCTCGTCGCCGCGTCCCGTCGACACACACCGACGCGCACCGCCCGATGTCCGCCCTCCGATCCCTCGTCGACGCGCGCGTCGCGCCCATCGTCGCCCCGCGTCGTCGCGCGACGACCGCGCGCGTCCGCGTCGCGCCCGTCGCCGCGTCCCGCGTCGACGAGCGCATCGACGTCAGCGTCGCCGCGCCGAGACTCATCGCCGCCGCGCTCGCGCTCACGCTCGCGACGACGCCCACGCCGGCGAGCGCGATTCCGCAGACGTCCGAGTGCGCCACCAACTCGTGCGATGGGTGCGTGCGCGACGACGCGAGCGACGACGCGTCAAAAGAGTCGACTCGTCATCAGTCACAGAGAGGATTTCGCGACTGACCGGGTGAACGACACACGCGCGTCGTCTCTTTCGAACGCTCGCGCAGGTACGATTACAGCGGGAAAGATTTCACGGGCACGGGTGAATATTTTACCAAGGGTTCTTTGAAGCGCGCGAACTTTAACGACACCAACTTGACGGGAATCTCGTTGTTCGGCGCGGATTTGACGGACGCGACGTTCGTCAACGCAAATCTGTCCAACGCCAACCTGGGACAGGCGAATTTGACGGGTGCGGATTTCACGGGGGCGAATCTATCGGGCGCGATCGTGAGTTCGGCGCAGTTGGACGACGTGAAGATCGATAACAGCGATTGGAGCGACGTCATCGTGCGTAAGGATGTGTTGATGGGATTGTGTAAAGTGGCGAATGGAGAAAATCCGACGACGGGAAATCCCACGGCGCTCAGTTTGCTCTGTCCGTGAGCGATGACGACGACGACGAGTTTAGGTAGACACATCATCATGTAAAAAGCGCGCCGCTGATGCGTATTTTTATGTACAAACGACGACACTACGCGACAGCGAACGAGCGACGAAAGGATCAGAGTACTAGCACCATGTACGTCATCAAAACCGAGGCGTCAGAAGACCGTCGTGAAACAATGGTATTTCTTCATTTCCTTGCGTCGTCGACTCGATCGCGATGTCGCGTAGCGCGTTGGAAGAAATCTAATAATGTCTATGAATCGCTCAACGATAATCTGTCGAGTGAGAAAGTCAATGTTGTCAATATCGCGCCTCGTTGCGCTCTGAGAAGATGAGTCTCGAAAAAAAGCTGAAGGGCGCCGTCGATGCGAAGCCTCAGACAGCGGCAAAACCGCGCGTTTTGTGCCAAGCCGAGAACGTGTTCTCACGCGCCGCTACTGAGGAAGGTTCGACTGGAAATCCAGATTCCCCAACGACGCGCTGCACTGCACACATAAAGTTTGCATCATCGGCCGCGCCGCATCGACGCGAGGTGTGAGTAAACGATGATTGCTCAGAGAAAGGAGAAGTCGTTTTGTGAAGTGGTTTAGCGCACAGGCGCAAGCGCCTTCTAACAAACAGCCTCGAGGTTGTAATCATCGCAAACATTGATTGAATCCTCACACCTTTGCCACGTCTTTCTTTCTCTGAAAGAAAAAAAAAGAGCTCGCTCGCCGAGCGAAGATGAACGACGCGCGCGCTCGCACCTATCAATCAATAGCGTCTAGTGTACAGTATCTCTGCGTCTCGTGCTGCGAAGTGGAAAACCGAACACCCAGGTGAGTGTCTTGAACGAACGAACCGATGATTCGTCGTGAATAAAAAAACGAATGAGGTGTAAGCCCGGTTTCCAGAGCAAACAGCACCGGGGTCGAGGTAGTAAGTCCCATCCCCGCGGCCGCTCAGAATGCGAGCTCGTTACTTTACGGGCTGATTAACGCTCAACGTGGATAGAATTCCACGCTCAGCTGCCTGAAGTAACAGCCCGCAAACCACTCGGCGACGCGCGACGAAATGGTCATAGCACTCGAAACGACAACACGTAGATGTCTGGCTTCAATGTATTCACCCGCGGTGAGCGGCGGGTAAACATAGCGAGAAGCCAGTTGCGCGGCCGAACCCGAAGCTTCGATTCAACGGGTCGACCTATCACTATAGCTTCTAGGGAACGGGGCAAAGAAACACTGACGGAGTAAAGTGCCCAACTAAGCGAAGCAACTTACGCGTGTCGTTGCGTCGTGGGCGACGTGGTCGGCCGAGACGACCGACCGCGCGGGGTTCACGATGAACACGAACAGATCAGAGATGGGTTGTCAGACCCGATGTTTGTTCTCTCATGACCGTGGTTCGTAAACACGGACCATCAAATTCCTCATATCCATTCGCACAATCACCCGCGTGGCCGCGCCTCGCGCCTCGCCGCGCGTAAAACGAGAAAAAAACAAAGCCAAATCGTAGACGGATCAGATAATACTGGCAAGTATAGCCGGTGGCACCGGCCTTCTATACTCTTTTCATCTTCGATCAATTGGGGAAAGAGAAGTCCTCATTTCCGTCACGATTCGCCGTTCGGCGAAGAAGAGAAAAATAAACGCGACCGCCTCTCGCGCGAGAGAGAGACTCGCGAGAGCGAACCCGCACCTCGTCCATCGTCGACGCGTTCGCGCGTCTCGCCGCGTCTCGCCCTTTTGTCGCCGCTCTGCGCACGTACAAAAAGCGACGAATCGCGCGTCAGTTACACACACGAACGAACGAACCAGCGCACACAGTCACACACGCACACACAACACCACCACCACCGCGTTCGACGCGTCTCGCACGCATCATCGTCCTCGTCCTCGTCGTCTTGCCGTTCGTTCGCCCGCCGCGTCTTCGCTCAGACGTAAAGTCGTGTAGTTTGGAAACAAGTTTTCTTCAAAGCCGAGGCTCAAAGCGAGCTGGGTTAAAGCGTTTCATCTTCCTCGCGATGGCGGCGAACGAACGAACGAACGAACGAACGTCGGAGAAGCGTCCTCTCTGGCCGTTCCCAAAAAAAAAGACCCGGTTGGCGGCGCCCTCCCGACCGAGACGAGATCCCCCCCTCCGCGCGCGCGCGACCTCGCGAGCGGTCCGATCATGATACCATGACGTAATACGTAAACCAATCAACATCGACGCCGAAACATCGTCTGACTGGGGCGGCATGCGGTGTCGTCACGCCGCTCGCGAAGAGGGTCGGTCGCGCGCGGCGGCGCGATTTCGAATCGAAACGGGCGCACCTTCTGACGCCTCGCGCGACGCGCGCGTCGTCCCGCGCGACGACGCGAAGGATGCGAGTAAATATTTTGTCTCACACGAGACGTTCGCGCGGGCGCGGGACGTCCGCGCGCGCGCGAGGATGTGGGATTCACATGTACGCACGCGCGCGGCGTCGAGTGACGAGTTTTCGAGCTCGACCGCGCCCATCGACATTCATCGCCGCGGACGCCGCGCGTCGACGTGCGCGCGCGCGAGACGACGACGGTGAAACGCGGACATGGCGTTCAGCGAGCGACACCGCGCGCGGTGGGGGGGGAACGTCGCCATCGCGGGGGCGTTGTTGACGTTTTGCGCGGGGACGTATTGGTACACGGTGCAAAAGGTGCGCAAGGATGAGGTGGACGTCGCGATCGATCGCCGCGCGGGAGGGAAGGGGAGTGGATGAGATGGTGGTGAGTGTAAGCGCGCGACGATCGGGGGGGCGAGAGAGAGAGAGAGAGATGTAGTAGATTTGTAACGTTTGATGATTATGGATTATGATTGATTTGACTGATTTGATTGACGCGTCTCGAGTCGACGAGGCGGTCGACCGGCTGGATGCGTGGTTGGATGCGTACAAGTAAAGAAAGAATGCGTCGTCGTCATTGAAAAAAATTACAAATGTCGGCGATCGAGGATCTGCTGTCGGAGCTACTATGGCGCTAATGTCGTAAACAATCGTTCGTTCTCACCCCCCACCGAGTTGCCAAATGTTGGTCGTCGTCGTCGTCGTCGTCTTCTCTCGAGAAGGAAAGACGCGCGAGCCGACGCCGGTATTTGATTAGATTAATTAATCTTCACGCTCAGCCATCTTCAAGGTGATGCTGGCCGTGCGCTTACGGATGGAGAACGGACGACCTTGCGCGCGCGGACGGAAACGCTTCATCGTCGCGCCGCCGTCGGCGTAGCACTCCGAGACGTAAAGCTTCGCCTTGTTCATCCCCATGTTGTTCTTGGCGTTGGACGCGCACGAGAACAACGCGTTGAGAATCGGTTCACAGGATCGGTACGGCATAAACTCGAGCATGATCAAGCACTCTTCGTAGCTCTTACCGCGAATGACGTCGAGCACTCTGCGAATCTTCGACGCCGACATGCGCACGCCGCGCAAGTAGCACACCGCCTCCTTCTTTTCGGCGTCAACCTACACGATGACGGGAAAAAACACACCACCAGTCAGTCTCGCATTCATACATACACACGCCTCACCGTCGCTTTCGCGCATCCCTCGACGGTCATCCTTCGTCCTTCCCGGCGTTTCGTCGCGGATAAAACCCAAACACGTCCCGACGTGGGGACGTCACCCCCACGAATGACGTTTCGCGCGCGTCCCGTCTCGCCCGACCGCGCGTCTCGCCCGCGCGCGCGACGACGCGAACGACATAAAACCACATCGACGTTTCGCGCGCGCGGTCGAGACGCGCGCGTCGTCGACGACGCCTCGCGCGCGAACGCGGTCGCCACCCCCCTCCGTTCAGGGTTTGCGCCCAGCGGGCGCCCACGAATCACCGCGCGCGCCCTCGCGCCCGAGCGACGATCGATCACCCTCGCGCGCGCGCGTCGAACGACGCTCCAATTTTTTCCCATCGCACGCACCTCCGTCGCCGCCGCGCGAACCGTCGGCGCGGCGCGCGTCACGCCTCGCGATCGCGCGAGCGCCGCCCCGCGCGCGCTCGGCGCGAGGAATCGCGCGCTCGCGCCGCCTCCGAGCGTCGCGCGCGCGGACATGGACGCGACCGGCGTCACCGTCATCGTCGTTCGTCGGTGGTGCTGCTGCGTCGGCGTTGTCGCGCGCGCGCACGTCGTCGTCGTCGTCGCGAGCATCATCGTCGTCGTCGTCGTCTGGCGTCGCCCCGTCGTCGTCGCGCCGTCGCGGGGTCGCACGAGTGGTGACGACGTGGTTCGTACGAACGAGGTCTACGATACGACCGTGTAGTGTGTACTATGAGTGATGATTACTCTATGTATAATCTTTTACGATATCGTCTGTGTATGGACGGATACCATCATATTGAACGCCTTCGTAACGCCATGAATGATTGTACCCCACACGACGTACGAAAACACGGACGAGACCGCCCTTCGTCGGTCGGGGAGAAGGGTTTGTTTTCGTGTACCGGGGGGTACACATTGAGTCCCGAA
>Ga0255774_10003500_pt1 | contig 11527 bp, 5 predicted proteins | sample 101ome_17_FD_179972 | JGI IMG/M metagenome (GOLD analysis project Ga0255774, IMG submission 179972) | Coastal salt marsh microbial communities from the Groves Creek Marsh, Skidaway Island, Georgia - 101407AT metaG (version 2) | ecosystem: Environmental > Aquatic > Marine > Intertidal zone > Salt...
GATCTGGGTGTGAAGTCGTGAGAGCCCCCATGCCAACGCCACGGCCGCGATGATCGCGACCGACAACTCGATGGATTCGAGCAGGTGCTGATCGAGAAGGATCCCGACAGCGATCGCCAACTGGGTCACGCTCGCCACCTCGATCACCTCGATGAGGCGTTGGCGGGACATCGAGCCACTTGTGATTCGCCTCGTCGATATTGCTGACACGTAACCGGTCACCAACAGCGCGATCGCGATCGCCGAGGGGGAGGCCTCGGCCGCAGCGAGGAGTCGGATGAGACCGACTACCACGATGAGGCCCGCGAGATATCCGACGAGCTCGGGTGTCGAGAAGGCGAGACCCGGCGCGCGCACGATCGAATCAGCATCCTCGCGGTCGAGTCGGCCCTCGTCGACGAGGCGATCGAGGATCTCCCTACGGGCTGGTCGTGGCATGTTGGCTCCCTCAGCGGCCGGCCCGGCCGCCTCGGTTGCCATTCTCGCTTCTACCCGGTGACTCGGGGGCGTCTTCCGCTTCGGTGTCGGCGGCTATCGCGTCGACCTCCGCCTCGTCGGCGGCTACTCCGCGACCGTTGCCGTTGCCTTGGCCGTTGTTGCCGCTGCTGGAACTGTTCCCGTTCCCGTTGTTGCCGGACTGGCCGGGGGCGTTGCTTGATGGGTTGTTGGTGTCGTTGGAGCTGTTGCCGTTGCCTTGGCCGTTGTTGCCGCTGCTGGAACTGTTCCCGTTCCCGTTGTTGCCGGACTGGCCGGGGGCGTTGCTTGATGGGTTGTCGGTGTTGCCTTGACCGTTGCTGTTGTTGTCGTTCGACTGTCCGGGAGCTCTTCCCGACTGTCCCGGAGTGTTACCCGACTGCCCGGGCGTGGTGCCGGCCTGGCCCGGTGGTTCGGCACCCTGCGCAGGGGTGTTGCCCGACTGACCGGGAGTGTTTCCCGACTGCCCCGGGGTGGAGCCGGTCTGGCCCGGAGCCTCCTCGGAACGTCCCGGGGACTCGTCCGCGTCGAGGTCATCGTCGATCGACTCGTCGGGCACCGTGGTGGTGGGTGGAGCGATGGGTTCCTCGATCGGATCGTCAACAGGTTCGTCGATCGGCTCCTCCTCAGGATCGTCCGGCTCGACCACCGTGGTCGGTGTCGGCTCGGTCACCGGTGGCTCAGCTGGCGGCGTCTCCTCCACGGGCTCCTCGACCGGGTCGGGAACGATCTCCACCGACGACACCGGTCGCGGCACCTCGATGTTGACGACCTCCAGCACATCGGCGACCACGTTCTGGATCGGATCGGGGAGCGAACCGGTTGACACGAGGCCGACGCTCGCACCAGCGGCCGCAGCTCCTGCCCAGCCGAACACACCGATCGCGCCGACCGCGGCGCCAACCCGGCGCTTCCAGCGACCCTTGGCCAGCGTCGGATCAGCCGAGCTGGCGATCGCCAATGACCGCAGGCGGGCCACGAGATCCTGGTCGACCTCGAAGGCCGCCTCGGTGGCGCGCAGGTCGGCGAGCCGGAGGGCGAGACGGTGGTTTGGCGGCCAGATCACGATGCCACCCCCTCGCTGCTCGACTCCTCACGCAACTCCTCCGAGAGGAGATCCTTCAGCTTCGCGAACGCTCGCGACAGCGCGACGCGGGTGGCCACCTCGGACTTGCCGATCGCCTTCGCCGTCTCTCGGGTCGACAGTCCGACCACATACCGCAGCTCGAGCATGCGGTGCTGCTCCTCCGGAAGCCGTTCGAGCGCGGCGAGAAGATCTGGATCGCTGAAGGTCTCCTCGTTCGGTTCCTCGGCCTCGAGCAGATCGAGGGTGTTCTCGATCGACACCTCGCTGCGTCGGGTGTTGCGACGCAGGTCGTCGACGATCCGCGCATGAGCGATGGAGAACACGAAGGATCGAAGATCGCCCGCGCCGCCCTCGAACTCGCCGATGCGCCGAGCCACCGCTTCCAGGGTGGCGCCCATCACCTCGTCGGGATCGCGAGAACCCATTCGGTGCGCGTAGCCGACGATCTTCGGACCGACGTCACCGACGAAGCGCGACCACTCCGATGAGTCGCCGCGCTTCAGGGCGCGCACGGAGATTCGATCGCCCATCAGGCCGCGCTCCGTGAGACGGCGCACGAGCATGCGCTCCGGGTGGTCATCGCCTCCGAGTCTGTCGTGAGGTCGGCCCATCAGGCACTCGGTGATGCTCGCTGTCGTCATCACCGCTGTTATCGCCTGACATGGGGAGAGTGTTACGCCGCCCGATCGGGCGGCGTAACGGAACGGGTCGAACCGGACGGGGGTGGTGAGGCGTCAGGGGAGGTAGCCGCTCACATCCACCAGCACGTCGGCGCGCCCGTGCACGTAGACGCACACCGTTCCCGTGCTCGACAGCGGCGCGATCACCGCATTGGCGACCGTGTCGCCGGTGGAGAAGTTGAGGTTCGACGCCTCGTAACGGGTGCCGCACGGGTAGACGGTGATGTAGCCACCGGCGGCTGTCGTGTTGGTGACCGTCACGTTGAGGGATGCGACGGAGGCTCCGGTCGGCACGCCGGCTCGACCGGCGACCTGGACCTCGACGATGCTGTTCGCCACCAGACCCGAGCGACCCGCCGAACGGGTGTCCGCGAGGCGGGTCGGCGCTGTCGCACCGAAACCGGACCCATCGAGGAAGGCACCGTTCACGTCGATGAGCACATCGGCCGAGCCGTAGACGTAGACACAAACGGTTCCGGTCGACGAGAGCGGGGAGATGACCGCGTTCGCGACGGTCTGACCGTTCGTGAAGTTGAGGTTCGAGGCATCCGGCCGCGCACCGCACGGGTACACGGTGGCGTAACCGGACCCGGGTACCGAGGTGTTGGTGACCGTCAGGTTCATCGACACCGCTGACACTCCCGATGCGGGGATGCCGGCCACGCCGAGCAGGCCGACCTCGAGGACCCTGGCTCCTCCGATCGTGCCGGAGTTCCGGGTGTCGGCCACGCGTGTCGGGCTGGTGGGGATGAAGCCGGAGCCCTCGAGGATCGCGCCGCTCACATCGACCAGTACGTCGGCCTGACCGTTCGCCGCGAAACACACCGAGCCCGATGCCGAGACCGGGACGATCACCGCGTTGGCGACTGTTCTGCCGGCTGTGAAGTTGAGACTCGAGACGTCGGGCTGGGCACCGCAGGGGTAGACCGTCAGGAATCCGGAGCCTCCCGTGGCGCCCGTGTTGGTGACTGTGACGTTCATGGACACCGCTGAGACCCCGGCACTCGGGACCCCTGCCCGTCCGAGAACGGGTACCTCGAGGATCCGACCGTCGCCGACGCGTGCCGGGGCGACGCCTCCCTGGCCGGTACGGGTGTCGATGAGACGGTTGGGAGCGATGGCCTGCAGCGTGGACACCGGCGAGTCGTCGGAACCGCCGCCGCCACCGGAACCACCGCCGCCACCGGAACCGCCACCGGAACCACCGCCACCACCGCCGCCGCCGCCGCCACCACCACCGCCGGAGCTGGGCGGGGCGGAGGGCACGGCGGTCGCGGGGGTCGAGGCCGTACCGGTCTTGCCGAGACCGGCGGAGGCCACGGAGAACGTGTAGGTCGTGCCGGCCGAGAGCTCCGTGATGGTGCAACTCGACTCGTAGTAGGCGGCGGTGCACGAACCGGACGGAGAGGCCGTGACGGTGAACGTGCCCACCGGGGGAGCGGTCGCGGCCGGCGAGGCTGAACTCGGGGTCACGGCGGTCCATGAGACGGTCACCGAGTTCACTCCCGCGGTGGCGGTCACACCTGTGACGGTGGTGGCCGGAGCGGCGGTCAGGTCGTAGATCGTCGTCGTGACGTTGAGGAAGCGGTCCGGGGAGCCAGTGCCCCGGTCGCTCACCACGCCGGTGCGACCGTCGGCCGTCAGGATCGCTGCCACATCGTGGGCGCTCGCGCTCGGATACTGGGTGCGGACCAGGGCCGCGGCTCCGGCTACGTGCGGGGCCGCCATCGAGGTGCCGCTCAGGGTGACGGTGTCCGATGTCCCCGTGATCGAGGCCGCCTCGATCGACGAACCCGGCGCGAAGATGTCGACGCACGATCCGGTGTTCGAGAAGTACGACCGTTGATCATCCGACGCCGTCGCCCCGACCGTGATGGCTGTGGCTTCCCGCGCAGGGCTGTAGGAGCAGGCGTCGTCGTCGGAGTTGCCGGCCGCGGCGACCACGACGATGCCGGCGTCGACGAGGTTCTCCACGGCGGCGTCGAGGGCATCGGAGGCGCCTCCGCCGAGGCTCATGTTGACGACACCCTTCTTGCCAGTGAGGTCGTAGTCGGCGACCCATTCCAGACCGGCGACCACGCCGGAGGTGGAACCCGATCCCCAGCAGTCGAGGACCCGCACCGGCACGATCGTGGCGGAGGTCGCGATGCCGTAGTTGGTGCCGGCGGCGGTGGAGGCAACGTGGGTGCCGTGACCGTCGCAGTCGGACGCGTCGTTGTCGCTGTCGACGATGTCGCGACCGGTCACCAAACGCGCGCCGAAGTCATCGTGGGTGCTGACTCCGGTGTCGACCACGAAGATCACCGCACCCGATCCACGGTCGGCGTCACCGTTGGTGACCGAGGAGTCACCCCGGGTGGAGAGCACCCCATTGAGGGAGTTCGTCGCCTGGTCGACGCGGTCCTGCCCCCAGGAGTTGATCCAACTGCGGTCGGATCCGGGGTGGGATGCGGCGACCGCTGATGACGCCGATGACGCCTCCGAGGTTCCCGAGGAGTTGGTCGCTGTCACGGAGAACGTGTACGACGCGTCCGGGGTGAGGCCGGTGACCGTGCACAGTGTCGGTCCCGCCGTCCAGGTGCAGGTCCGGCTGTCCGGGGAGGACGTCACCGTGTAGGCGGTGACCACGGGGTAGGCGTCGCTCGCGGCCCACCGCACCTGTACGGCGCCGTCGGCGACGGCGAGCGCCTCGACTCCGGAGGGTGCAGCGGGCGCGCCGGTGGTCGCGAACTCCCAGTTGAGGGTGACGTCCCCGCCGGTCGAGCCGTACTGGTTCACCCGGAGGTGGTACTCGGTGCCGGAGGTGACGTCGAGGGTGAGAGTGCTCTGGTAGTAGTTCCCGGTCTGACGGGAGTCGTCGTTGTAGCTCAGTCGGTTGAGCGAGGGGAGTGACGACCCGGTGTAGGCGGCGAGCACGGTGTCGAAGGACGAGCCGAAGGTGTCCACGTTGAGTCGGCCCGACGCCGACGCGGTCCAGGAGAACCACAGGGTCGCGGAACCCCAGCCGACATCGATCGGCGGCTCGCCGGTCTCCAACGTCGCCCCCGTGTTCGAGTCGGTGACCGTGCCGGACGATCCGGTCAGGGCGGTCGATGCGACGAAGTAGTCGTTGTTGGAGCCGACCGAGACGGTCACCGCGTTGGTCGCCGAGGACGGATCGGAGGCACCGGCCGAGTTGGAGGCGATGACGGTGAACGTGAAGGTGCCCGGGGTGAGGGAGGTGATGTCGCACTCGAGCGGGCCGGACGTCCAGGTGCAGGTGAAGGCGTCGTCCTCGACGGCGGTGGCGACGTACCGCGTGATCGTCGCACCGCCGTCGTCGGCTGGCGCCGACCAGGAGATCGTCGCGGTGGTTCCGTCGAGGGCAGCGGCAGCCCCCGTGGGTGCCCCAGGGGCCGTCGGGTTGGAGCCACCCCCACCGTCGAGTGGGTTGAGGTAGAGGAGGGCGTCCGGGGAGTTGGGGCCGCGATCGGTGATCAGGCCAGTGGAGAACGATGCCAGGACCGCTGACTTGACGGCGGCGGCGGTCTGGTCGAGGTCGGTCCCCCAGAGCGCGGCGGCGGCACCGGCCACGTGGGGCGAGGCCATGGAGGTGCCGCTGATGGTGTTGGTGCCACCGGTGTGCCAGGCGGAGGTGATCGACGAACCGGGAGCGAAGATGTCGACGCACGAGCCGTAGTTGGAGAACGACGAGCGGGCGTCGGTGCTCGTGGTGGATCCGACGGTGATCGAGGTCGACTCGCGAGCCGGGCTGTAGTAGCAGGCGTTGTTGTTCGAGTTCCCGGCGGCGACCGCGGTGACGATCCCATCCGAGACCAGGCCCTGCACCGCGGTGTCGAGAGCCCAGGAGGCGCCGCCACCGAGGGAGAGGTTGGCGACGGCCGGGTCACCGGAGGTGTGCTGGGTGAGCACCCAGTCGATGGCGGCCACGATCGTGCTGGTCGAGGTGCTGCCGGTGCAGCCGAACACCCGCACCGGCACGAGGGTGGTCCCGTCGGCGACCCCGTAGGTCGAGCCGCCGACGGTGCCGGCCACGTGGGTGCCGTGTCCGTTGCAGTCGGAGGCATCACTGGCGTCCTGATCCGACGTGTAGAAGTTGCGGCCTGAGGCGAGGCGAGCTCCGAACTCGCTGTGAGCGGAGATACCGGTGTCGATGATGTAGGCGGTGACGCCGGTCCCGTCACTGCGGTCGGTGTAGGAGCTGTCGAGCGGGAGGTTGACCTGGTCGATCCGATCGAGCCCCCAGGTCGCGCCGGTCTGCGTGGCGGACGGGAGTACCGAGTCGGTCCTCCCATCGAGGGTGATGACACGGTCGGGCTCGATGTCCACGACACTCGGATGGGCTTTGAGTTCCGACACCTGGGCATCGGTGAGGTCGAGTACCCAGCCGTCGAAGACCTGTTCGAGGGTCGACACGATCTCATTCGCGACGGTCGCGGCGATCGCGATCCGCTGGGCATCGCTCGTCGACTCGCTCAACCTGACGATGTAGCGGCCGGGCACCACATCGCCGGCCACGGAGGGCATGCTCCGGTCGGTCGGTCGGTCGAGGAGTCCGACACCTCGGTTCACGTCGATGGCGGCCACCCATGGGTGCGCTCCGAGATCGGTGGCCTGGTCACCGGAGAGGGTGACGAGAGCCGACCCGATCGAGTCGTGACGGGCTCCGACGAGTCCGCCGGCGTTCACGATGGCGGCCAGGGCGAGGGCGAAGTGATCGGGGTCGGCGTCGTCGATGACGAGCACATACCGGTCGACGCCCGAGTCGATCGTGGAGGCGAGCGAGGGGAGCGAGGGTGGTGGCACCTCGATCGGGGTCTCGGCCCCGTCGTTCGGGTTTCCGTCGATGTCGAGGACGTTGCCGTCGGTGTCGAGCAGACGGAAGTCGAAGTCCTCCTGCGCGTCAGCAGCCGAGGGCAGGATGACCGTCGCCGCGACGAGGCCGGTGACCAGGCTCGTCGCAACGCGACGTCGACGTGGGCGGGTCGGATGCTCGCGGTTCACGGGGCGGTGCAGGCTCCGCCACCGTGCTGTCGGTTGGTCTGAAATGTCATCGAACGGTGACCCTGCCACGTCGGTCTCCCTGCATGCCTCTGAATTTCACAGTCATCAGAGGTGATCGACTCGGTCCTCAGAAGTGTTACACGCATTTCATCCTGTTGGTCCACCGATGACCATCCAAACGCCGCGGGCGTGATCAGATGTGATGTTGTGGAGCGACCTACCGAACCGGCGGGGATCTCCGAGGTGCGCCGGTGGGCAACGGTGGCGGCCGCCTTCGTGTCGACCTTCACGGTGTTCGGCGTGGCCTACTCCTTCGGGGCGTTCTTCGATTCGATGGCCGACGAGTTCGGCACCGGTCGGGGCCTGACGGCTCTCATGTTCTCGGTGACGACCGCCCTCTATTTCGGGGGAGGTGTCGTCTCGGGTCGATTCGCTGACCGTTACGGGCCGCGACCGGTGATGGTCGTCGGCACCGTCAGCCTCGGCCTCGGGCTCCTCGCCACCTCGGCGGTCGGATCGATCTGGCTCGGCTACATCACCTATGGGCTCGGTGTCGGCACCGCGGTCGCCTGTGGCTACGTGCCGATGGTGGCCATGGTCGGGGGATGGTTCGAACGACGGCGTACCACCGCCCTCGGTATCGCGGTCGCCGGTATCGGCGCCGGCACGCTGGTGTGCGCGCCGCTCGCCGCCCACCTCATCGAGGCCCACGGGTGGCGTCGGGCGTACGTCATCTTCGCGATCGGTGGCGTCGCGTCGATGGCTCTCGCCACCCTCGGAGTGCGCCGAGCACCGTCGCGGGGTGCCGGAGGCCGCGTCGATCTGAGAGCGGTGGCCCGCCAGCGTCCCTTCGTCGTCCTGTACCTCGGCTCGCTCGCCCTCTCGCTCGCGCTCTTCGTGCCGTTCGTGTTCATCAAGTCGTACGCGACCGAGCGGGGGGTCGAGGCGGGACGGGCCGCGTTGCTCGTCGGTTTGATCGGGGCCTCCTCGATCATCGGTCGACTCGGTCTCGGCGCGCTCGGCGCGAGGCTCGGCGCCATCAGACTGCTCCAGGGGAGTTTCGTCACCATGGCCGGCAGCTATCTGATCTGGATGGCCTCGGACGGCCGATACGGGCTGCTGGTGCTCTACACCGTGGTCATGGGCATCGGCTACGGCGGGTTCATCGCGCTCTCGCCGGCCGTGGTCGCCGAACTCTTCGGCACCGACGGCATGGCGACCATCCTCGGAGCCACCTACACGGCGGCGGGGATCGGCGGGCTGGTCGGACCTCCGACGGCCGGGGCGATCATCGACCGATGGGGATTCGGCATCGGTATCGGCTTCGCCCTGGTCATGACGCTCGTCGCCGCGGTGACGCTCCTCGCCCTGCCGCGCGGCCGCTGACGATCAGCGACGACTCAGAGCCGACCGGCGGCCCGGGCGGCGTCGACGGCGGCGTTCAACTGCCCCTCGACGATGTCGAGCCCGGCCGACCAGAACCCCGGGTCGGTGAGATCGCATCCGACGATGGCGGTGAGCGCCTCGGGCGACATCGACCCTCCGGCGCGCAGCATGTCGAGGTAGGCCGGCACGAACGAGTCGCCCTGCTCCCGGTAGCGGGCGTAGACCGACAACGCCAGCAACTGCCCGTACGCGTAGGCGTACACGTAGCCGGGGGTGGCGATGAAATGCGGCACATAACTCCACCAGGTGCGATATCCCTCGGTCACCTCGACCGCCTCGCCGAGCATCGCCGTCTGGCTCTCGGCCCAGTAGTCGCCGAAGGTCTCGACGGACAGTTCTCCGACCTCACGGCGGTGCGAGTGGCAGGAGTGCTCGAACCGGTTCATCGCCACCTGTCGGAACACCGTCGCGATGGAGTCCTCCAATGTGGCGGCGAGCAGCGAGAAGCGCTCCTCGGGATCGTCGAGCGACTCGAGGAGGCGGTTGTTGGTCACCGTCTCGCCGAACACCGAGGCCGTCTCGGCGAGAGTGAGCGGTGTCGACTGGTGGAAGATGCCCTGCTCGCGGGCGAGGTAGCCGTGCACCCCGTGGCCGAGTTCGTGGGCGAGGGTAGCGACGTCGCGCGCGGTGCTCGTCCAGTTGAGGAGCACATAGGGATGGTGCTCGGGCACGCCGTAGGCGCAGAAGGCGCCGCCGCGCTTGCCCGGACGCACCGGCGCGTCGATCCAGCGCTCGTCGATGAAGCGCCCGACGATGCCGGCCAACTCATCGGAGAACGATGCGTAGGCGTCGCGCACGATGCTCGTGCCCTCCGCCCAGCCGATCTCGGCTGACCCGCCGGCGGTCACCGAGGCCATCCGATCGAAGTCGCGCAGCCGGTCGACACCGAGGATCTCGGCCTTCAGCGCGTACCAGCGCTGCGGGATGTCGTAGCGGGAGACCACGGCGTCGACGAGCGCCTGCACGCTCGCGTCACTCGCCTCATTGGCCATGTTCCGGCTGGTGATCCACGACGGGTAGTCGCGCAGGCGGTCGTCGATCGACTTGTCGAGCAGCAGCGTGTTGTAGATGAACGCCCGGGTGCGCAGACCCGGGGCGAGGGCTGTGGTCACGGCCGCCGCCGACGACTCACGGACCTCCGGTTCGGAGTGCTGCAGTTGGGCGAGCGCGGTCATGAGGCCGACGGTCCCACCCATCGCCTCGGGAAGGTCGACCTCGATGGCGGAGGTCTGCTCCTCGAAGAGTCGCACCCAGGCAGCCGGCCCCGAGAGCGAGGTCTCCGACAGCACCGTCTCCTCCGGCTCGCTCAACTGGTGCGGTCGGTACCGACGGAGGTTCTCGAGGTGGTGCCGGCAGAACGCCAGGCGCTCGTCGTCGAGCACCGCCGCGGCGTGGGCGTCGTCGGTGTCGGCCCACTCCAGATCGATGAAGAGCAACGAAGTACTGATCGCGGTGCTCCGCTCGTTCACGGTCTGCATTGCCGCCGCGACCGCCGGGTCGCTGGTGTCCTCGGAGAATCGCAGGGAGGTGAAGTGTCCGGCCCGACTGACGAGCGAGGACAGCTCCGCCAGTGTCGTCATCAATTCGACCAGCCCGTCGGAGTCGAGCGACGCGACCCTTCCGCGGTGGGCGCGCAGGTCAGCAGCGAGACGATCGGCCCGATCGAGGAGCTCGAGTGGCCCGTCGGCGCCATCGAGCAGCGGGTCGAGATCCCAGGCGACGTCGGAGGCGAGGAGATCGGTGTCGGAGGAGCCCATGCCGACAGGATGCCAGCCATGGGGCCGAGCCGTCTCGGTGGGCGGGTCGCTCGTTAGGGTCGATCCGTGACCCCCTTGGCCTCGACCGATGTGGCGACCCGTCCGCATCCGGGGCGCAATGAGACCCTCGCGATGCTCTCCGCGGTGATGGCGCTCATGGCGATGGCCATCGATCTGATGCTCTCGGCCTTCGACGAGATGCGCCTCAGTTTCGGGCTCGATCCGAACTCCAACGAGGTGGCGGGCGTGGTCACCGTCTTCTTCATGGGCCTCGCTGTCGCGCAGCTGTTCTTCGGGCCGATCACGGACCGGTTCGGACGAAAGTCGGTGCTCTACGCGAGCGTCGCCGTCTACGTGCTCGGCGCGGTCGGCTCGGCGCTCGCCCCGACCCTGCCGCTGTTGCTGGTGGCCCGTTTCGTCTGGGGAGTCGGTGCGGCCGGAGCGAGGGTGGTGGCCACCGCCGTCGCCCGCGACCTCTTCGAAGGGGTCGAGATGGCCCGAGCCATGTCGCAGATCATGGCCGTGTTCGTGCTGGTGCCGGTGATCGCGCCGACGGTCGGGGCCGGGATCGTCGCGATCCTGCCCTGGCGCGCCGTGTTCTGGGCCTGCGCCATCTGGGCGGTCGCCATGGCGGCATGGACGCGTCGACTGCCGGAGAGCCTGCCGCCCGAGCGACGCCGGCGGCTCGACCGCTCCGACATCGCCTCGGCCTACGCCGAGTTCGCGCGCACCCGACCCACGTTGTGGTTCTCGATCTCCTCGGTGTTCCTGCAGAGCGTGTTCACCATGTATCTCGCCTCGGCCGAGTTGATCGTGAGCGAGATCTTCGGGCGACGCAGCGCCTTCCCGGTGGTGTTCGGGGTGATCGCCATCGGCTTCGGTATCGCGGCGCTCGTCAACGGACGTCTCGTCGGCCGCTTCGGAGTGCGACCGGTCATGAACACCATGCTCGTCAGCCTGATCATCGGCGCGGTTCTGCTGGTGGCGGTGACCCTCGCGGGTGATGGGACCCCGTCGTTCTGGGTGTTCATGCCGCTCCTGGCTGTGCTACTCGCCCAGTTCATGTTCCTGATGCCCAA
>Ga0255774_10003503_pt1 | contig 11515 bp, 8 predicted proteins | sample 101ome_17_FD_179972 | JGI IMG/M metagenome (GOLD analysis project Ga0255774, IMG submission 179972) | Coastal salt marsh microbial communities from the Groves Creek Marsh, Skidaway Island, Georgia - 101407AT metaG (version 2) | ecosystem: Environmental > Aquatic > Marine > Intertidal zone > Salt...
TATTTAACTTCAACGGTGGTTGGAACATTAGTGAAAACTACAGCTTGAGGTTTGGTATCGACAACCTGTTTGATGAGGATCCAGAGTTGACTAACTCTAATCCCGCCGGTGGAGACACAAACTCCGATCAGACAAACCCAGGTCTCTACGACCTGCTTGGTCGTCGCTACTACGTAGGTTTCAAAGTCAACTTCTAAGTTGGCCTAGAGGCTCTATAAAAAACCCCCGCATCTGCGGGGGTTTTTTTTGCCTTTCTAATCGAGAACGTACTTAACTTCTCTATTGCGAATAAACTGAGAAACAATCCACTTCTGACCGCTCGTGGGTGGTGTTCCAGAATGCTTTGTGCGGGCATCAGAGGAGCCGTCGGGTAGTGAGTTGATGAAGTACATGCCGTCACCGGTGTTGCCCTTGAAGCTAAGGTCGAGCTTGGTGAAGACCGTATCACCGCCTTCGTAGTCGTCGTTGAGATAAATGAGGAAAGTCATAACACGTTGGCCGTTTGTGGCGATTTCCTGCTCGTAGTTAGCCATTTTGGGATCAACGAAGTCATAGTGCGGCGATATCTCTTCTCCCGGCTGGTAGTTCAGTATGGCTGTTCCCTCCATTTGCTGCATGGGTATGCCGCTGGCGGCACTCATTTTTTGTTGGATCAGAAAATGGAGCAACTCATTATCCATCAGGTTGAACTCGGCAATGGAGTTTGTGCGGGTCTCTGAAACGTAGTTTCGTCTGTTTTGTGCATCATATACCAGAGCCGGTTTGAGCCTTTCCTTGGAGAGGCGAATCAACCACCGGCAGATTTCTGGTGACAACAGTTGGCGGAACGTTTTTATCTCGGGGGTTTCATTGATGACCTCACCGCCAACCTCCTTTGTCCATTCTTCCATGAAGATGTTCTGGCGCAGATCCTGCCAGTGGTTGGCGTCATTTATGGTAAGTAGCGACGGCTTTGTGGCGGGTTCACCTTTGCCTGCTAGCAGCACCAGCTGCTCTCTTGCGATTTCAGAACCAAGAATTGCGGCGTGCGTTAAGGTATTAAGGGCGTCCTCCCAGCTCTTTTGCTGAAATATGCCTGTCGCCTGGAAGACGGCGATAACGCAAATGGCTTCAGGGACGCCTGCCTGAGCCGCTTCCATGATGAACTGAGCACCTTCTCTAGGGAGGTAGGGTGAGCGGTCTCCAACAAACAGCCGTTTGCCTAGAGCGGTCTTGGCTTCATTATTACCCTGCATGACAGCCTGGGACAGCACATTGATAGCATGGTCGTGCTCACCCCTGGCATCAAGCGCTGCGACTTCCTCAAAGACCATGTCAGACATTGCCTAAAGCTTCCAAATATAACGTCATGGTCACAAGTGTAAGGGACAAACTCGGTGGCTTAAAGTGCGGGGCTAAAGGTTGTTCTAACTTTGGCTTTCCTTTACTCTTATCTGCCTCTACCGAGAAGGAGTTGCCAATGTTTCGTAAGGTTTTTCTGGGTGTTTTACTTACTTTTCCTGCTGGGTTTATTCAGGCCCAATCACTGGAAGACTTTCTGGCCTGTGCCGATTTTACTGACCGTGTTGAGCGTGTTATCTGTCTAGAAGAGGCACTGGAGGCAGCTTCGGCGGCAAGTGAGTCCGCTGAAGTAAGTGATACGCCAACTAAAGTTGAAGACTTTGGCCAAGCACCAGAGGCAGCCGTGGCGAGCGAAGACGACAGTAAAAATGGTCAGGGAATTTTACCTCGCATTCGCATGCCGTCCATTGGCGGTATTTTCGGTCGTAACCGGGATGAAGGAGCGGGACAAACCCTAGAAGAACAGCAGGCGGCTACTGATAAAACTGAATCAGAAAGTTCCGTTGAAAACTTTGGTAGGGAACGCGCCAGGGTTGTGGCTAACGCTGACGGGACAGAGGAGCTTCTTGACGTGGTTGCGGAGCTAGACACCTATCGCAATATGCTCGTCATAACGTTAGAAAGTGGCCAAGTCTGGAGGCAAACTCACTCACGTCGTTTTAATTTGCGAGTTGGCGATGCGGTAAGTATTTCTCCGTCTCGCTGGGGCGAGAGTTTTCGCCTAGAAGCTGAGAGGCTGAAGGGTTTCATACAAGTAGGCCGGATGCAGTAAAGATATTTTTTCTGGCCTAAAATTCGTTTCCAGCTTTGCTCAAGGCTTGCCTTCATTAGAAACTAAAGATGTCCTCCTCCTCAGGGCGCTGCATATTCTGCTCAAAATAATTTTCCCAAAGATGGTTCCATGGTCGGCCATACATATCGGGTATTTCATATTCGATGACATCGCCAGGGTTGACGGGAGTTCCAACGCCATCAACAGGAAAAATCGTTTGTATGCATTCTACAAATGTATAGGGTGTCGCATCTGAGTCATCAAACTCATTCTGTTTGATATAGTTTCGCACAATACGAACGGGCTCCACCAATGCCTCTGGATCATAGAAAATAGCCTCATGATTGAGGCCGATAAAATTGCCCTTTTCATCTTGGTTTGGAGAATAGATTTCAATTGTCTGCAATAAATTTGAGTGGTCGGGTGCGGCATGTGTTTTCCACCCCTGAATATTAGATGTCCAAGTTATTAGGACGTCGTTATCCCAGAAGCCTATAGTTTCCCCGTACCATCTGGGTACATCCTCACCCAGCCTAGGCACAACCCCCTCCATATTGAATTCACGGCCGATGTGGATATTGGTTATGAAGTTTCTAGCCACGCCGGCCAGGATCTGCACCATGTTAGGTGTCACCATGACATAGTTTTCCCAGAGGGCTGCCGTGTGCCAGCGGCGCATAAAGCCCTCAGGCCAGCAGTATTGTGAGGGCCACTGTGCCGCGTTGGTGTTGGCATGGTGATAGGCCTCCTGCACAAATCGCATCTGGTACTCCTCTGTCAGCAGCGACAGGATGGTAGGTACCTGGTTATGCCGCATCTGGTACCAGTAGTAATTGTTTGGGGTACGCCCCGGATGCATGTAAATACCGTTCATTTCTCCGGGAACGGTCGCGTAGGTATGTTCTGTGGGTCCGCCCCGACTTTTGGTTTCCTCAAGTAGGGCTTCGTAATGGGCTTGTGCCGTATCAAATGGGTAGGGACTGACGATCGCCTCTCGGGGGTAGTCCCGGTCGCAGTGCCCCCACGCCGCGGATAACGGCGGGTTATCACCAATTAGGGGGCGGCGGTTTCCGCCCCAGATATCCTCGAGTGCTGCGGATGTATTGCAGCGGTAGTAGCGCGGGTCCATCCACAGATGGCGGTCCGCATAAAAATCATCGGAGGAAAAAATATCCCTTAGTAGGGGTTCAACTCCAGGCGGTGTTTCACCCGGCTCCGCGCCTCCGTTAAATCGCCGAGGGCGCTGGTTGAATGGTCCAAGGGCACCCATCACGCGCATAGTTGCCCCGGCAAAATCATAATCGTGTATATCTGCCAACATAGGGGCGCCGCGGCCTACACTTTCAAAATCCAGCTGCGCGGTCTGCTGTGCGAAAGCGGGTGACACAGCAGTGACAAACAAAAAGCTAAAAAGCCGAAGATATTTTTGTCTGGAGTTCATGACAAAGCCTCCTCAGTCCAGTAATAAATCAGGGTGCAGTCATAGACTAGTCGGCCCCGGTTACGCGTCCTATCTCTTCGCCGTCGGGCGTGCGTAGGGCGGTGACGTAGCCCCCATCGTCGCCGTTACGCATTGGCGCAATACGAATTGTTACCTGGTCGCCTACGGTGAACATGTCCGGCATAAGTCCCTGACGGCGCATGTTGTTGCGGCTGTGGCCCTCGTACTCAATGTCACGTGTACCACGGGCTTCGTCGGTCACTTCGAGGATTAGTCGTAGGTGAGGATTGGCAAAACGGACCTCCTGAACAGTTCCGGCTATAAGCACGGTGTTACGAAAATCAAACTGGGCTGCCGAGTGGTGACCCAACGCGGTGGTGGTTGCCGAGGTAAGTGTTAGTAGAGCTATAAATTTGATAATCAGTTTCATGGTTTTACCTGTTTCATTATCCATTGCACAAGCCTCATTCCTGGATCATTTCCAGGCCAGCTTCCTCATAAAGTCCTTCCATCTCATCCAGCCATAATGGCTCTGTACACTCGTAAGTAAGCACGTGGTAGTTATCGAGCGCTTGCCAGCGCTTGGTCGTAATCAAAGGTTCCTCAAGCCAAAGCGGATCCGTCATGACAAGGTCGGCGGCCAGTACTGGCGTGCCGTCAGCAAGCGGTTCATCGAAATAGTATTCCTCCCTAATAGTAGCCTCATTGCTGTGTGGATATCGGGAATCGACCTGTGTTTTCAGGCGACTTGTCTGAACAATCAGCCTGTCTCCATCCCAATGTGCGCTGGAATAACCATTACGTTCAGGGAAGTAGTTGCTCGCATCGTCTGCTTCTTCACCTATATAAATGCGCCTGATCTCATTATGGGCTTCGTAGATGACAAACAACTGCTCGGGCCTTTGCAGAATTTCCATAGGGTAACCGCCAGAGCCGAGCATTGAACCCGGCATACCGGAGCCAACACAGGAGTTGCCGGCCCCGTGATTGGTGCCTTCGGTCACCGAGATGAAATCTTGGCGGGCCTTTTCAGCTGCCTCGGTAAGTTTGAGTTCCGGCCCCATAAAAAATGCACCACCGGGTGCGCCTGGATTACCACGGTAGGTTGTCCAAGCACCGGAAAAGTCGGGCAAGTCAGCTGCCATGGAAAGCGCAGAAAAAAAAGCGCTGGAGATAAAAAGTGCAGGAGCAATGACTCTTATAATTGCTAATGATTTCAGTGACATGGTTTCCCCGTAGAAGAATTAAATTTTAATTTGTTATTCATTATAGACACATAAGAACGTAATTCTGATAGTTCAATTTTGGAGGAAATGGGGAATTGGCACTCCGGTGCGTTTCGCCCTAGCAGGGTTTTTCTGAATGTGGTCAGCGTTTGGATTTATTCTCGGAAGGCTTTTAACTAAAAAAGCTATTTAGCAGGGCTTCATGCGCGAAATTCCTAAAATATACTAAAGCGTACTAGCCCATGCTTTGTAAAGCATCGAATTGAACGCTTATGAAAAAAATAATGCAGTAGCCCTGGTATTGAGAGGTACTATCCTTGTATGGCACTTTCTCTTCATCTGCCTTGAATCGCGTGCTGCAGTCGGGATCTGCGTGTAACTAAAGCTGAATTTCAAAGCTCTAATTATTTGCTGGACTAGCCCGTATTGGCTCTCTATCCTTCTACCAACAATCAAAAATAGGGAAAACAGTAATGAGATTTTCTCCGCTAAAGCTTTTTGGTGTAGCACTTTTTGTGTTGGCTAATGGGGCCTACGGACAGCAACCGGAATACGTCACCATTGAAATGGAGATTGATATCAACGAATCCGCCGCCGACGTCTGGGAGGTGGTTGGGAAGTATTGCGATATCGAGGAGTGGGGCGGATTGCCCTGTGAAGTTACATCCGGTAACGGCGGCATGGGCACTGTTCGTGAGCTGGCACTTGGGCCACGCTCAATCATAGAAATTCTTGTGGCCCAGACGGAGCTATCTTATGGCTACACCCAGCCTGTAACTGAGGGGGAGTACTACAACCTTTACCACGGATTCATGGAAGCTAGACCGGTCACGGCAGACACCTCCAAGATGCTCTACACCCTTGTATATGACGTCTCCAACCTGGAAAACCAGCAGGCTAAGGATGCCGACATGGCAAGGCGCAGGGGTGCCTTCGAGGGGATGCTGCAAAAAATGAAGGAGATCGCTGAAGCAAACTAGCAATAAGGTGCTCACCATAGAAAGGCGGTGTATTCACCGCCTTTTTTTGTGGATTTTGGGGACTAGACGACACGCCTCTGCCGCTATATGCTCTGTCAGGTTATCTGTTTAACGCTACTTAGGTAAATCCATGATTCGTAATGTCTTTCTTCCATTTATAGCCTCAATCTGCCTTGCTGCCTGTTCTCAATCAGAAAATGAAACTGCTCAGTCAGATACCGGCGCCGGGGCGTCTACCGCCACTGCCGCCGTCAATGCCGCAAAAGTTTCCTATGACCGCCTGCTCAATGCTGAATATGAACCTGGACAATGGATGATGAAGGGCGGGACTTACGACGAAACCTACTACAGCCCCCTGAATGAAATAAACCGTGAGAACGTACACGAGCTCGAACTAGCCTGGTATGCCGACTACGATGTTAACCTGAGTCAGCAGGGGACGCCTCTCTATGTGGACGGCGTGATATATGTCTCTACTGCCTGGAGCATGGTTAATGCCTTTGACGCACGCACCGGCGAACTGCTCTGGCACTTCGATCCACAGACTGACCGTGAAATTGTTACCAAGGTGTGCTGCGGCATCGTAAATCGTGGCATAGCTGCCTATGAGGGCAAGATCTACCTCGGCACCCTTGATGGCTACATCGTCGCCATCAATGCGCAGACTGGTGAGGAGGAATGGCGCAAGCTTACGGTAGATCCCGATATGTCCTACACCATTACCAGTGCCCCGCGCATCATAAAGGGCATGGTGGTGATCGGTAATTCTGGAGCCGAGAAAAGTGCTAGGGGTTATCTAGGTGCCTACGACGCCGATACCGGTGAAGATCTCTGGCGCGTCTACACTGTGCCCGGCAACCCTGAGCTTGGTTTTGAGACACCGCAGATGGAAATGGCGGCAGCCACATGGAGTGGCTCCTGGTGGGAGCTTGGCGGTGGAGGAACAGTCTGGGATTCCGTGGTTTATGACAACGTAAATGATCTCATCATCTTTGGTACAGGTAACGGCACACCATGGGATCAGCGGGCTCGCGACCCTGAAGGTGGGGACAACCTCTTCGTAGCTTCACTGCTAGCTGTCGAAGCAGACTCCGGTGAGTATGTGTGGCACTACCAGACCACGCCGGGCGATACCTGGGACTACGATGCCATGAGTCCTATGATGCTGCTTGACCTCGAGGTCGATGGGCAGATGCGTCACGTGGTGGCTCAGCCAAACAAGAACGGTTTCTTTTATATGTTGGATGCCGGTACCGGCGAACTGCTCAGAGGCTTCCCGTTTACCGAAGTGAACTGGGCTACCGGAATTGATATGGAAAGCGGTCGTCCGATAGAAGTACCTGCGGCTCGTTACGACCGTGAAAATATCTTTAACCTTTCTCCCGGTGTGCAGGGTGGTCACGGCTGGCACTCCAATGCCTGGAACCCAGAAACCAACCTGATCTACATTGCCACGCAGCGAGCCTACTTTGCCATGCAGAGTGTTGAGGAGTTCACTCCAAATCCAGATCCGAACGGCAACAACCTGGCGATCGACATGAGTGCGAACTTTACCTACTACCAAGCCAACCCGGATGCGCCACGTGAATTCGTTGGCTACGTCTCCGCATGGGACATGGTCACTGGCGAGGAAGTCTGGCGCGGTGATGAGAACAGCGGTCCTACTGGCTCCATTATCAGTACCGGCGGCGGTCTAGTGTTCTCAGGCGGCGGCAACAACACCAATGAGTTCCGTGCCTATGACACGGTGTCTGGAGAAAAGCTTTGGTCCTTCGATACGCAGACCGGCATGGTTGCCACACCTATTACCTACGAGCTCGATGGTAAGCAGTATGTGGCCGCCAGCGTTGGCATCAACCAGGCCGGCAACTACTTTGCACCTAATTATTCAAGGCTGCTCGTGTTTGCCTTGAACGGTGGCAGCCAACTTCCACAGCCTTTGACGTTCACTCCGCGTGAACTCAATCCGCCCGAACTGCTTGCCACCCAGGACGTGGTTGACGCCGGCGGTGAGGTTTACGGACAGCATTGCACGGTCTGCCACGGTATTGGCGGCCAGCAACGCGGCGCCAACTTCCCGAACCTGCTCGTGTCTCCGATGCTGCACAGCCAGGAAGCTTTCGACCAGGTAGTGATTGATGGTGTGCGTACCGACAAGGGAATGGTGTCATTCGCTGACCGCATGACCGCAGAAGACAGTGAAGCCGTTCGCTGGTTCCTGGTTGCCCAGGCAATCAATGCTCAGAATGCGACGCCGCCTATTGGTTTCGGTGCACCTGAGGAAGAAGAGGATGATGAAATCGAGGATGTGCATACCGATTAATTCGGACTCTGCATTTTCCATGTAAAAAAGACTGCCGATGCCCTCCTGGCCTCGGCAGTTTCATTTTCATATTTCATTAAATTCAGTGGGTTATAGGTAAACCAGCGCAATTACCTAAAGCCTAGGGGGCATTATAAGGGTCTAAAATTTCAAGCATTATTAGGGCCCCTGGCAGGTGGACAATAAAGGCCATCTCCAGCAATATTTCCCTTTTTAGCCACAATTTCATATTTTTTGAGGATTTGACCCACAAAGTCCCCTTAATGTCAGTAATGAATAGACATACATAGCAGGTAAAGATTGAAAAATTTAACAACTATACTTTTGAATAAGAGCCTTAAAGTGGCTGTTGCCGGCACCGTCATGCTGGCTATCTGCCCCGCCTGGACCAATGCCCAGGAACAGTGGGAAGTCATTGAAAACTACTGCTACCAGTGTCATAACGATGAGGACTGGGCGGGTAGCATTGCCTTTAACCTTATGTCCGTTGATGAAATTTCTCACGATGCGGAAATTTGGGAAGAAGCCATTCGTCGCATCGAGGGCGGGCATATGCCGCCTCCCGGCAACGACCGTCCCTCAGGCTCAGAGATAAATCAACTGTTGGCTTGGCTTGAAAATAAAATTGATGAGTCGGCGTCAAATACGCCCCCAGGAAACGTTCCACTCAGGCGTTTAAATCGACGCGAGTATGAAAACGCAATAAGAGATCTGCTTTCACTAGAAATTGACGCATCAGCCCTGCTTCCGACCGATCAAATTGAGGGGGGTTTCGATAACAACGCTGAGGCTCTTCAGGTTTCTCCCGCTTTCATAGATCAGTATTTGAATGCTGCAAGGACCATTGCCCATAATGCGCTGGGATCAACTCGTCCTATTCCCGTATTAGAAACATATGGCCGCGTGGCTGACATGATCATTTCCCTCCCGGCCAGGGGTACACCCGGCACAGGTGTGCAGTCCATGCACCAGCCTGGCATGCCGTTTGGAACCAGGGGTGGTATGAGCGTCCAGTACAATTTCATGGCTGATGGCGTCTATGAGCTCAATATTGGCGACCTGGCTCTGGGACGTGAAGTACCTAACATGGAATTCAAAAACACGGTCATTGCCCTGCTGGATGGTAAGGAATTCTTTCGCACAGAGCTTGGTGGCGATGAGGATCATGAGGCCATTGACCAAGAGCAGGCCGATGCTGTTTCTAGCATTAATCTTAGACTGAAAAATATTCGTTTCAACGCCACGGCTGGGCAGCACACTATTACGGTGACATTTCTACACCGAAGCTTTGCTGAAAGTGACGAGAGAACGCCAACCACAGCCCTTGAAGGCGGTCAGAGCAGAATTCATAAACTGCATGCTCTTCAGGTGCGCGGACCTCTTGAAGTCACAGGCATAAGTGATTCTGGACCCCGCAAAAAAATCTTTGTCTGCTATCCAAGAGAAATCGCCGAAGAAACTGCCTGTGCTGAGGAGATTATTACCAACCTGGCAGAGCGAGCTTTTCGTCGTCCGCTGAACAACGAGGACATGGACAGCCTCATGGGCTTTTACATCAGCAGCCGTCAGAATAATGATTTTGAGTCCGGTATCAAGGAGGCGGTCAGTGCCATCCTAGTCAGCCCGCACTTTATTTACCGTGCTGAAGGCGGTCCGGCGTTCGGTGAGAGCCTCATGCTGACCGATCTAGAATTGGCCTCACGCCTTTCCTTCTTCCTTTGGAGTAGTCTGCCCGATGAAGAATTGCTCACTGTGGCCAGCAGTAACGAATTGAGTCGGCCTGACGTGCTCAGGGCGCAGATCAGACGAATGCTTGAGGATGACCGGGCAAAAACACTGGTGGATGATTTTGCATTCCAGTGGCTTCACCTCAGTAAGCTGGATGAAATACAACCGAACGGTTTCATGTTTCGATACGCGAGCAGATTCCTGGATCCGCGTCCGATGTTTAAGGAGGAGTTGAGTCTATTTATTGACAGTGTTCTTCGTAGTGATCAGTCGGTAGTACGCTTACTGGATGCTGAATATACATTCCTAAATGAGAGGCTGGCTGCACACTATGGCATAGAAGATGTAAAAGGTAGCGCTTTTCGTCGCGTTAAACTTGATCAAGAATATCGTAGGGGCTTGCTTGGTAAAGGTGCAATATTGATGGCAACTGCAAACCCAAATAGAACTTCGCCAGTGATAAGAGGGGCCTGGATTCTAGAAAGACTACTAGCGTCACCGCCGTCGCCACCACCACCAGGAGTTGAGACGGACTTGCCACAAAAGCCTGGACAGGCATTGTTAACTGTTCGGGAAAGGCTTGAGCAGCATAGAGAAAACCCAAGCTGTTATAACTGCCATGGTGTTCTAGACCCCTTGGGTCTGGCGCTTGAGAATTTCAATACTGTTGGCCAGTATCAGAAATTTGATAGAGATACTCTGTCGCTGATTGATTCCTCTGGTGTGCTTCCTGATGGGACTGAAATAAAACGCGCAGAAGATTTGACCAGCGCACTGGTTGACAGGTCCAACCTTTTTGTTAAGTCACTCACTGAACACCTGATGGCATACGCGATTGGTCGTACCGTTGATTATAGAGACATGCCACTTGTTCGTCAGATCGTTCGCGATGTTGCCGATGACGGCAACCGCTTTGAGTCCATTGTCTACAATATTGTTAACAGTGATGCTTTTCGCATGAGGGAAAGTCTGACCAGCACTGATTCAGCAGACGCCAATCAGCAGGCATCACTCTAGAATACATACTGAGGAACACACTATGTTTATCAGCAAAAAACATCTATCCCGCAGAACAATTCTAAAAGGTGCGGGTGCCTCCATCGCCTTGCCGATGCTGGATGCGATGACGCCGGCACTGGCCCAGGCTGAAGTCGGCTTCCCTCGCCTTGGCTTTATTTATTTTCCGCATGGTGCCGTGATTCATGAGTGGGCGCCTCAACAGACCGGCACGAATTTCACGTACTCTAGGATTCTGCAGCCGCTTGAGTCGCTGCATGACTATGTCACCGTGGTGACCGGCCTGCGCAACAGGGCAGCCGAGGGCGGCCCTGCACCGCACGCCATCACTGAGGAGACGTGGCTGTCTGCCGTGAATCCCAGTGACCGCGACCGCGGACCCAATGGCGTTAAGGGTATGACCATCGACCAGATCGCCGCCAGGGTGATGGGTGATTCCACACCGCTGTCTTCACTGGAGCTTTGTGGTGAACCCGGAGGGGCTATCAACTACCGTACCCCTTCGCAGTCACTGCCGCTGGAGGGCAACCCGCGTAAAGTTTTCTACAGTATGTTCGGCCAGGGCGATACCTACGATGAGCGTATCCAGATTCTGAGCCAGTCCCAGAGCCTGCTCGATTACGTGCGTGAGGCCACCGCCAGCCTTAACCGTAAACTCAGCGCGGATGACAAGGTGCGTGTCGCCAA
>Ga0255774_10003515_pt1 | contig 11495 bp, 10 predicted proteins | sample 101ome_17_FD_179972 | JGI IMG/M metagenome (GOLD analysis project Ga0255774, IMG submission 179972) | Coastal salt marsh microbial communities from the Groves Creek Marsh, Skidaway Island, Georgia - 101407AT metaG (version 2) | ecosystem: Environmental > Aquatic > Marine > Intertidal zone >...
AATCAAATCAGGACCCTTTAAGGATTTCAATGCGATAGTTGAGAAGTATGAAGCTGATCAGTCAGTAATTGTTCTTATAAATTTCTTAAGGTATCAGCAGCGGGTGAAGATTCAGTCGGAGATGATTTCTTAGTCAAATCATTCCGATAAGAGCAGTTATCGGAACCAACCCGGCTGAGTTTTGCGGTGTAGAACCTATAAAAAGACTCAGCCCGCATGCAGCACAGCTGAGTTCGTTTCGCAAAATTAAAGTTATCCACAGCCTTAGCACCTGATGTGCGTATCGGGTAATAGCGCAAAAAATAGGTTAGCCTCAATGGAGCACAAAAGGAGAACCATTATGGCTAAATCACAAAACCTCTCAACCGGCCCTACCAGCGAGGAAGGCAAAGCTATCAGGCCACTCTTTTCGTGTCGGTGCTGCAATAGATCTTCTTGATAAAGGTGTACCGCTTGAAAGGATCATGCTACGCGGCGGATGGAAGTCTGAGAATACTGCATTGAAATATTTAAGGAACTGGGATGATAGCGATTGGCTGCTTGTTGGAGAAAACTATTAACGCCGAACTCTATCGCCCTGACCTTTGCCCGCAAAAGTAAGAAAAATATATTTAAAATAATTAGCAACCGACATAGTAGAAATCATTTCGGCATCAGTTTTGGCCAGCAATCCTGGTGTAGACATATCGATATCTTTTATTTGCGCAAGGCCAGTAATACCTGGTCGAACGTCATAAACACCTAATACGTTACGTGCATTAATTAGCTCTTCCTGATTTAACAGGTTTGGGCGAGGGCCAACTAAACTCATTTCACCTAGTAATACGTTCCAAAGCTGTGGCAGCTCATCCAGTTTAGTACGCCTGAGAAAACCACCAAGCTTAGTGATCGATGCGCTACTAGCAAGATGACTGGCCACCGAGGTAGTATCTTTTGACATCGTTCGGAACTTAACCAGTTTGAACCCTTTTTTTCCAAGCCCAACACGCTCTTGGACAAACAATGGAGATCCAGTATCGAAAAGCCCGATCAGGAAGATAACCAACAAGACGGGAAAGCCAAAAAGGAGTCCGAAAAATGAGAACAAAAGATCAAACACCCGTAACATTTAATTAATCCTTAATGAAACAGTGACGAAGACCCTATTTAACCGAGATGGGCGGCTACAAGCCCAATTGATCACGAGCCTTAGATATATCCAACTGCATCGACCCAACAACCGTTTCGCAACTGCCTTTTTACCCAATATTGTTGTACCAAGCATCAATCGGATGACGGTCATTCTTACTGGTCAGGAGAAGTGAAAAGATCCTATCTGGGGATTTGGGTACAGTCATTGTGGATTCAAAAGGCTCTTGTAAAATCCTATAAGAGCTTTCAGTACTAGCTCCTTATCAAATTCATGCCTAGCACGTAGTTTTCCCGCCTCACCCAAATTATCAGCCAAATGCGTGTCGTCGATTAACAAGCGAATTTTTTCAGTTAAATCACTTACACTACCTGGACAAAAAAGAAGACCTGTTACACCATCCTGCACAGCATCACAGATTCCGTAGATACGAGAACCTATAGTTGGAATACCAGCAGCAGCCGCTTCAATCAGGACCATCCCAAAACCCTCTCGGTAACTCGGTAAACACAACATATCGGATGCGGCCATAAATCGTTCTGGATTTGCAGAATAACCAAAGAAATGAATACGAGACCGATGGGTAGGACAACGGTCAAATATTTTTTCTTGTAATCCCTGCTCGTCAGGCCCCACAAATAGCAATTGTAGTTTCGGATATTGAGCTGCCAACAGAGTAAATGAATCAGCTAGATCCAAAACACCTTTGTCTAGTGTAAGCCTACCAACGTATAAAATGATTTTTTCATCATTTGCGATGTTATATTTTAAACGAACTTCGTTGCGCGTTTCAGCATCGGGCCTAAAACGATTGAGATCCACACCACAAATAGACCCGCCTGCAAGCATAATAAGGCGCCCCGAAGGCACGACCCCTTGATCAACCAAAAACTTTTCTTCGGAATGACTAACGACAAGCAAATGTGTCGCACAACGAACCATCCATTTATCAAGGGTCTTTAAAAAGAAACGCCACAATCCTTTGCGTGTTGCCCATACCTCACCTTGAAAGACGTGAACACGAAATGGGACGCTAACTAGCCAGGCCGCAACCATCCCAAGCAGGCCTGTTTTTGGTGAGAAGGTGTGGACCAGGTCAAACTTTTCTCGTTTTAAGATCCTAACTATCCGCAACAAGGCCATCAAGTCTCGCCATGGAGAAACATTTCGTTCGATTACAACCGGGATCAAACGTACATGAATCCCAAAGCTTGTTAAGAACGTATGATCATCAGCATTAGTAATAATAGTTAGATCGTAATTTTCACCTATAGCGGTAATTTGATCCAACAGAAAAAAACGGATAGTTAATGGATTGGCAACAATCCAACATACCTTTTTTTTAGCGTTCATTTCACTTAGCACTTAAATATTTGGTATTAAAGGGGTTTTACTAAACATAATCAATAAAAGCAAGCGTGTGATTTTTAACCAACCTCATTTAAGAAAGCGGATTCATAATTCTAGATAGTATAATTTAACTACTCCGGTTTACCTGAGTGGTAACTTTATTATTAGGCGACGCAGATACTTGATGAGCGACCACGCTAGCGCGATGCCGGCAGTGTGGCTGGAGATCGCACCCTGCCGATGCAAGGCCAGCCAGGCGCGCAGTTCCCGCTTCTCATGGCGCCATAACTGCCCGCTGTAGCCGTCGGGGCTATTCTCTTCGCGGAACGACATTGCCAATGGCGATTCGATCCGGTAGCAGGCGTGCCCACCCAGTATCACCTCCAGCCATAGCAGGTAGTCCTCGGTGACCTCGCGGCTACCGAAGCGGTAAGGCAGACTCCGACGCAGGAGCACCGACCGCGTTGGGAAGCGGTTGGAGACCAGCATGTGCAGGAAGCTCACGCGCCAACCCTTCGTCTGAGCGGGCAACTGGGGATTGTCGAGGTCATGCGCTGCTACGACCGTGCCGTGTCCACACAATACGGCATCCGGGTAGTCCTCGAGCCACCGCCACTGGTGCTCCAGCTTGGCCGGATGCCAGGCATCGTCGGCGTCCAGGAAGGCCAACCAGGGCTGCTTCGCTTCTTCCCAACCCAGATTTCGTGCGCCCCCAGGGCCTGCGTTCTGACTTAGGCTCAGCACCTTGACCCAGCCTTGGGAGTAAGAAGCGGCCAATCTGTGTAGAGTGTCCAGGGTAGTGTCTCCGCTGGCATCGTCGATGAGCAAAACCTCAGCAGGGAGCAGAGTCTGCTCTGCGACGGAGGCAACCGCCCTCTCGATTGTCGTACTGGAGCGCCAGCACGGGATCACCACGCTGACGGGTGCCACGTTTGCCAGCCCGCGCATACTGCTTTCTGTCATGAGGCCTTCCCCACGCGGTCGATGATCGCGTCCATGGCGCCAAGGAATCGTCCTACCACGGCCTCGGGTTGAAAGTCCGGGCACTGCCGCGCCTGCTGACGCCCCAAGTGCTTGGCCGCGAGCACAGCCCGAGTCATGTCCCCTATATCCCGGGGATTGAAGTACACCGGGTAGTCCGCCACGACCTCGCGCAACACCTCCAGGTCCGAACACGCCAGTGGTGCGCCGAGCTCCATGGCTTCCAGGGCCACCCGTCCGAAGCCCTCGCACAGCGTTGGGTAGACGACGACGTCGCAGGCCAGGTACTGTGCGGCCAGTGCCTCCACGCTAATCCGACCGAGGAAGTGGAAGCGCTCGCGCAGGGCGACAGGGTGATCCAAGAGGCAAGCCGTCCAGGCCGGGTCCAGCGAGCCCGTGATCCAAAGGTGTGGAGCGTGCCCCATTGCATCCAGCTGCGCGATGGCCAGTGTCAGCCGAAAGATGTTCTTACGATGCTCAGAGCCACCGGGGTAGAACAGATGCAGACCCGGCGCGCGTGCGCTGCGCAGAACCGCGGCCTGCTTACTTGCTGTGACCGATCTCGTCATTACCGGATCTATGGCATTGGGAACGACGCCAGACTGATCGTCCAGCACCCCATACCGCGCCCGAAGGTCACGTCGGCTAGCCTGCGAGACGGTGAGGACATGTGTAGCCCTCTTCAGGTTGCGACGCAGCATGTGCAGGTAGTAGCCGCGGATACGCAGCGGATAGACATCCGGCAGATCATGTAGGCAGGTATCGTGCACCATCATAACGGATGGCACCTCTGCCGGAAGACGCACGTCGTGATACGGCGTGAATATCAGATGCGGCTGCACCGAGCGCAAAGCGCGAGGGAAAAGAAAGTTATCGTAAAGCGGGTGTCGCAGAGGCCTCGGGAGCCGATCTGGCCATGGCACCAGGTGTTGGCGCCAATGAGGAGCCCTCTCTAGAGCCGAGGTGTCAAAGCGCGGACCAACTAGCGTGAAGTCGTGCTCGGGCCGCTGCTTCAGCCAGGCGGCTAGGAGTGGGCCGAAGAAGGCAGCGATGCCGCCACTATAGAGGGCGAGGTTCTTAGTGTCGATCGTGATGCGCATCACTGCAAGCTCCGCCCAAGCCGAGACAATAAACTGTCGTAATCGGCGACAATCTTACTCCAGTCAAACTGCATTGCCTGCACCTGCGCCTCATCGCTGGGCGCAGAATAAAGCACAGAAGCGATTGCGCTTGCATACGCACCTGCATCATGGACATCGCACAGTACCCCCCCCTTGCCTACCACGTACTGTTGCCGTGGTCCGTTGTGTGCAACGACAGGCAGACCACTGGCCATAGCTTCGATGAACACGATGCCGAAGGCCTCCTCCGGAGATGCGAGGGAGAATACGTCTGCATGCCTGTAAACATCTGGCATCTCAGCAAAAGTGTATTGACGGAACTCTACCCGCCCTGCCTTAGCAAGAGGATGCGCATCTAGTACCGCTCGGTTGCTACCTACGCCAACACATCGCACACGCACATCATTCGGCAGACGCATGACGGCATTGAAAAGCAGATCGTGTCGCTTGTCTGGCACCAGGGCAGCAGCACAGAGTATGGTCCGCTCAGTGCCAGCCGACCGGGACTCCGACGTCGGCGAAAATCGCCCGGTATCAACACCATTGGGAATCACGCATGTCGGCAGTCCGGGCCGCATGATGCGGGCACGGGCCTCATCATGCGGCGTCAAACCGACGAACATATCGCTGCACTCCAGATCGGTCCTGACTGGGCCCGCCTGCCCGAGGCTAAGAATACGTGCCGAAGGAAAGGTTTTGCGAGCAAAACGGTAAGACCAAGGACCACCCAGCGGCACGACCACATCGAAAACATTTTGATGCCAATGCCGGCGATAGCTCCACACAAGTGAAAGTGTCTCGATGTCCGAGGAGCCACCGAGTCCAAGTGGTCGTAATAGACGACACAGCCTAGGCATCTGATCCAGCCATGCCAGCCTCTCCCGCACCAGCAGCCGCTCCTGTTCGAAAGTAACACCCGATACGGATACATCATGAAAACCGGATAGCACCGTGATAGCAAAGCGGTCTTCATCCAATCGGGAGATAAGCTCCAGGACAAAAGTCTCTACGCCCCGGTTTACCGTGCCGAACCGTGGCACGATGAACAAAACGTGGATACGCTCACTCATGCTGTCTCCACATCATTACACGCAGGGAAGGCACTAAACCCAAAAGCCACGTCAACGCAGCAACGACCAAGAGGTATAGCGCTCCCTGCGCAAGCAACGCCGCTGCTACTGCAACCTTCGACTCGCCCCACTCGATGGAGGGCGTCACCCACGCCGCCGTAACAACCACCAGAGCAACCCGTATAAGCCAGCCTGCAGAGGCAATCGCCTGCGATGAACTGAAGGAGGTTGCAGAAATAAATATCACCCCGGACACCAGCATGCCAGCCAAATTTGCAAGCAGCCAATGCAACAGAATCCAGCGAGAACTGCCTGACAGGACCGCGCCACCGATGACCAACAAGCCGACGGCGGTCATGGCCATGCCTATCCAGACTTGGCGATGGGCTCCTGGCTGGGATATCAGCCAGCGTCCTGTGACCGCCATTAGGCTGATGGGGATGGCCGCAAAAATTGTGGCACGTAAAGCCAGCGTTGTAAGTCGAACCGAGGCCTCGTCGAACGCACCACGGCCATAAACTAATAAAATAATTTCCCGTGCATGGACCCAGGCGAAAACGCACACTACCATTAAAACGAAGAACAGCAGGCCGCAGACACGCATCGCCAGGTCATGTGCAGCCGTGTCATCACCTGCGGCCGCAAGGGCCAAGAATTTTGACCATAAAAGATTGGCCAATGGATATCCTAGGAGACCAACCAGTGCGTTGACTAGCAATAGGCTGTATTGGAAGCCGGAAACAAGGCCATTACCAAGGTGAATCATGGCCGAGCGTTCAGCCAAAACATAGAGCTGCGCGAATAAATAGGTAATCAGTAGCGAAACGAACAGGGGAACCATACCGCTGTCGCGTAGCACTGGCCAAGCTCGCGCCAGCAGTCTGAGACGGAGATGTCGCAATGCAAGACCGCTGGCCACAACCAGTGTTGACATGCTAAAAATCTGCGCCAGAAGCAATCCACCAACACCGATAGAAGCACCTACGGCTGTGATTGTTGCAAGCAGCACCAGCGCAGCCGCGATGCGGACTGCAGCCTGACGCAAGACTTGGTTGAAGCTGATCAGCGTGGAATTCAGCGTCTCGGCTACCACTAATAGGACCATGTAAGTCAGTAACCAAGGTGCAAGATCGCCGATCGCGCTGCTCACACCTTCATCGGAGCCCATCATCAGGCGAGCGACGAGTGCTACCGCGCCCAACAGAACCGCACCAGACACCACAGTGAGCGCCAGCAGAAGAGAAAGGCCCGCCGACAAGACCCGCCCGGCCTGAGCATCCCCATACTCCTGTGCACGATGAACTGCCGGGACCAGCGACTCCTTTAGAGGTGACACATAGAAAGTCAACAGGCTCACGAGCGCTAAACCGCCCCAGTAAGCGTCCAACGCCTGCGATGTACCGAAGTGGTAAGCGATTAAAACATGACTGAAAAAACCTATTCCATAACCTGCCACAGACAGCAGCATCAGGACTTTAAAGCGACTCTTCAAGTTGCTCACGCGCCGTCCAAGTAAAACAAGCCCGGTTCCCTGGGGTGTATGTTTATGGAACCACTCTCGTCCTGGCAAACCAAGGTAAAGAAATGATGCAGTAACAAATTGCTCAAGGGTAGCGCTATCGGGGATAGGGCGACCAGCACGACAAGGCAATGTCGAGGGTCAATCATCATCACGTTTTGCTGAGCGCGCGGCGCAGATCGTCAATCGCTTTCACAAGGATTGCTGCCAGACGAATCCACATCGCCTGGTGACGGCTTGGCTACAATCTGAGCACGCGCGAGGTGCGTGGCGATATCGCTGGCGCGGTGAGCGTAGGTGTGGCTCGACAGCACCAAAGACTGTGCGGCGGTGCTGATCGCAAGCAGTCGGTCAGGATTCTGCAGGACGTCGCTGACCTTACACAGCAAGTCTTCCTCGTTCTCGTAGCAGATGTAGTGACGACCTTCCTCAAAAAGGGTCTCAACGCCGTTGTCGACGACGCGATCTGTGACCAGGACGGCACCTGAGCCCATAGCCTCAAAGAAGCGCATGTTCAAATCGTTGTTCACGGAGCGGTTGAATACGACGCGGGCGGCAGCGTAGATGCGCCCCATCTCCTCGGGCGTCGCCCGACCGAAGCGGTGGGATGGAAAGCGTCCGCGCAGCGCATTGAGCAGTAAGCTTCGATGGGGGTGGACAGTCGCGTCATCTGAACCCACGTAGGCGATGTCGATATTTCGCTCTGGCGGGGTGCCAGGCAAAAGTTCGGGTGCAAAGGCGAGCGGGAGCCACTGCACCTGTGTCAGTCCACGGGCCTTCAGGGGCTCAACATACTGGCGCTGCGCCACGAAAGTCATGTCGAACAGACGCCCGATGCGAACATGCTTCTCGAAATCCATGTGCGTGTCGATCGCATACCACAGCGTCGGGCAGGACTGTACACCCGTGGTGTCGGGCAGCAGCCGCATGCTACCGCCTTCGAAAAACAGTGCGGCGTCGGCTTCGAAGCGGTGTTGGCGAAGGAGAACTGCGACATCAATCAATCCTTTCGCTCGGATGTTCACACCGAGTGCGTCAATATCCGAACACACAAGTAACTCATATCCAGCCGCGCGGAATGCCGTGATGAAGTAATTGGCCGTAGCGATATTCGACAGCGATGCAACGATAAGCAACTTCATGGCTTGCGGGCGACCACGATGTACTGGCAGATATCAATATCGTCGACGAATATCTTCAGGACGCTCGAAAGGAGCTTGCGGCCCCCTGTGTACTGGTCGCGGTTGGCGTGCCAGCTGTCGATCTGCAACCCAGCACCGTCGATCAGGGTGCCTACGCTGTAGCGCGTGAAGAAGCGCAGGTGCGTGCGATCCAGCAGGCCGGAGTCCTCGTAATCCCAGCGCCCCTTGACCAACAGCCTGTAGAGCAGTGCGACGTTGCGCACATTGGGAACGCTGACGATGGCGGTGCCTCCGGATCGCAGCAGACGCAGGTAACGGCGCAGTGCTCCCCAGGGGTCGATGAGATGCTCGAGCACGTCGGCAAAAATAATGCAGTCCAGCGACTCGTCCGGTAACGGCAGTGCCAGCTTCTCAACGTCGCCGATCCAGTGCTGGGCATAGATGCCTTCAAGCTTGGAGGTTGCGTCTGGATTGATTTCAATCCCGTAGAGATCATTGAATCCTCGGCTGCGAAGCTGGCTTCCCAGCCCGCCGAAACCGCAACCCACGTCCAGGATTGAGCGGCAGGACACGGGGACTAGACTCGCGACCTCGGGACGTGAACCTTCGAAATAGGCAGGTGCAGGGTTGGTCATCGATGACACCTCTCAATCAACGCGTCGGAATAGGAAAGGGTTTTGACTCCGATAGTTCGAAGTGATGAAACACAGCTTGGTGCAGTGGCTTGGCACCGAACCCGTTTCACCGGCATGGACGCACTCGTCGTAATTTGAATTAAGTACGACACTCACGGAAAAACACCCTGCCACTTCTTTCGGAAGTAGGAACTATTGCGCTCGTGAAGAGTCTGAGTGTCTATCACATGACCCATGTATCGAATATCGGTACGGTACGCACTCACACCATGATGGTGAAAGTGCTTAATAGCAACACCTTGGTCGACGACACATTTCAGCCCAGCCTGTCGTATTCGATAACTGAGATCTATCTCTTCACATCCCGCCGGCGTGAAGCCCACATCAAAGCCGCCAAGGCGGTGGAAGGTTTCTGCTTTAAGCATGAAGGCAAAACCTGACACAACATCAGCCTCCACTGGACCGTCCGCCTCCACGAAACGCTCATGCTGGCAGTCACGCCAGTAGGAGCCTGCGGGGCCGACCTGTCCAACTTCGGGATTCGACTCGAGGCGCGCGACTAGCCTCTCTAGTGCGCCCTCTCCAACTGATACGTCATCGTTTAGGTAGCATAGATATTTGCCGTCCGCCAACTGAGCGCCCATATTCCAAGCGCGTGCAACCCCTACATTGGTGCTGTTCAAGCAATACCGATCGATAACGGATGATCGGCTGACGTAATCGTGCAGATCCTCGTCGGTACCATTGCACACAACAATGACCTCGTAGGGCGCACGGACATTTTTCTTGATGTCGCCTAAAAGATCCTCAATGGTTTGCCGCGGCATGAAGAAGCGCTTTTTGTTCAACGGCCGAGCAAGGTGCAACGTTGGAATAATGATGCTGATTTTCGATTCTTGGTTCACTTCACTAATCCTTCTACTCGATCCCAGAAACCGGCTTCCACGCCGGTGTAGTTGGCTGCATCGGAAAGATCCATGTCGAACGAAAGTGCGCCCACATTTTCATTGCCGATGATGTTGCAGCCGCACAGCGCGGCCTCCGCCACCACCCGCCCCTGGGGCTCGGGCCAGCGGGGCAGGAAGACGAAATTCTTCGCGCGATTCATGTAGAACGGCACCTCGTCATAGGCCACATGGGGCACGTGCCGGCCAAAATCGAGCTTGACGTCCGGCGAAACCCTACCAAGCAGCCATATGTTCTTGTCCCAATATTGCTTTCGCATGGCGTCCAAGCCCTTCGCCTCGGAAATCACGCCGACGAAGAGGTAGTCGATATCCCGCTCGATGCCGCGGTTGTAAAAGTGCGAAGTGTCGATCATGGGGGTCAACACGTAGGATGGCGGGCTGTCGTCCAACTGGAGCAGCGATTGCGTCACGCGTTGGTGCAGCGGGGAGAGGTACACATTGAGCGCTGCCTCTTCGTACAGCCAACGCCGCGAGGCATGGCTGGCGCTGCAGTCGGTGCTACCATCCCGCAGCAACATGCGCCGCTGCGCCCAGGGTATCCCCGCCTTAGCCGGGCACGCCCCTCCGGCACGTTGTCCGGAGCAAGGTAGATAAGGCAGGTTGCATACGTCGACGTAAGCATTGCTCAGGTGCACAAAGGGCGCCTGGCCAGCTGCCGCTCGCAAGGTGCTCTGCGAGAAACCGCGCCAAGCCCCAAGAGCCCGCCAAGTGTGACCGGCATTATGGATATCGATGAACAGCACTAGATCCGGCTCTGCGTGCTGCTCCTCACGGATTGGTCGCACAGACGAAATTCGTACGTCGTGGCCGCGCGCTCGGCCGGTTTCCAGCAGCGCACGGCTGATCATCTCACCGCCGCCCCCATGCACCTGCGGATGCATGAAAGAAAATGCATTTATTCGTAACTTCACACTTAAACCTCGTGTTTGCATAAGATGATACTAAAATCTCATTTTAGCTTTCTCAGGAAATCAACCATCCCCTTATCTTCGATTGGTTACAAAGTTGACGCTACACAAACTGATCTCAAGGCCAGCCACGATCTCGCGCTGATTAGCACAGGGTTTATCTGTCAGGCGCGACGAGATGTGGAGTTCTTTTTCGTCAGACATGGATTCAGTCAGGTTAACCCATGGAAATTTCCTTTTGGGACAAGACCGTAATAGATTTAATTTGTCTTTTTTTAACACTTATTCACTTAGTGAACAGAGATAAATCTTAAAAATTAAGGGCACTTCTATTTATAGGACAAATCGATACAAAGCACGTCACCCTGCAGTGCATTGCCATCGCTATTAGTTGGCGTCGTGTGCCACACGGCATCCCAAGAGCCTAAGTCATTCCAGCCCGCATCCAGTGGTACCATTTTGATGGGCGTATCGCTACCAGGTAATTTTTCGATGACGGCGTAGTCCACAGACTCAGCAGGTATTTGCTCAAAGAGCACCTTATTGGGGCGAACAAAATAACCATCCGCAGAATGATCAGCCCAGGCCTTATTGGTTGCTTTAGCAATATCATCACGGAATGTTTCGATGGCATCTAGCCAAACTGATGCCTTGACCACGAACATGCCCGCG
>Ga0255774_10003525_pt1 | contig 11471 bp, 7 predicted proteins | sample 101ome_17_FD_179972 | JGI IMG/M metagenome (GOLD analysis project Ga0255774, IMG submission 179972) | Coastal salt marsh microbial communities from the Groves Creek Marsh, Skidaway Island, Georgia - 101407AT metaG (version 2) | ecosystem: Environmental > Aquatic > Marine > Intertidal zone > Salt...
CCTCAAACGCTTTGCGTCCGCTCAAAACTCTGCGCGACAAGACGAATGATCAAACTTCCGAAAAGCCAAAATCCAAGCCCGTTATGCAGACGTCTTCATGATTGAATTCATACATAATTAAATTTTCCAATACCGGCCGTAATGGCCGGTTTGCCAAGTTTGCAAGATAAGGAAACATGCCATGTTCATGTTGGGTCACACGTTTTAAGAACGGGATGATTTGCGGTGCCTCTTGCGGACGGCAGCGAAAGGCCACGCAGCTGCCGCAAAGCTTCCAAAACGGTTTGCGCAATGGGAATTCTAAGCTTCGGTGTCCTGCCTGCCCGAAACGATTGCGCGCAATGTCGTGGATCACCCCATGGTCCATAACATACCCATGCGGTGCTTGTTGTTCTAGATAATATGATACCAAGTTTCGATGTGCCAAATCGTCCGCATCAAACGTCATGATATAACTATCACGATGTGTTTGCTCTAAAAAATGATCGAGTAATACCGATAATTTTCTCCATTTATCGTGGCCCTGAATCGGTTTTTCGAAATGTATAAATTGTATTCTTTCATCGGGTTTGAAATTTGGAGCATCCTGACCACAAATGACCGCATGCCAATTTTGATTTGTCTGCGCGCGGAAGCTGTTCAGTGTGCAATTCAGATTATGTGTAACTTTTGCCCAGTCCGATACATGGCTGCGGCGGACGAAAGGTAACAAGAAAACCACTTTTTCTGCAGTTGTTTTAGTTTTTTCTAAAGGGCGTGAGCGAAGTTCAAGTGCGGCCCGTTCGGCGGTAATTATGGTTTTTGATTGCAATAAATGCGATAAGCCAAGCTGTGCCCTCAAGAGTGTGGCGAGCCTATGGGTTTTAGAGGGGTCTTTCGCCTGCTGCATAGAGTCTATTTTTCCCGCTATATTTTTCACATAAGCTTTTTATACTTGGTTAAAGCACTTTGTAATTCCTTAAAAAGCGATTTGCGTTCGTCTTCGCTTAAAAACGCGCCAATTTCAACCTCTCTCCCATTGCCGCTCAGGGTCACGTAATTGGGAAGCGGCCCTTCGGTGCGGTATAAATGCGCGCGCGCCCAATATCCGTTACACTCCCATGATTTAATCTCGCCTTTTGGCTCTTGGCGCACCAAGTGCAAATTATCCGCGGTGAAGCTCAATTGCTCTAATATTTGGCTGTCAAAATAGTTGCGCCGCAACGCCCACCAGATTGCCCAAACGGTGAGCATTAAGAAGGGCAGCAAGGCCCAGAAGAGTTTTGTCCCCAGCAATGCGTAAAGCGGAAGCGTAATCAAGATGAAGGTCGTCAGGATGAAAGCGGCAAAACCTTGTGGCGGCAAAGAGCGATGCGGCCACAGCTCTAAGGTGGATTGCGCTTTATCCTCTGTCTGTTCTAACCAGATATATGGCATTTCACCTACCCGCCTCTCACCTTTCAAGGTATTGCGCGCATATGCAAAGAAAAGGGTCTGGCCGGATTCGCGTTATAAAAATCCATCTGAATGCATTTATTTGGCGCGTTTTTAGCAATAAACGGATCGTCTTTCTCAATCGCCATTTGGGGGCGTGGATCATTCGCCCCTTTGGATAGAAGCGATCACTTTCTATAGGCCGTTTACCATAAGCTTTGATATCAAAAACCCCCGCCTTTTGCGCTCATATAAGCAAAGGCGAGGGGTATTTTAGAGGCGCGATCGCGCCAGTATCAGTCCATTTTTGTTAATGGCTGGGGGCTTTGTCCCATTCCTCTTGCTTCGGCAAGATTTCGAATGTGTGCTCTGGAGGCGGTGAGGGAAGCGTCCATTCCAGCGTATCAGCATATTCGTTCCAATAATTATTTTCGGTCACCTTCGCGCCGCGCAGCAGCGAATAGGCAATGATGCCGAAGAAGAAGATGAACGAGGCGAAAGACAGGAATGCCCCCCAGCTTGACCATTGGTTCCAATAGGCAAAGGCTTCTGGATAGTCGATATAGCGACGTGGCATACCTTGACGGCCTAAGAAATGCTGTGGAAAGAATGTAAGGTTTGCACCAATAAACATCATCCAGAAATGCAACTTACCAGCCCATTCAGGGTAAGCCCGCCCCGTCATCTTGCCGAAATAATAGTAGATCCCGGCAAAGATGGTGAACACGGCGCCAAGGCTCATCACATAGTGGAAATGTGCCACCACGTAATACGTGTCATGATACGCCCGGTCTACGCCCGCTTGCGCCAGAACGATGCCGGTGACCCCGCCCACTGTGAACAGAAATAAGAAGCCAAATGCCCAGAGCATTGGGGTTTTGAATTCAATTGATCCGCCCCACATGGTGGCAATCCAACTGAACACTTTAACGCCAGTGGGAACCGCGATCACCATAGTTGCCAGCATGAAATAAGATTGCTGCGTCAGCGACATGCCGACGGTGTACATGTGATGCGCCCAGACAACAAAACCCAAAGCGCCAATCGCGATAATTGCCCATACCATCGGCAAATAGCCAAATACCGGCTTGCGCGAGAAAGTTGCGATCACATGGCTGATCAAGCCAAAGCCGGGAAGGATAATAATGTAAACCTCTGGATGACCAAAGAACCACAGAATGTGCTGGTACAAAATCGGATCTCCACCACCGGCGGGATCAAAGAAGGTTGTGCCAAAGTTACGATCCGTCAGCAACATGGTAATCGCGCCAGCAAGAACCGGAAGCGACAGCAAGATCAGCCAGCTGGTCACGAAGATTGACCATGAAAACAGCGGCACTTTGAAAAGCGACATTCCTGGGGTGCGCATATTCAAGAATGTGGTGATCATATTGATCGCACCCAGGATGGAAGAGGCGCCCGAGACATGCACCGCGAAGATCGCCAGATCCATCGACATGCCGCCTTCGTTCACCGAGAGCGGTGGATACAGAACCCAGCCCACACCAGAACCTAGCTGATCATTGCCGCCTGGTGCCAGAACCGAGCAGATCGCCAGCGTCGTGCCCGCCACATACAGCCAGAAGGACAGGTTGTTCATGCGCGGAAACGCCATATCCGGAGCCCCAATTTGTAACGGCATGAAGTAATTGCCAAATCCGCCAAATAATGCCGGAATAACCACGAAAAACATCATCAAAATGCCATGACCGGTGATCAAAACATTCCAAAGATGGCCGTTCGGAGTACAAGGGGTAGAGGCATCTGCAAACATCCGCGCGCCTTCGAGGCACATATATTGGACGCCCGGATCCATCAATTCGAGCCGCATGTACACGGTGAAGGCAACCGATACAAAGCCGACAAAAGCCGATGTGATCAGGTACAGGATTCCGATGTCTTTATGATTCGTAGACATAAACCAACGCGTGAAAAACCCTCGTTGATCTTCATGTTCGTGGCCATGAATGGCTGCATCTGCCATAATTGCCTCCTAATTGAGTTATTGTGGTGGAATTAACCGGTCTGATAATTCCTTGGCTTGGGCTTGCTTTTAATGTGCATTTGCGGGCTCGGCAATGTATGACTTTGCCGCAGGGTGGGAAAAAATGACGCGCCCTTTTTCGGCCAAGGTTGTCATCCCTGCTTTGGGCCCGTTTTCCGATGTGTTTATGGTGTCAAAAACTGTTTTTCAAACTGGTCTTTTAGAGCCATATCCAGATCCGCCATGCTCACGGGAAGCCCAAGATCCACCAAGCTTGTCACGCCATATTCGCGAATGCCGCAGGGTATGATCCCCTCGAAATGCGATAAATCGGGATCAACATTGATCGAGAGCCCGTGAAACGACACCCATTTTCGAAGCCGTATTCCGATCGCGGCGATTTTATCTTCTTGGCGCAACCCGGCCGGCGTTAACGGTTTTTCCGGTCGATCAACCCATACGCCAATACGACCATCGCGTATGGCCCCTTGCACGTTAAAGCAGGCCAAAGTGGAGATCACCCATTGCTCTAGCTTTTGCACAAATGCGCGCACATCCTTGCCATGCCGGTTCAAATCGAGCATCACATAGACAACCCGTTGGCCCGGCCCATGATACGTATATTGGCCGCCGCGTTTGCTGTTGAACACAGGAAATCTGTTCGCATCAATCAAATCCTTGTGGTTGGCGCTGGTACCCGCAGTGTAGAGGGCGGGGTGCTCAACCAACCAAATGGCTTCCGAGGCATTGCCCTTGGCGATGGCATCGGCGCGCGCTTCCATAACCTGCACGGCCTGCAGGTACCCGGTCAGCCCATCGCTAATGTTCCATTCAATTGGCCGCATTGTCTCTTGTGATTTTGAGTTGCTATCCCGGCAAAGCTACCTTTGAATCACTGTTGTTTCAACCAAAGGCGCCTTAAATCATAATCCATCAAAAAATCGACGATTTCGTTGTTTTCTTTGACGGAAACGAATGGCGCTTTGCTGTCAGAAACTAATTTGAATGCGTCTTGTGTTGTATTCTCAATATCTATTTCTGGCATGCCATCGCTGAGCGATTTTAGCGATTCATAGGCTTCTGTATTCTTCGCCATGGTTTCCATCAAACGGCCTTTTGCAGCTGCCAGAATCGAAAGGATCCCAACGAATTTCCCGTCGACTTCAATCGGAAGGTTTCGAAAACGCCCCTCGATCATTATTTTCAGAGCGTCTATGCACAGCATCTCTGGCGTTCCAGTTTTGGGATTTGCCGTCATAATGGCATCTACGGTAAGGTTTTCTTCAATCACGCGATGCGTGCCCATATATAAAACGATATCACGCCCGGTGACGATGCCGACCACGTGGTTATTTTCGTCCACCACGGCAAGGCTGGCTTCGCGCGGATCGGATAAAGTGACGATCATATCCAAAACTTTATCGGTTACTTTGCAGTATAACGGGATATCCGATGTATCTTGCGTATACCAATCTGCAACTCTGCTGCGTTTTTCGGCAAAATAGTCTTTGATCTTCATAGGGCCGCCCTCTTGCACTCTGTTTGCAATAGAATACACGCCACATCCTGCTAATCAACGCATAATACGGCGCGGTCTTTGGCTTCCCCCGGCAATTATGGATATACCTCTACCCTTGATGAAAAACCAGGCAAGAAAGATTTGTGCGAGATTAAGTGCGAACGTTTAGAGGTGGGTTAAACGGGGCGCATGCCAGCGTCTGAATTTTGGCGGCAAAGCGCAGTCCGCGAGCGATAATGCTGAAAAATAAGCGATTTACTATCCTCCTGCGACAAGATCGGACGGGCGGGTTTTGGAGCATAGTGGGGCGGGGTGTGGCGAAGTTGCGGGAATATCTGATATATTTCTGCGCGCGCTTCCGCGCCAAGCATCTTTAATGCCTCTGGCCCGGTATACAAGCTTTCGGATGCGGCGCCTTCTGCAAACACCACTTGATGTTGATCGCAGATAAAATGCCAATAGGTGATTTCGGTCAGGTCGATTGCGATTTCTATGCCCGGGACGCCGATTAAATCCTTTGCAGAGATAAATATTTCTTTGACTCCGGTTTCCGCAGAGCTCAAATCTGAGCTGACAACCATCCGATGATGTTGTGAGACAATCAAATCACGCTTGGGCAGGCCTTTGCCCATAGCGCCGGCTTTTATGCGAATTGGCACCAAGTTGGGGTGGGCTTGCAGTTCGGCATAGAAAATTGTTCTGCCTCCGATCCAGCGAATGGGGCGGTGGCCATTGCCACCTGTTTTCACCAAATCGCCAGGTTTTAGGCGCTCGATGGCTTTGGGCCCCTCGATGGTTTCAATACGCGTTGCTGCACCATAGCAGACCACGCCGGTATTTTCTTGCGTTAGATCCGAGGCGTTGATGAAAGCCCCGTTATTCATCAGGTTAATCGGATCTGCATCGGTGTCGAGCCCCGTCAAGCCATCGTTTCCGGCTTGATCTGATTTCAACCACTGTAATGGGTTGCTAAAGGAATTAGTTGGGTTCTCTTCATTCCAACGCGCCAGCGTATCAAAGTTGTAAATATCGTCTAGATCAATTTTGTCTTCATCTATGTCAAAATCCACGACCGTATCGCCCGCATCTACTTTAAACTCGTCTTGGCCGGCCCCTCCGGTCAGCGTATCGGCGCCGGTGCCGCCATCCAAAACGTCATTGCCGTCACCACCGTCTAAACTATCGTCACCATCGCCGCCTTGCAGATCATCTTGACCATCCCCACCTTTTAAGCTGTCATTGCCCGTATCACCCCTCAGCAAGTCATTGCCCGAGCCGCCATCAAGCGCGTCATCTCCCACGCCGCCATTCAAAATGTCGTTTCCAGTTCCGCCATCAATTATATCATTGCCCTGACCACCATCGACAATATCATTGCCGCCTTTGGCATCAATGTAATCATCATTGCCATCGTCGCCGTCAACTTTATCACCATCTCCATCCGCATAAGGGGTATTATTGGGCCCGCTTGTTGGGGTGATCGTATCATCGTTCTCTGTCCCCTCCACATCGCCGGTTTTTTTGAAACTTTGCGCATGTTGTACAGAAGGAAAATCGGTCACCGTTAAGGTGAATTCATAGGTTCCGTCACGCAGCGACTGAAGCTCCTCTGCGCTGACGCTAAAGATAGCTGTATTTTTTTCGACGATTGCCGAAATTGGCGCCATATTTAACCCCTCGGTGGAAATTGATATCGTATCTCCATCTGCTATATTGGCCGTCTGAACCGTTAAATCTGCCTGCTCATTCATTTCATCTGGGGTTAATACCTCTCCAAAACTCATCTCAGCGCTGAGGATGGTTGGCATGGCTGTATCCACGGTGATGGTCTGCGTGGCGGGATTGCTGGTATTGCCGGCGGGATCTGTCTGGGTGAGGGCGAGCTCTGTCTCTCCCTCTCCCATTGCGGTGACATCCGCCGGCGTAACGGGGATGCTCCATGTGCCGTCATTTTGGACAATGGCGGTATTTCCGCCCGCTAATGTCGGCGCTGCCAGGGTGATGGTTGCGCCTGGCTCTCCTGTGCCCGTGATGTCAAATCCAGCGGCTGCCTCGCTGGCATTGATGAGATTATCACCGGTCACCTGGTTGAGTGTCGGGGCGGTTGGGGCGGTTGTATCGATGGTGATGGTTTGCGCGGTGGGGGTGCCTGAATTGCCGGCGCTGTCGGTGACGCGCATTTGAATGGTTGCATCGCTTGTGAGGCTTGCATCGGTGTAAGTGATGGCGGTTCCGGAAACGGCGCTTGAGATATCGCTCCATGTTGCGCCATTATCGGGGCTATATTCGAGCGTCTCTTCTGGGGCCAATTGTGCAGAGAGGGTGGCGCTGATGGTCAGCCCGTTATCATCATTGGTGATGAAATCGTTATTTGCGCTGCCTGTATCGAGCGAAATACTATCGATGCTCAGGGTTGTTGTTGGGGCGGTTGCATCGATGGTGATGGTTTGCGTGGCGGGGGTGCCTGACAAATTTGCGGCGCTTGTGACGCGCATTTGAATGGTTGCATCGCTAGTGAGGCTTGCATCGGTATATGTGACGGCGGTTCCGGAAACGGCGCTTGAGATATCGCTCCATGTTGCGCCATTATCGGGGCTATATTCCAGCGTCTCTCCTAGGGCCAATTGTGCAGAGAGGGTGGCGCTGATGGTCAGCCCGTCATTATCATTGGTGATGAAATCGTTATTTGCGCTGCCGGTATCGAACGAAATGCTATCGATGGTGACGTTTGTCTTGGGCGTGGAGCGGCCGTCAAAGAACCTGATATCCTCATCATCCGGAGTGGCAGGATTATAGAGGTATTCGTGGTAAATAAATTTGTAACCGCCTGTTCCATCGGCAACCAATTGCGGCGCGTCTGTATTCGATGTAGTGTCTTTATCTGGCCCATTCCCCAATTGATCCGTATATTGGACGGGGTCGCCTTCTGGAACAAGTGCGCCGTTTGTCAGCGTATATGTTTGTACAAATAGCCCGTTTGGAGGGCGTTCTTGATGCCACTCTACGTTGGCGTAATAGTTGAAATCTGTTTCAACAAAAGTGTCTTCAGACAAGTAGGCCACGGCAAAACGTCCATTGCCCAAGGCCACGACATCTGAACCAGCATCTACATTCTGAGCTCTATAGGAGACTGGTTCCTCATAATATTCAGCATTGTCCGGATCCAGATGCGATTGAGCTGTACCGGTGATCGTATATTTGCTTTCGTCTAAAACCGGTATCGGAGTGCTCAACTCTGGCGGTGTTTGGCTTTGATCCAGATAAGCGATGTAGAGTTTAGATTGGTCATGTAACTGATAATCTCGAAAAATCACAATTTTTCCATCGCCGGAGGGATCGTCGGCGACGCGCATCTGATCTAAAGCAAGAGTTCGACCCCCATCGCTATTCCATGATGCATCCCAAAGTTTTGTTGGGCCATTTTGCGATACAAATGTGTTTTGAGACAGCGTAAATGTATCTGTGTAAATTGCGGATGCACTCGTAACAATGCTAGAATCTAAAGCCCAAATTACGGTGAATTCGGTGCTCGATTCCGAAAAAATAAAAAAGCCTTGACTGCCTTCATACCCTGTAATTTCGGTTTGGGGGTCGGCTGTAGAGGAGTCGTAAGCTTCGTAGTCATCTATCACCAAAAAAGGCCCGGGCTGGTTTGCCGGACTGCCATCATTGTTGAAAAATCGCATGTAAACGGCATTCAAGCCGTTGGTGCTGGTATCAATTTCCGCAAGTGAAAAGCCACCATCGAAGGTGGTGAACAGGCCGCGATCATGATCATTATGCAGCGGGAGCGCATTTAGCTCTAAAACCTCTGCAGCATTTACCGCCGCAATGGCATCTGTTTCGGTGGCCAAATCCTCCAATGACAAAATGATTGCCTTGGTATGACCTTGATTGCTGTTAGTGACATCCGTATCGGTCCATGAGATCAGAATATTTTCGTTTGAAAGCTGGACAATGCGCGGGTCATCCGCTCTGAGGAGACCATTATTACCTTGTTCAGCTGCTATGACGTCGTTTTCATAGATGGCCTCTCCGTCGGCGGATAGTTTTTGAAATACAACCTGTTCGGGCCAATAATTTTTCCAGAACGCGAGCATGGTGCCATCTGCCAGAATTATAAGTTCTGGATCTGTCCTGTGTCCCGCGGTAATCTCTGTTTGGCTGACATATTTATCATCGGCGTCGATGGTAACGTTCGTGGGGCTGATCGAAAGAAACGGGTCGCTGGTCTCGGCTTGTGTATTTTGCAACACGATGTTGGTTTCTATGCTGCCCTCAGATAAAATTTCTGGATCATTCGAGGTCACCGTGTAGATAGCTGTGTAGATACCATCACCCACTTCCGTGAAACCTGTCAGCGTTTGCCGGTTGAAGATGCCTGAGCTTAGGGTTAGGCCGGTTTCGCCGTTATTGACGGTTATTGTAACGATTATTTGGTCACCAATGGCGTAGTTTCCCTCAGGAATGCTGACATTGGAAATGGTTGGAGCGGTCATTTTGAAAACTCTTTATGCTGTAAATTATGCTTAAATCATTCAGGTTTGATTGGTTTGTTTGGCTTTGCAGCGGATCTGCAGAATGTTGTTTAAAATTTAAATTAATAGTGCGCGCGTGGCGGTAATATTTCGAGCGGATAAGTTAGCACCGGTTTTAATCGCCTTTCAGACGGTTGGACTGATGCCTTCTTTCAGAAAGACAGGCTGAAGGGGGCAAGTAGGGTTGTTCAATTTGTGAAGCATGAATTTGGGTTCGAATAAAAAGGGCTGATGTTTTAAAAAACTAGGTCAATAATAAGGCGTCTTTATGGCAGCTTGGATCTGCCCTCTTGGGGTTAAATGTTAAGAACGGTATTTTTATATTCCGATCGTCTATATACCCTTTGGTATTAAAATCAATCCCATTTTTAAAATTGATTAACAATTGGTTTACGAAGGTGTTTTTTTAATGCCACAGATCCTGACCGCCCTTCTGCAGGTTTTATTTTTTTTGCCGGATCGGGCATGTTTATTTCAACATTATCGTTTTTGTTGCGAAATAGGCTGCCAAGGCTTTGATCTCGGCTTTGCTAAGGGATTTGGCAATCAAGCTCATGCGGCGGTCTTGGCGGGCGCCGGTTTTATAATCGGTCAGACTTTTTTCAAGATAAAGTTTGGGCTGGCCGGCCAGATTGGGCGCTTCGGGGTCTTTGCTTAGGCCGTTTTTCCCGTGGCAAACGGCGCAGGGCTTGGCCAAAGCCGCGCCCAAGCTTTCGGCCTGCAGTTCAGGCGGGCAAGCGGCCGCCCCCCATATTATGGCAGCGGCAAACAGCGGGGTTGCGTGGTGCATATCAGGCTCCTGACAAAAAAGAATCTAAGTGGGCAGGCCTGTCGGCAGGGGCCACCGCGTGCTGGCCCCTGACAGTGGCAAAAGCGCATTCAGTTGGCGTAAGTGATGCGATAGATGGCATTGGCAAAATCATCTGATACCAGAATTGAGCCATCTTTCATTTGCGCCACATCTACGGGGCGGCCGTCATATTCTCCGTTTTTGTTCAGCCAACCCGAGGCAAACACCATGGTTTCGCCCACGCTGCCATCGGGATTCACCCCCGTGAACATGACGCGCGCGCCGATCGGATCGGTGCGATTCCATGACCCATGCTGGGCAGAAAATATTCCACCATGATATTTGGCTGGGAACATATCCCCGGTGTAAAAACTCATGCCCAAATCGGCGGCATGCGCATCCATTTCGACCACGGGCATCACCACCTCAACAGGCACGTCTTGGCCGCGGTATTCATTGGTGCGCACATTGCCGCCGCCATACCAGGGATGGCCAAAATGCTGGCCCATTTCGGTTTGCCGGTTAAGCTCGCCGGGTGGGATTAGATCGCCCATGCCGTCAACTTGGTTGTCAGTCCACCATAATTCGCCATTGGCGGGGTTGAAATCATGCCCGACAGAATTGCGCACGCCATAGGTATAGACTTCTCGGTTGGATCCATCGCGATCCATGCGGATAATCCCGCCAATACCGGTTTCATTGTACAGCGCAAGCTTCTCTGGAGGGGCCACGTTGAAGGGTTGTCCCAATGAGATGTAAAGCTTGTTATCGGGGCCCACTTTTATCACCCGCGCGGTATGATTGTAGCTTTCTTCTTCGACCGGGATCAAACTGCCTTGTGGCACGATCGGCACCGCGACCACATCGGGGCTTTCGTGAAAAAATTCAGCTGCAGGATACATCATAACGCGGTTGCGCTCGGCAGTGAACAGAAACCCGTCATCCGAAAACGCCACCCCATTGGGAATATCAAACGTTAATGAGGGCGCAAAATCCTTTACTTCATCGCCAATATTATCGCCATCGCGATCCATCACGACCCAGACTTTTTCTTTCTTCGTGCCCACGAAAAGGGCTGTGCCTTGGGGCGCCATCGCCATGTGGCGGGCATCGGGCACCAACGCGTATAGGTCAATTGTGAAGCCGGGGGGCAGCTCGATCGAGCGCAAGATGTTCCGGATCGAATTTGCGGCGGGCGCGTCCTGTGCAATGGTTGTGAACTCGGTC
>Ga0255774_10003532_pt1 | contig 11460 bp, 8 predicted proteins | sample 101ome_17_FD_179972 | JGI IMG/M metagenome (GOLD analysis project Ga0255774, IMG submission 179972) | Coastal salt marsh microbial communities from the Groves Creek Marsh, Skidaway Island, Georgia - 101407AT metaG (version 2) | ecosystem: Environmental > Aquatic > Marine > Intertidal zone > Salt...
GGGGTTCACGTTGCCCCAACTCGATCACCAAATCGAACGGTTGAGCGCTGAAATCGCCATCACGCAATCCCGTTTGATCGTGGTGGACGGTCTGCTGACGATGCATCAGGACGACGCCGTGCGGCGTCGTGAATCGCGAGTACTGCTCCAACGGCACCTCGCGCTTCTGACGCAACTCGCACACGAACGGCACGTTGCTGTCGTCGTGATCACCGCGTCGCATCATGACGACCGACACCTGCAGGATCGTCTGGTCGACGTTCATCGGGCGTCGCACAATCACCTCATCGGGCGACGAGCAGGACGCACGCGACGGTCAACGCTCGTGTTGCATCACCCAAGAAGCGGCCGCTCTGGACCGTGGAAGCCACCTCGTAACGCTCAGACGATGTTTCGGGTCCTGCCGCGCGACCGAAGCACGGGTCGCCAGCGGATTCAATACCCAGTGCTGGCCGACGAAGCGGCGAACTCCGACAAGCGACGCTGAAGCCCCGTCGTGCGCATCGACGATTCGGTCCATCCAAACGGCCCCAGAACGGCCCAAACAGCGCGTTCCGCTGCAACGGCGTAGTGAGCGACGCACGGAGTGACGTCCTCCAACGGCAGTTCCTCTCGGAGGCGGATGCGTTCATGGTGCTCAGGATGTTCAAGATCCACGACCACGAAACGGATTTTTCCACCCGGTGGCACGCGATGCCCGGTCCGCTGAGCCCGAAGGAGGGCCGACCAAGCCAAGCTCCGACTCCGGTACTGATGAATTTCTTTGGTCACGCGTCGAGCGATGACGGCCGCTTCCAACGGGACACCGCCGGATTGGAGACGCTTCAGTTCCGAACGGTAGAGGCGCAGCACGGCGTGTTGGGCGTCGAAGGAAGGCACGCCGTCCTTGCGTGGGAAGGTGGCCAGGAGATCAAGCGCTTGCTGCTGAAGTTCAGCGACCCATCGCGATGTTGAGTGTTGGCGCATTTCGATGCCCCGGACTTTGTATCCATCACCGGTGAAGCCCCAGTATTTGGTCAACGAACCACCACCGTGGAGTCGACTGGGCAGGAAGGCGATGTAGGGATAATGGTGTTCAAACTCCAAAGGAATACCGATGCGTGCACTCACCCGCTCGGCCAGTGCCAAGGCGTCCGTTCGACGCTCGGCGGGGTTTCGCTGCCGGCGGTCCTGAATCCAAACGCAATCGACGATGGCGTGAAGCACCTCCCATCCGTCATCGTTGGCCATTTCGATGGTGGTGAGCAAGATGTCGCGGGCCCACGCACAGATCGCTTCGTGAGCCTCAATGCGCCCGAACCGAGCGTTCCGGTATCCCGTGTAGCCGAAACAGGTCACCAAGAGCCATTTCAGGGCGTTTTGACGTTGATCGTACGCATCGCCTGCCCGATGCCGCAGTGCCTTGAGTTCGCGACGACGCTCGATCAGCGGTGCGACCACCCGCCCCAGAAACCCTTGTTGCCGGGCGCAGGTGTGCATGTGAAGCCCGGGCACGGCCAGTGCCTTACGGTGCGTGAGCGGGAACAAACCGTGACCGAAGCGCGCTTCCACGTGACGTTGCTGGAATTCCCGCCGAGCCTGTTCAGGATGGAGGGGGACGTACACGGGGTGCGATGGTTCGGACGGCGGTTGGCAGCAGGAACAGTTGAGGGTTTCCGGAGAGATGTTGCGCGTGGCGATGATGCTCGGGAAAAGGCTTGCAAAATCGAGTTCCGTCACATCACCGTGGACGCCGGCTTGACTGTCAAGGTACAAGCCGCCGCGATCGGCGTGCAGCAGCTCCCACGCCGATTTGGTGTCCTCTGAACGGTTTTTTTTCCACGGAACCAGCACCCCATCGTCCATGGCCACACGCATTTGGATGGCGCTGATCACCGAACCGGGTGACAAACGGGAAATCGTTTGAGCGGACTGGTATGAATGCTGGGCCAGTTCAAACAGCCCCACCAAGCCCCCCTCACGGACGATGAAACTGTTGCCGAGGTCAACATGGAGGCGGCCTTCGAAGAAGAACGAACCGTGCCTGTGCAGCGTTTGTCCATAGGAATGAACCGTCCGCTCACCCGTTGATTGGGTGAGGCGCTGCTGGGTTCGCCCCAACCGCAACGTCACCCCGGCCTGTTCGGACCAATGCACCAGCGATGGGAACAAGCGATCGTCGCCGCCCACCGTGACGATCACGTCGGGATCAAGCCGGTTCACAGCTGTTTGGACGGCGTCCAGAAAGGTGGAAAGGGACGGGTGATCATGGCGCTGAACTTCGTACGAGCCTTGGCGCGTGGAAGGGGCCAAACCCGGCACCTGACGGGTTGCCAACGTCACCCCCGAAACGGCGTCCGACACCGAGGCGAACCCGTGCGGTTCGGCGTAGGTCCATCGCAGGTCAACGACGTGAAACGGTGGAAAACCGTGTTCACCATCGCTCCAACCTTCAACCGCTCGCAGGCGTTCACCGTCCCAAACGACGCGGGTGAACGGGGGGCATCCAGCGTCGGTGAGGAAACGCTGCGCGAGGTGTGCGTCCACGGAATGGAGCGTGAAACGGTGGTAGTCGCCACGGGCCTCCACATGTTCTGCCAAGGAGCGCAACGCACGATGGCGGCCGAGCATGACCTCCAACACCCGCTGCCGGTCGTGCTGGTCCAGGTGAAGACGCGCTTGAATGAACCGAGTGCATTGGATCGAAAACCGTTGAACAAGTTCGGGTTGCAACAACCAGTGTTCCAGCGCCTGAAGGTGGTCGATGTCACCTGCCACGTGAAGCGCAACCGACCATGTGGATGTGCAGGCGTGCGCTCGCCCCGAATCGTCCACCACCCAAGCCGTCATGGACGAACCGTCTGCGTGCTCATGGACGTCCAACAACCACCCTTCAACGATCACCCACGACACCTTCCAGCGCCTCAATGCGTTGCTGCAAATCGCTGCAATGGCGCATCAGACCAACGCACATGCTGAGGGTGAACGAGGGCCAAACGTCGTGGGCGGGGAGCATGCCACCCGCCGTGCGACGTTGACGAATCGCATCCAGCAAGGCATCAAAATGCGGCCGTTCATCCTTTGACAACGCCCGTCGAAACGGCGCCAACGCTTGCAATTCACCTTCCGCTCGTGTACGCCATGTTGGTACGCTTCGACCCATAGTCACGCATCCGTCAAGGCGGACAGGAAGGCTTGTGGTGACCCCCTTGCTGAAACTGAATGCGGTGAGCGAGGATGCACCGGCTTCAGAGGTGTGGACGGTTGACGATGAAATCGCAGTTGTCGCCGTTCAACACAGCATGCACGTTGGCGGCGATGTCCATTCCAACACGGGTCTGCGCTTCCACTGTGGAAGCACCGATGTGGGGGGTGCCGTGGAAGCCATCCATCTGGAGCAGGGGGTGGTCGGGGTTCACGGGTTCGTGTTCAAACACATCCAGCGCCACCGAAGTCAAGACCCCGTTCTCCAAGGCCTCGAGAACGGCGGTTTCGTCCACGATGCCGCCACGAGCGCAGTTCACCAGGTGCCGCCCGCACACCGTGCCGTCCGCACCGACATGGGGCATGGAGGCGATCCGCTCGGCATTGACCAAGTGATGGGTTTCCTCGGTTAAATTGCAATGAATGGAGAGGTGGGTGCATCGCCGAAACAAATCGTCCACCTCCGCATGGAGGAACGTCCCGTGGGCTTTCGCAACCTGTGGTGGCAGGTAAGGATCGTAGGCATGCACCTCCATGCCGAGGGCCTGTGCCACCTGACCAACCGACTGCGCAATGCGTCCATAACCGATCAGCCCCAGCCGCTTCCCGGACAATTCCGTTCCTTTCAGGGATTTTTTGGCCCACTCACCACGACGAATCGTGCGGTCCGCTCGAGCGACGTGGCGAACGCAGGCGAGGAGATGGGCCACCGTCAATTCAACCACGGACTGCGTGCTGGCACGGGGTGCGTTGACCACTGGGATGCCAAGTTCACCGGCCACCACCACGTCGATGTTGTCAACGCCAACACCAGCACGACCGATCGCTCGTAGACCGGGGGAGGCACGAAGCACCTCGGCCGTCAGTTTCGTCGCGCTTCGAACCACGATGGCATCCATGCCGGCGAGTGCACCATCGAGCAGGGCACTTGGATCGATGGGGGCCACCTTGACCTCATGACCTTGCGATTCCAGCCAACGAACGGCTCCTTCCTCCATTCCATCGGTGACAGCAATCTTTGCCATGCGGTGGGCAGCGCGACAAGGCGTTAGAAGATTGGTGTCGGTGAGCCTCACCACCGTTGCGTTGAACAACCCGAAGGAGGTGGACGTGGCGGGACACATGTCGGGAACCAACCTCGAAGGCTTGATTTGGGGAGCGGGGATCCTCGCCATTCCCTTGCTGCTTGCCGTGCCGTTGCGTTTGGCGTGGCAGATTTGGGTCGGCGTGGGTCACGAAGCCGCTGAGTACCGGACCGTCGTTCGCCAAATCGTGGATTCCGGCAACCAAGTGGCGTCCTTCAGACAAACCTTGGATGACATCGCACGAAACCTTCGCCTGACACCTGCCAAGCAACGGTTGATCGAGGCCGAAATGCTCCATCCGTTGACGCTCTCCCATTTTCTCCTTCTGCCCTCCTTGTTGATCCTCCCCTTGTCCGCCGTCATGGCCCTTCCCATTGTGCTGCTGGGCTTCCCCATGCTGTTGTTCATGGAATACCTCATCATCCGGCGCAAGGTGCTCGTGTGGTCGTTGAAGTCCGTGGAACGTGTCATGCATTGGCAGGTGATTCACATTCCCAAACCACACCGCAGGAAAGAGGAACGGAAACGGTCACTCACCGAATTCGCCCAGCACATTGAGCACTTCAATTACGTCCCGCAAGCAGCGTTCCTCGGGTTGTTTGCGTGGTTAATCGTGCACTGGGTGCTCGATTTGGACTCTTGGTCCATCGAACTGATTTACTCCTCCCTGTTGTACATGGTGCTGCTGTCCGTTTTGTCGGTGTTGAACACCGCGTTTGAATCGGATCTGGTCTTCGTTGATCCCGCCAAAGGGCGGTTGGTTCCCGTGAACCAGTGGCTTGAGGGGGTCCTGAATCCCCTTGTTGGGTTGGGTCTTCTGTTCTTGCTCGGTCGCAACCTCCTTGAGGAAGCGCGAGCCACCGACGGAAACCCAGTGCTCTTCGCCACCTTTGTGCTCATGTTGCTCTACGGTGCTGCCGTCGTGGGCATCTCGTTCCGATGGGGGTACGCCAGCTGGCGAGGTGGACGCGTCCGCAGCACGTTTGAGGGTCAGGCCATCGACGAATTGAGCCCACTGTCCTACGATTTGACCCGGACCAAAGGCCGCATCGATTTCAACGTTCGAATGGCCATGGACGAACGCTTGGTGGCATTCGACAAGGTGAATCCACAACAGTTGACGTTTGACGACTTGCAGAGTCTGCCTGCGGCGGGCAATCGCCCCAAGGCACCGAAGAACCCGTTGGATGATGCGTGATCAGCTCAACCATGGAATATGGTCGGGCAACTCGCCAAAGATGTTGGCAGGCACAGCGATCTTGATTTTGGAAACCGCTCCCAAACGCTCACTCACGGCCGTCTGCCACTCCACGAATTCATCGAAGGTGCTCATCTTCAAGATGGGGTTGTGTTCCCGATTCCAATCCAACGACTGCATGACCGTTCCCGGAGGATCGTGCCCTGAGCAGACCACCGTGTGCCCTTCAAATCGCTCCAACACATCCAGTGCATCCCAATGGACCTGCAACCGACCGCTGGGCAGGTCGTCGCGTCCCACCCCGCCTTCCCCGTTGAACAGGAAATCACCGGTCATCATGTAGCCAGGTACGTGGACAATCATGGAGTCGTTGGTGTGGCCTGGGGCGAAATGGAATTGAATGGGAACCGAACCCAGCATGATTTTTTCCTCATCGTCCACGTACATCGTGACACCAAGGCTGGCCGTTTGATTGGACATCACGTACTCGCAACCCAGTGCATCGCGCAGCGAGAAACAGGCGGTGATGTGGTCAGCGTGCGTGTGGGTTGCGATGGCGTAGACCAACTCAAGGTCTTGATCCTTGATGAGCTTCACGTATCGGTCAAGGTCGTCGTACACAGGGTCAACGATGGCCGCTTGTTTGGCCTCCTCGTCAACGATGAGGTAAGTCATGGCCCAAACACCTTCGTTCAGTTGTTCAAAACGCATGCTGGGCCCTGTGGGCCGTGGCATTTGAAGGTTGACACCACCGTATTCATCAAAAACCCTTGACAACGATGCAAAGTCATGGCGACGTTGCTTGAAGCAGGGTTGCTGGTCGTGGGGCTTGCGTTGGGTTGGCTCGCCGGGAGTCGGACGACGCGGAACGCCATCAACACCGAATTGCTGTTGACGCAGGAACGGTTGCGTGCATCGCAGACCCATGCTGCCCAATTTGAAGAACGGCTGCGGTTGGAACTGGAGGCCCTTGCTGCACGAATCGCCACAGACAACACAGAGCATGTCCTTCAAAGGGCACAGGAACGGTGGATGAACGAGCAACAACGCATGGATCAGACATTGGCCATGAAAGCCTCGGAGATGCACGTCATGATTCAACCCCTCAAAACCGAACTGGAAAAACTCGTCACGTTAAACCACGATCTTGAACGGCACCGTTCAGGTGCTTACGAGGGCATCAAGCGTCACCTCAAACAACTCGAAGCGTCCACCGCCGCCCTGTCGGGACAAACCACGGTGCTGTCCACTGCATTGACGGGTTCGGCCCAGGCCCGAGGCAATTGGGGCGAAGTCACCTTGCGCCGTTTGTTTGAATTGGCAGGCCTCACAGAACACGTGGATTATCAAGAACAGGTAAAATTGCAAGACGGCACTCGACCGGACGCCCTTGTCCGTCTACCCCGATTGGGCACCATCCCCATCGATGCCAAAGCGGTTGGTGCACATTTTATGCACGCCATGCAGATGGAGGAAGGTCCGGCTCGGGCAGCAAGTCTGCGGCAACACGCACGGGCGGCTCGGCAACGCATCACCTCGCTGAGTTCCAAGGCCTACCAAGAACACGTGGACGGTGATTTTGACCACGTGGTCATGTTCATTCCCAGCGAAGCCATGGCGGCGGCGGCCTTCGCCGAGGATCCGGATTTGATGGAACATGCGCTTGCCAAGCGGGTCCTCGTTGCGACGCCCGTCACACTGTTGGGCTTGCTGCGGACCGTGGCACTTTACTGGCAACAACACGATTTGGCTGAGGGTGCCCGCGACATTTACGACGTTTCACGGGAGTTGTACAAGCGAATGACCACAATGATGGACCACTTCAACGATGTTGGACAGCACCTTGGCGGGGCTGTGCGGGCGTTCAACGCCACCAAGGCATCGTACACCACCCGTGTGCTTCCGCAAGCCCGCCGGCTCGATGAATTGAAACTCTCCGAAACACTGCAAACGGTACTCCCAACAGCCGTGGACATCGAAGAGTCCCCAACATCATGAAGCCACACACGAGGGTTCTTGACGGTGCACCAAACCCAACCACCATGGAGCCGCTTCCCACCTTCGTTTACCTCGAACACGACGGTAAGGTTCTGCTGGTGAACCAGAAAGGTGCCGGACCGCAACAACCGGAACCCGGGCGCACCTCTGGCAAGACTCGATTGCGGTTGCCCAGCAGCAAGGAAGCGCAACTGCTCAACGTACCCTTCCGTTCAAAGCGCATCATCACGATCGTCTTGGACGGGCACGAGCACCAGATCAACATCGGCTACCCTACCATTGAATGGCCAAGCGATTGGGCATGGAAGGACGCCTGCATCGCCGATAACGGCGTTGACCCCCTGGCCCGTGAATGCATCTACCGTTCCCTGCATCGGTTGGTCTCCAAAGTCATCGTCCACAACGACCGGGGCCAGGTCCTGATGGCCAAAGTGGAGCGTGGTCACTTCAAGGGCGAATGGACATTGCCCGGCGGGTACATGGACACCGATGAACATCCCATGGAGGCGTGCATGCGTGAGGCACTGGAAGAAGTCGGCCTGAAGGTTGACCCCAGCGATGAGGCACCGGTGATCACCCAGCGCATTTTCAACAACGAAGGCATTTCCTTTGTATCGTTCACTTACGACGCACCGTGGAACGGTGATGTTCAGACGCTGACCCCCTTGAAAGGGGAGATCTCGGACGTTGAAATGGTCGACATCGATGAGGCCATTCAACGGTCGGTATCGATGTTTGACCGGGAAGCTTTGATGGCGTTCAGTCAGCGTTGAACAACCGCTGCTTCGCTGCGTCCAGGGCCTCGGGCAACCCATCGGCATGGGATCCACCGCCCTGAGCCATGGTCGGTCGGCCACCTCCGCCGCCCTTGATGTGCACGGATATGGCTCGAAGGATCTCCACGGCGTTGTACCGTTCTGCTGCGATGGAGCCTTCGGTGAGGGCGACCATCAATTTGCCACCCCCCTCACGGGAGCCCAGAACAGCCACGGTGGGTTGCGCATCATCCTTCGTGAGCGCCTTGAGCATCTTGGTCATGGCCTTGAGATCACCGTCCACCTCCATCACCACCATGCGAACCCCATCGACCTGGTGGTTGCCGTCACCGCCCCCCGAAGTCCGTGCTTTGACCAAATCTTGTTCCAAACGCTCGATGTGCTTGCGCTGTTCATTCCACTCACGGAAGAACCGTTCGGCCGTGCGAGGGAGGTCATCCGGATTCACCCCGAACACTTCGCTGGTTTGGCGAACGAGTTCGTCCTGTTGGCGCGCGTGTTCGAGGGCCGCTTGACCGGCAACGATGTGGAGGCGTTCGACACCGTCCTGAACCGCCGTGGAACGAACCACACGAATCGTGCCGATGTGACCCGGGTGGTCGTGATGCGTACCGCCACAAGCCTGGGTGTCGTGGTCACCGATTTGCAACACGCGGATCGTGTTGCCTTTGGGCGCACCCCCCTGGTACAAATCAAACCCATACTGGAGGTCTGCATCCTTGCGGTTCAGTTCCAACTTCTCAGTGGTGCTGACTTCCACCAACACTTCGTTGGCTCGCTGTTCGATGGCATCGAGTTCTTCCCTGGACAACCGTTCGTAGTGTGTGATGTCCAACCGTCCGCTGTGAATACTCAAATGCGAACCGGCTTGGAAAATGTGGGGGCCAAGGAGGGAGCGGGCTGCTCCACCAACGATGTGCACAGCAGTGTGGTGGTCCATCAATTGCTTGCGACGAGCGGCGTCCAAGCGTCCTTCAACGGTGGCCCCGACGGCCACGGGGCCGTTGGTCATGTGAACGACAACACCAGCCTGTTTTTGCACGTCGTTGACCAGAAGCGTCGCTTCCTCGACCCCCAGCGTGCCGTGGTCAGCTTCTTGACCGCCGCCTTCGGGATAGAAACAGGTTGCATCGAGCACCACGCCGTGCGTCGCACCACCCACGTGTTCGCTCAAGGTGAAGCAGGCCAGAACGGTGGCTGAGAAGTCGGTTTGGTGAACGTCGTCGTAGTACAATGCCTCCGTTGGTTCAAGTCCATCGACAGGCCACACAGAAGATTTGCTTGCGGTGGATTGCGCGTTGGCTTTGGCCACCCTCGCATGGCGTTCGGCCATTTCAGCCATGAAACCGGTTCGCAATGCTGCATTGACCCATCCTTGGCGACGAGCGAGGACCACCGACATGTCGGGTGCAAGACCGTGCGAGTCGTTCAGTGTGAACAACACCTCATCGGGCAATTCCGCTGCATCTTTGTCCACGCCTTTCAAGTGGGTGACGATGACATGTTCGCCTTTGCGAAGCATCTCAGCATAACGTTCCTCCTCCAGCCCAAGAATGGTCAGCAAACCCTTACGATGTTGTTTGTTCAACTGACCACCGAGGTTGATGTCAAGGTGGTGCTCGGCCAGTTCAACAAGCGATACGGTGAGGCCGAGTTCATCCCGCATTCGCAACACCCGACGTGCGAGCATTCGAGCAAGATAGCCGGCTTTTGCGTTGGATGGGACGAGACCGTCTCCCAACATGTTGCACAGGGCATGGAGATGATCGGGAATGGCGTAAATCCGGGCCAACGGGTCCGTAATACCCTGAAATTGCTCGGCCGTGACGTGCACGTCACGTTGAGCCAACTTGCGGAGGAACAGGGCCACCAATTCATCTCCGTCCACCCCCGCTTCAATGTTCATGATGCCGTTGAGCCGGCTCATCTCTGCGAGCAGGGCAGGCACGTCAACCTCGGGATACGCTGCCATGGCGTCATCAAAACCAGCCAGCGATTTCAGCCAAGCCACTGATTCGGGGTAAATCGCCTCGTAGATCGTCGGCGTACCGGCAGCAGCCCAGCAAAACCGCTCAAGGCCGTAGCCGGTGTCGATGATTTGCAAGGGCATTGTTCGGTACCGGTCGCCCTTCAACTCCACGTCCCCATTCGGATGCTCCTCCATGTCCATGAAGACGAGCGTTGCGAGTTCCAAGCCACCGACGATCACTTCCACGGCAGCACCGGCGTTGCCGCCGCCGCACCACGGGTTCTCAACGTAGGTGATTTCACGGAGGTCAATGCCGAGCGTGTCGGTCATCAGTTCATGGCACTGAGCAACGCAGGCTTCCATCCAATAGATCTCAACGCCGTCATCTGGGCGATTGAACACGTGATGGGCCATCATCTCAAACGTGGTGAGGTGCCGACCCGAGCGCCCCACGGCGTCGACGTCCGTCAATCGAATGCAGGGTTGCGAAATGGTGAGCGGGTTCGCAGGGGGTTCAACCAGACCCGAAGTCACATGGGGCTGAAAGTCGGCGATGGAGGCGATGGTCAAGTGGATGTCGTCGCGCCACCTCGCCAAAACAGGGTATGGGTCGACTCGGTGGTGGCCGCTGGCTTCGAAAAACGAGAGGAAGGTTTCTCGCATGGCGTCTTTCAGCGCTTTCCCCCGCTGTGGGTAACCATCGATGAGCGGTGAGCCGATGAACGTGTATTCATCTTCGTTTGAGTCGCCGCAGGTGGTTCGGTTTTCATCGGCCGTCCAAAACCACAACGAGGTCGCCGTGCATTGCTTCCGCTGATAGCCTGCTGAACGGAACACCTTGAGGTCAATGGCGGGGAGTGTCATGGGTCATCGCCTCCGAGGGACATCAATTCCACCCGAGCACCCCTGTTTGAAGCCTCCCGTTGCACCGGCTGATGTTACGTGGAAAAAGCCTCTTAATGCGCGCACCGAAACCCGCACCATGGGAGGCGATTGGCGAAACCACCTCGTCGAAGAACGCCCCGGTCTTTTGCGCATCAAAGCTCACAACGAAATGTTGGTGGACGCCATGATGGTCACAACACCTGCACATTTGAGCCAACACGCCGATGATCGAGGGCCGGAACAACTCGTCAACACGGCCGCCCTCCCGGGCATCGTCGGCGAAGCTTGGGCCATGGCTGATTGGCATTATGGATACGGCTTTCCCATCGGTGGCGTGGTGGCCACGGACATCAACGCTGGGGAACA
>Ga0255774_10003543_pt1 | contig 11425 bp, 11 predicted proteins | sample 101ome_17_FD_179972 | JGI IMG/M metagenome (GOLD analysis project Ga0255774, IMG submission 179972) | Coastal salt marsh microbial communities from the Groves Creek Marsh, Skidaway Island, Georgia - 101407AT metaG (version 2) | ecosystem: Environmental > Aquatic > Marine > Intertidal zone >...
CTGACTCAATGAAGCTCTCTCGCTCTGCACCTGTTCGCATCGGTCATATTGCAGAAATCGATTACTTTGTAACTGACGATATACCTAGCAATAGTCTAGAAAAAGTTTGCGCTGACAATAAAGTTAAAATTGAAATCGCCAACAAGGACTCAGCGCCCTCCGTAAATGCATGAACGCACGGCCTGACATTCCTAAGCTCGATAGAGCTAAAGCGCTATTTGATCTCAAACAAGACAACTTGTTTGATTTATTAGTTATCGGCGGCGGAGCAACTGGACTTGGCATAGCACTCGATGCATCTCTAAGAGGATTAAGCGTTGCTCTTGTTGAGCAAAACGACTTCGCCAAAGGAACCTCATCTCGCGCCACTAAACTTGTACATGGCGGTGTCCGTTATTTAGCTCAAGGTAATATCAAGCTGGTCAGAGAAGCACTCAATGAGCGCAAATCAATTTTGGATAACGCACCCCATCTAGCCCAGCCCATTCCTTTTCTCATGCCCACATACGGGTTGAAAGGACGTTATTTTGATACCGGCTTATATGGTCTAGGTTTAAAGATATATGACTTACTTGCTGGTGCAAAAAGCCTGGGTAAAACTATTTTTTTAAATAAGGAAAGAACTCAAGATTTAATACCTGGCATCGAGCAGCAAAATCTTAACGGCTCCATCCAATATTGGGATGGTCAATTTGATGATTCTCGCTTAGCAATTTCATTAGCTAGAACTGCCTCAAAAGCAGGCGCTACGGTTTTAAATCATTGTAAAGCAGCTAACATTGAACATCTCAACCATAAAGCTAGTGGCGCAATCGTTACTGATCAAATAAGCAAAGAGAGCTGGAGTATTCGCGCCAAATGCATAATCAATGCCACCGGTGTCTGGGTAGACGATTTAATAAAGCTTGACCAACCTAGTGCCAAAAAATTGGTATCGCCTAGTCAAGGAATTCATCTTACCGTTGACCGATGTTTCTGGCCTGGAAACCATGCCCTCCTGATACCGAAGACAACTGACGGACGTGTATTATTTGCCGTGCCTTGGTTAGGAAAAGTGATCTTGGGCACGACTGATACGCCCAGAGAACATATAGAAGAAGAGCCCTCCGCTTTAGATGAGGAAATTTCATTCATTCTCAATGAAGCAGGTAAATATCTCGCTAAAAAACCCTCACTTAAAGATGTACGTTCCATATGGGCAGGCGTAAGACCACTGGTGAAACCCACTGAGAGCAATACTGGAAACACCAAAACGATTTCCCGCGAGCACACCATTATCATTAGTAAAACAGGACTGGTAAGTATTACGGGTGGAAAATGGACGACTTATCGCTCAATGGCTGAAGATACTCTAGATAAATGCATTGCAGCAGGACTCATCTCCACATCCAACATCTGCACTACCTCTAACCACCCTTTAGTTGGCGCTGAAGGTGTCACAACTGGCGACCTCATCAATGATGCATCGCTTGCCTTGTATGGAAACGAATCTCCTATTGTTTCAGCTTTACCCGGAAACAGTAATCAACTTGCAGATGGACTTACTGAATCAATGATTCGTTTTGGTATTCGATATGAAGGCGCCATGACGATAGAGGACATTCTTGCCAGAAGATCTCGATTATTGTTTTTGGATGCAAACAAAGCACTTAAGATAGCCAATGAGGTGGCCAATATCTTAGAAGATGAGATTGGGGACAGCTACAACAGGCATCAAGACTTGGCAGACTTCACCACAACCGCTCAAAAATATGTACCAATCAAAGGCAATCCAGAAGAATCAAGTTCATCAACAAAGGTGGCTTGAAAAAATCACTTTAGCAAAGGCTTTGGATCAGCAATCCGATAGTCTTTGGGTAACTCAAATAAAGTATCCGCGAACTCATGTTGCTCAGAAAAGTCGAGCAAGACCTGCTGGCGCTGGCCTGAGGTTTCACTCAATGGCAAACCGTGCTCAGCTGTTCGCGTTGCGCCATACAAGTTGCTCGCCATCTCGCAGGCGTTATTGAATAAACCACCCTCTTGCGCCACCACATCTGCCTCTATCAAGGCTAGGGTAGTTTTTAATTCGCGTAACGCTGACATCGCATCCACCATCAAACCTGGCGCCACTGTCATTGAGGTGCAGCGCTCACCGTTCGCGAGCAGCTCAACATGCAAAGGCGTGATATCACCTATCTTCGGGGCATCTAATTCACGCTGTTTTTTTTCGGTCAGAATCAATGCGTTGTTGCTCGGCACTTCTGTTGCCATTGGCTTGAGCTTGAGAATAGTCTTGCCTGTTGCCTCGATGCTGTAGACGGTTTTTTCAGCTCGGTTATACAGCGTAAAGTTTCCTTGCTCTGCATCCTCATCTAGACGGATATGCTGATCTGTAATCAGAATGCGTGAGATATAAGGCTCTATACCTTGCTCGTAGACCTTATACACTAGTAGATCAGCAGACTTAGCAGCAGCTAAACCACTCAAACAAATCGATAAAAAACTAACAGCTATTTTTTGCATAGCGATTCTAAGTGCTCCAATTCTTGTTCACTAAAGCCCGCTTTTAATCGAGCAGGTTTATGCAGTGGACATTTCAACCCACCTGCAAAATATTCATTCATCAAATCGATGTAGTGGCTATCGGCATCGACACCTCGTTGCTCACATAAATAGTGATACCAACGCGAGCCAGCTTCGACATGCCCTACCTCGTCACGCAAGATGATCGCCAAGATCTCAACCATACGATCATCACCAACCGCTTCAAAACGACGACTCATGCCCGGTGTGACATCAAGCCCACGTGCTTCCATCACACGCGGTACCAAGGCCATACGTTTCAAGGCGTCGTCTGTGGTCTTTTGCGCCAACTCCCATAGTCCATTGTGCCCCGGAAAATCGCCGTAGGTGTAGCCAAGCTGTCCAAGTCGTTCTTGCAGCAGAGAAAAGTGATACGCCTCTTCCGCAGCAATCTGCAGCCAATCCGCATAGTAGGCATCTGGCATGTCTTGAAAACGCCATGCTGCATCACTAGCGAGATTGATCGCATTGAATTCAATGTGCGCAACCGCATGAATGAGCGCCGCTTTACCTTCAGGTGTACCAATCTTGCGTTGAATCACCTCAGCGGGCGGCACCAACTCAGGTTTATCGGGGCGCCCGGCCAGTTCAACCTCAGAAAGCTCAATCGGCGCGATCTCAAGTTCACCCGCCAGGTAGTCAGCCCAAGCTTGTGCCGCAAGCGCGAGCTTCCCCTCGATTGAGGTCTCGACAAGGCAGGCATGAGCGGCGGCATGAAGGTTCTTTTTCATAACGACTATTCTCTCATTTCACGGATCAGAAATCGCCTACAGTAAAACCCCTTTGAGCCTGTTTTTAGCCGCATTTTCGTCACAATCACTGTGCTAATATTTCGGCAAAATTTCGACCGCCCACTCTTCCTGAGTGCGCCTTGCCAACCATTAAGGAGTTCGCGTTGGACAGCATCAATTTTCAATTGCATTACAGCCGCAATACCCTCATCCGCATGCTTATCGCAGCACTCGCCGTCGCCGCCCTACTGCTTGCCAACTGGGAACTGATTAACGAGTTTTACTTTCAAGATCAGCTCACCAAGCTAGGTTGGGTGATCAATGGCGCCATCGTTTCCATCTTTACCTTAGGTTTACTTCGCCTTGCAGCAAACTTGATGGCCTTTTCTAAAGAAGAGCACGCCCTGGTTAACTTTGCGAAGAACATTGTTAAGGACCCAGAGAACCCACTTAAAGGCTTACCTGCTAAAAGTTTAATCGCTCGTCGCTTTAACACCATCGTTGCACTGAGTGAAGGTAACAATCCGATTCACCAGAACGCGTTGGCATCAACTCTGGTTGCTTCAGAAAGCACACGTAACAGCTTGCCAAAGTTTATTAACAACATTCTGATCTTGATGGGTGTCTTCGGCACTATCGTCTCCCTTTCAATTGCCTTACTTGGCGCATCTGATGCTTTAGAAAGCACGGTTAACCAAGGCGGCATGAGCATGGTGATTCACGGCATGTCGACCGCGCTATCAACCACGATCACTGCAATCCTATGTTATTTGTACTTTGGTTACTTCTATCTGCGCACAACCGATGCGCAAACCAACCTGATCTCAGGCGTTGAAGAAATCACTACGGTTCATTTGATGCCTAAATATCAGGTTCAAACTGATAGCGCGCTTTATGAGTTCACAGGTCTTGTTCGCTCGCTTCAAAGTCTTGTATTGGATATGCGCAAATCACAAGAGTCGTTTGCCGATGCTGAAAAGCAAATGTTATCGACCCTCGACTACTACCGCGACAAGATGGATGGTATGGACAAGTACTTAGCGAAGATCTCGCAACAGCTTAGCCATGGCTTCCGCTTGAGGGACGAGGAATGAACGGTGAAGCCTTTACCGACCTTCGTCTGAACAAGCAAGAAGGTCAAGTTAACGAGAGCTTCTGGCCATCTTTCACCGACATCATGACCACGGTCGTGATGATCTTTTTGATCGCCATGGTGGTACTGATTGGGCGCAACCTTGAGCTAATGGAAAAGCTTCGCTCAACAATGGAAGCTGAGCGTATTGCTGCTGAACTTGCACGCGCTACCGGCGAAGAGAAGAACACCCTCGCGATGGCACTGCACAACACCGAAGAGCAAGCCTCACACATGGCGCTAGAAATTTCTCGCCTATACGCCAAGGCAAAAGAAGCTGAAGCCCTGATTGCAGACCAGAAAAAGCAGATCAGCACGATCACTGCAAAGCGTGATTCATTAAATGACACCATCGGCCAGATGAAACTGGCTCGAGAAAAAGTGGATGCCGAGTTGGATCGTCAGAAGATGGCCTTAACCACCGCTAACAAAAAGCTCGATAACCGCGAACTCGAACTGACTGCTGCTCGCTCTGATATTGACTTACTCAAGCAAAGCTTGGCAGGAATCGAAAGCAATCTTGAGAAGTCACAAGAGACAGCACTGAATCTTCAGATGCAACTAACGGAACGTAATCAAGAGATCGAACTTGCGCGTCAAAGCGCTGATGATATGCAGCGAAAGTACAACGTACTCAGTGGCGACTTCGATACGCTTCAAGTGAAGTACAACAAGCTGATTCGTCCAGCGCGTACGCCTCAAGGTCGTTACTACGTTGAAGTACGCTACTGGAAAGAAGATGGCGACTATCGTCTGGCATGGCGTGAAGCTAAAACCGGTCCTTTCAATGATGTCACTCGCGCAGAACTGGATCAGCAACTCAGCAAGCTTGCTGAGCAACAAAAGAATGGTCTGTATGTGCGTATCATTTTTCCTGAGGATGCCGGGCTGACCTATAACGAAGCCTTTGAGCTAACTTCTCACTTGCACCGCGAGTATGACTACTACTTCCGTGACGAGATTCCTAAGTTGCTGCAGTAAGCTTCGATGATTGCCGTCAACCTCATTACCGGCTTTTTAGGGGTGGGTAAAACCACCCTGATTCGTCATCTACTTAAAGAGCACCCGAAAGACGAAACATGGGCAGTACTGGTTAATGAGTTTGGCGAGGTCGGTATTGATGGCGCGCTACTTGATGAAGATGGTGTAGCGATTGAAGAAGTCGCTGGCGGCTGCCTCTGCTGCGTTAGCGCCCCTGCATTTGCAGTGGGTCTGAATAAACTTATTCGCCAATATCGTCCGCAGCGCATTTTGATCGAACCCAGTGGCTTAGGTCATCCCGCGCAAATCTTAAGTACCCTGCGCACCCCGCTCTATTCATCCATCATCGATATTCAAGCCACGCTATGTGTTGTTGATGCGCGCCACCTAAGCTCACAGCGTCATCGCGAACATCAAACTTTTGTCGATCAGATCCATCTCGCCGACATCGTGATCGCCAACAAAGCGGATCAATATTCAGCGCATGATGAAGATAACCTGCTTGAGTACATGGCTGGACTACAGCCCGCAAAACAACACATTACTCTTGCCACTCAAGGACAGATTGATATCGCACTGTTATCACTGGGAGCCACAGAGCGACAAGCGCAGTTTCCTGAGGCGCATGCTTTCCTACTCAGCCAAGAAGCTAAACAAGAAGCCCCGACCACTTCAGATTGGACCGCCTTTGAGGGCTTTACTGATAACTACTACCGCTTAGGTTTTCGCATTAGCGGTGAGCATGTCTTTGATAAGCAAAGACTTCAGGAGTTCTTAGATAACCTATCGATAGAACGCATAAAAGGCGTGCTTAAAACACAGTCCGGCAACTGGAGCATTAACGCCACCGCCTCAGAAAAAACGATTGATGTTATCGATGAAACTGAAATATCAGGTCTACAACTGATCGATAGCCAGCCACTCGACAGAGCATCGATTGAAGATACCCTAAAGGCGTGTTTGATTAACGCTTAGCCTTGGGCTTAGCTGCCACATCATCACGAAGATAAATCGGCACCGCCTGATCAATCGAGACAGTTTCACCTTTTGCATAAGCCACAGCTGCTAGTGCCGCCACATCGAGCGCATCGATAGTTTGACCCTTCTCAACACCCTGAACTTGATCTGAAAATTGGGCATGCAGCTCGGACTCAAACTCATCCCAAGCAGAACCCACACCCCACCATTGATCATCTTGGATTGGTTCAAGATTTTCGATACGCGCTACAACTTCATTATCGATCGCTTGCATCACGCCTTCGCGCAGCTCACATATCGACCAATAAACCTCGGACATACGCGCATCAAGACCCGCTAAAACCTGCGTTTTACCCAAACGGCGATAACACCCTTGCGCCAATGCCGTCAGGCTTGAGATAGCCACGATCGGCAAATCCTGCGCAACGGCCAAACCTTGAACAACAGAAGCCGCAATCCGAACACCAGTAAAAGACCCTGGGCCACGACAAAATGCCACCGCATCAAGCTGGCTTTGGCTAATGCCTGAATCGGATAAAACACGATCCATCATCGGCAAAATCAGCTCCGAATGCTTACGCGGCGCGAGCTCAAAGATACCGTGGTTCTCACCCTCGATATGCAGCGCAGCTGAACAGCCAGATTCTGTCGTGTCGATTGCTAATAATTTCATGTGAGCATTGTAACGCGTGCAAAGATGAACTGACCTGAGAAAAGCTAAGGCTTACAATAGATAAAACTTTTACGCATACCAATATGACTCAATCTACCCTGACCGCTAACGCTTATGACCTACCCACCCTGGTGCTGCGTGATAACAATATCCATGCTATCGAGGCCTATCTTGATGAGCAGCATGCCAAGCTAGGTGAGCTACTGACGCTTTCACCTCTTGTGATTGACCTGAGCGCCTACCCGAGTGAACTTGGCACAGATGATTTAGCGCTGATTATTGGTGCCTTGCGTGCTCGTGGAATGCATCCGGTTGCAGTCTCTGGCGCAAATAAAGAGCAGCTCGTCACTACACGCTTACTTGAGCTTGCAGTTATGCCGCGCAAGAAACGTTAGTGATTATCGAAAAAAGCCAGCGCGTCGTTGATATCCCGCGTTCTCGCAAACTCAGGCATCGCACCTAAAAATGTATAGCCGTAAGATTTTTTTAATAAGCGTGGGTCGCACAACACAAAAACGCCACGATCAGTGACATCGCGTATCAAACGACCCGCACCTTGCTTGAGCGCAATCGCTGCTTGCGGCACCTGATATTGCATAAAGGGATTACCGCCACGTGCCTTAATCGCATCAAGCCGCGCTTGTAGAACAGGATCACCGGGTGATGCAAACGGCAGCTTATCAATCACCACCAACGATAAGGCATCGCCGCGAACATCCACACCTTCCCAGAAGCTATACGTCCCCAACAAGATGGCATTGCCGTGCTCGACAAATTTATTCAGTAACTCCGCTTTTGGCGCATCTCCCTGCACCAATAACGGATACTCAAGCCCTTGCTCATCTAACCAGTCAGCCGCTTCATTCATCGCTCGATGACTGGTAAAGAGCAAGAAAGCGCGACCGCGACTGGCTTTAACCAATGGCAACATTTGCTCAAGCACAGCTTTGCCATAATCACGCTCAGAGGGCTGAGGCATATCTTTAGGCACATACCAAAGCGCCTGCTGCGCATAATCAAAAGGGCTATCCCAACGGCCGGTATTACTTTCAAAGATACCTAGCTGACGCTGAAAGTGATCGAAACTATCACCCACTGCGAGCGTTGCCGACGTGAACACCCAGCTTTGGCCATGGGCAGAAACCTGACTACCGAATAATTTAGCGATATCGATTGGTGTGCTATTCCAACGAACACTTTGCCCAAAGACTTCAAACCAACGAATCACTTCATCAGGTTCTTCCGGTTGACGAAGCTTAGTGATGATCTCAAGGGTTGTTTCACAACGCGCCAAACAGGCATCAATTCCCTTGCTACGACCTTTAATGACCTCAAGCATGCCTTTGAGGACATCTAACTCAACCTCAGCCTGATCAAACGCATCTTGGATCTTGTTGTCATCCTCAATCACGATCCACGCTTCTCGTCGCTGCGTTGAGCCAAATGCCAAACGTAGATCTAGAAAAGACTTTTTGAGTTTTTCGAGTTGATCGAGGATCTTCGGTAGATCACCAATGTCACGGTGATACTCCGTTGTCGTGTCGGTGACGAGCTCCATGAGTTGGCGTGAACTCAACACGGTTCCGAAGAAGTTACTAGCGACTTCAGGTAACTGATGTGCTTCATCAATAATAAAAACATCAGCCGCTGGCAGTAGCTCACCAAAACCGGTGTCACGAATTGCAAAATCGGCGCACAGCAAATGATGATTCACCACAACCACATCCGCTTCTTGTGCCTGACGACGTGCTTCCACTAAATGACATTTACTGTATGAAGGACAGTCTTGCCCCAAGCAGTTATCTGTCGTTGAAGTCACTAATGGCCAGATCTGTGCATCTTCAGGTACATCGACTAGCTCAGCGATATCACCACGCTGTGTGGTCTGCGACCAATCGCGTACAGCTAATAACCACGCGAGCATCTCTTTACTGTGGCCACGTGCATCATGCATGGCGTTTTCCATTCGATGAATACACAGATAATTAGACCGCCCTTTGAGCAAAGAGACTTTGACCGGACTTGCCATTGCATCACGCAGACGCGGCAGGTCACGTAAAAACAACTGATCTTGCAGATTACGGGTGCCGGTAGAGATGATGGTATTACGCTGAGATAGCAATGCAGGCACTAAGTACGCAAAGGTTTTACCTGTACCCGTGCCAGCTTCCGCGATGAGATTTTTACCGTCTGCAATAGCCTCATCAACCGCTTCAGCCATCTCTAGTTGCTGATCACGGACAGCATAACCCTCAACCGTTTTGGCAAGCACACCATCCGGTCCGAGCACCTCAAGTATCGGAGACAACATAAAGTCAGTTCAGTCGCTTATTTCGGTTCCCAAATACCGAATGCATCACCTGCCGGCGGGGTTGCAGGCTGTTCTTGTGTCTTGCTATGGATATCACTGCAGACATGCGCAGCAAACGCGCTGAGCTCCGCCAAGAAAGCATCTTTATCTTGTTTAGAGATCGGCTCATGTCCTAGCGCAAAACCGATCACCGCAGCTAAATGCTGTAATACCACGCCTGTATCAGCGTTAGGCACCTGCTTAAGCACCGCATCTTGCAGATCACCAATCAGTTCGTTTGATAAATTAATCGACATACTACTTCCTAAATTTTATTGAATGGTGGTGGCTTTAGATCGCGCCGCTTGTGCTCCACGCTTATCACCTAAAGCTTCGCGTGCATTAGCAATCAAATCCCAGTTATCTGCACGTAAACGCGATGAGGGATTAAGATCATTCGACTTCTTCGCCAACTGCTCTACTTGAGAGAAACGCTTTTGATCTAAGCGAACAGCCGCTAAGCGATTCCACAAAACAGGCTCGTTGGGCGCGATACGTAAACCGCGTTCAAGACTGGCTGAGGCACCCATGAGATCGCCATCTCGCTTTTGGTCATCTGCTCGGCGGACTAAAACTTCTACTGCTCGATTGGGCTGTGCTTTAGCAATAGCCACACCGGTTGGACGCTCTAGTGGCTGCACTTTCAAATCAGACTTTCGACTGGGGTAAACACGCGCTGGCTGGTCACCACGAATTTCAACCGGCGCAGGACCTTTTACAGAGCTAAAACAACCACTTAGCATCGATGAAAAAATACTAATAAGACTGAAGGTGAAAATGGCTTTGAAAAAACTCATTCAGATATTGTATGCAGCTTAAAGCGCTTTTCCCATGCCAAATACCCGAATCTGCTTAATTGAATAAACGATCCAGCAGGCCAGAGCGTGAAGAACCGCCACCGGCACAGGCACGAGAGCGTTTTGGCTCACTACCCTGAATAAAGGGCAATCGAATCGACTCTGAGCAATTCGGTCCAGCAAGAAGATCTGCTGACTCGTCCACCCATTCAAAACTCACACCACTCGGCGGATCTTGCATGAGCGGCGAGTAACCCAAGCGACGCAGTGTTTGCCCGTAAATTGGCAACGCGCCAGATGAACCGGTCAAACCGGTTGGCTTGTTGTCATCTCGCCCCACCCAAACAACGGCAACATGGTCACCCCCAAATCCGGCATACCAACTATCACGGAGATCATCTGTGGTGCCGGTCTTACCCGCTAGGTTTGGATTCTCACCCAGGTAACGTTTCAATCCGCGTGCAGTACCTTGATCGACGACCTGCTTCATCGCTGACTCGAGGACAAACACCGGCTTATTATCGACAACTTGCGTTACCTCAAGGCCATATCGTTGCAACGGCTGATTCTTAGCATCAAGCACCTCACGAATGGCGCGTAAAGGGGCTCGATAACCACCCGCCGCGATAGTCTGATACATCTGCGCGACTTCAACAGGCGACAAAGAGACCGCACCCAAGAGTAAAGAAGGATACGGCTGCGCTTTATCTTCAGTGATACCTAGCTTCTCAACCATTTCGACTACATTCTCAAGGCCAACACTTAAGCCAAGATCAACCGTTGAGAGGTTTAGAGAACGCATCAATCCCTGATACAAGGGAACGTTGCCATATTCTTTTTTATCGTAGTTTTTCGGCTGCCAACGCGACCCGTTTGGCATTTTGATATCCACCGCTTTGTCATTCAGCATGGTGCTCAATGAGTAACGCCCCGGCTGAGTCAATGCCGTGAGATAAACCGCTGGCTTCACCAAAGAACCAATCGGGCGCTGAGCTAACAACGCACGATTAAAACCTGCCGAACTTGGGTTGCGCGATCCGAGCAAGGATCTCACCTCACCCCCTTGCGGTGACACCATCACCATCGCCATCTCAAGTGTGCCCTTTTTGATCTTACGCTGTGACTCAATCAGACTGAGTTGCTCATTAGCTGACACACTTGCTTGACGTTGCGCCCAAGGATCTAAGGTGGTAAAGATACGCAGACCCTCAGAGGTAA
>Ga0255774_10003572_pt1 | contig 11376 bp, 9 predicted proteins | sample 101ome_17_FD_179972 | JGI IMG/M metagenome (GOLD analysis project Ga0255774, IMG submission 179972) | Coastal salt marsh microbial communities from the Groves Creek Marsh, Skidaway Island, Georgia - 101407AT metaG (version 2) | ecosystem: Environmental > Aquatic > Marine > Intertidal zone > Salt...
TGAGAGCAAAAAGCCACCCACGCCAGCAGTGAGAGTGACAAGAAGCCACTGACCTAATGACATATCCGGCATCATGGTGAGTACCGCAAACATCACAGGGATGTTATCTACGATCGCCGACAAGACACCGATAGCGATATTGGCTTGGCTTGCACCCCAGCCCACGTACATGATCTCAGATGCCAGAGCGAGATAGCCAATAAAGCCTAGGCCGCCAACGCATAACACAACGCCATAGAAGAACAGCAAGGTGTCCCACTCGGCTCGGGCGACTTTCGAAAAGACATCAAAGCCACCTGGATTACCCATAAATTCTTTTTCATTATCTTTTTTGCCACAACGACCGCGGGTGACTTTTAGGTAATAACCAAAGATCTGCAAGAAAGATAAGCCGGTCAGCATGCCGACAACCGGAGGTAAATGCAGGAAGTTATGGAAGCTAACTGCGGTAGCAATCGTCAGTAAGAAAAACCCAATAATGCGCTTAGCGCCACACTTCATGATTTCAGTGGTCGCTTCGCTCTCTGGCTTCTCGTTGTTAACGGTCAAAGACATGATAAATGCCGGTACCAGCCAGTTAACTAAGGCAGGTACAAATAGAGCAAAGAAAGACCAGAAGTCGACGGCGCCTTGAGGAGTTTCGATAGCTTTTTGCCAAACCATCAAGGTGGTGATGTCACCAAACGGACTGAAAGCACCGCCTGCATTTGCGGCAACAACAATGTTGATACAGGCAACCAAAATGAATGTGCTGTTTTTACCACCTACAGCCATCACAACTGCGCACATCAAAAGGGCGGTAGTTAGGTTGTCGGCAACTGGCGAGATCAAGAAGGCAAGTAGGCCAGTGATCCAAAATAACTGGCGTAGATTGAAACCGCTTTTGATTAACCAGCTACGCAGAGCACCAAATACGTTTCGCTCTTCCATCGCGTTGATATAGGTCATCGCAACCAGTAAGAACAACATCAGCTCGGCATATTCGAGCAGATTGTGACGAACCGCATGTTCGGCTTCTACACTGAAGCCCAGCTCACCATAGGCGACGGCAATCGCTGCCCAGATGAGACCTGCAGCCAAAATAACCGGTTTCGATTTACGCAGGTGGGTAAATTCTTCACCCATCACCAAGAGATAGGCGATGACAAAAATGGTGATGGCAGTAAAACCAACCCAATGGTCGGTCAGCGCGGGAAGGGTGCCGTTCATAGCTGCAAAGGCTGATAGCGGGGCTAACAGCAGCAACAAGGCAGTCGTTAGTGACAGACGACGCATAATATTTCCTTGAAAGGTACTACTTTGACCAAGCGAGCTTGGCTGCTGACAGTGCAATCAGCTAAGTGGCTGTATTTATTATTCTTTTTTCAACCAGGTTGTGATTTTCGCACAATGTAAGAACATCTTGAATATCTAATTAAGGATAGATTTTTCATCCACACGATGGTTTTTGTCCTTTAGCGCATAGATTTCATACATCTGTAAATAAAGATTTAAGCCGTAAATCGTTTGGTTTCTGTTTATTCCGAATCAGAATTCTGATTTTTCTCATTTAAATGCTTCAGCCAAGCGTTATTCGGCATCTATTACAGGTTTGAGAAATCAGGCTTCAGGTTACCTTCAGTAATTTCTGACTCTTCGTTTTTTAAGCTGAGGCAATTTGCGATTAATCCCGAAAATTGTGCGCTGCGTTTTTCAAAATGCACAGACAAACTGCGAAAACCTGAATGCCGAATTAAGATCTGAAATTCGGAAGTGACCGAAAAATAAGGAATTAAACGACTGAAGGGTCGATTTTGAAAAGTTGGCACATCGCTTGCTCTAGAGATTTACACAAGGTGCAAAGACACCTGAATTTTTGGAGAGAGCCATGGAACAGCAAACCCGTACCTTTATCGATCGTAACCACAAAGACTTCGTAGCCACCTATGAGCCATTGGTTAAACGAATCGCATTCCACCTATTGAATAAGTTACCGCACTTCAGTGCAAGTCGATGATTTGATTCAGTCAGGCATGATTGGTTTGTTGGAAGCAGCGGGTAAGTATGACGAGAGCCATGGCGCTAGCTTTGAGACCTATGCAGGCATTCGCATCCGCGGCTCAATGCTCGATGAGATTCGTAAGTGCGACTGGACGCCTCGTTCGGTACATCGTAAATCTCGCGAGATCTCTGAAAAGGTTCAACAGCTCGCAAACAAGAGTGATTCAGCGGTTTCAGAAGAAACAGTCGCAAAAGAGCTCGGTATGACCCTGCGTGAATATCATGCGGCTAAAGCTGATTCGACTTGTGCCAAGGTCCATAGCTTGGATGAGCTCAGCGAGTTTGGTGATGTGCGCCGTAGCTCAGAGCCATCGCGTCTAACCAATCAAAAGAATCAAATGAACATGGGGCCTTCAGAAAGTGTTGAGGGGGTTATGTTTGAAGAGGCGCTAAGTGAAGCGATGACAAAGCTTCCAGAGCGTGAGCGTTTAATCATGGCGCTTTATTATGATGAAGAGATGAACCTAAAAGAGGTCGGTAGCATTTTGGGTGTGAGTGAGTCGCGTATTTGCCAAATTCAAGGCCAAGTAGCTAAACGTCTTCGTGCGAATCTAAGTGGCTGGGAAGATCGAATCGCGGTTTAAAAAAATCGCCTTCAGTCGAAAAGGATTTTTTGTAAAGTAACAGCACGCTAAGCGTGCTGTTTCTGTTAAGAGGGATTGGAAATGCCAAAGGTCGTCAAAACGCTTCTTGTTGCTGTTGTTTCACTCGTTATCTTGGTTGCTGTGGGCTTGGCTGCAGTGATTATGCTTTTGAATCCGAATGACTTTAAACTCCAAATCATTGAGCTGGTAGAAAAGCAAACTGGTCGGCAGTTATCGATAGAACAGCCGCTAGAGCTAACTGTATTTCCAAGTATTGGCTTATCGACCGGCGATGTGCGTTTGAGTAATGCCAAGGGATTTGCCGAGACAAACTTTGCGCAATTCGATCAGTTGGTCTTGCGCGTTAAATTGATGCCATTACTCAAGCAGCAGCTTGAAGCGGACACGGTGGTGCTGCGTGGCATGCGTTTGAATCTTGAGCGCAAAGCCAATGGCCAGACTAACTGGGATGATCTGGTGACCAAATCCTCTGTGGATGCGCCAGCTAAGTCTTCTGATGCGGCGGTTGTACCTGCGGCATTAGTTATCGAAGGTGTGGATATCGATGATGCACAAATTACTTGGGTTGATCAGATGGCCGGTGAGCGACTCACGATTACTAAGATGTCGCTACAAAGCAGTGGTATCAAAGCAGGTCAGTCCACGGATGTATCTGCTTCACTACAGCTACAAAGTGCCTTACATAAAGTGATTGCAGATTTATCTTTGAGTGGCCAGATTAAAGCAGCAGCTGATCCCAGTAAGTTGATGATCTCGCCATTGATGTTGAAGACGAGCGCGAAAGGTGATGCCTTACCGAAGAGCGGCCTGTCGGTAGATCTAAAAATGAATCTTGCAGTCGATATACCCAATCAATCGATGCGCTTAGAGAAGTTACAAGGTGATGTGCTCGGCATGCAGGTCGCTGCCGATCTTTCCGCAACCTCAAAAGAAGCGTTACAGGTTAAAGGTGGGTTAACACTCTCAACGGACTCATTGCGTGGCGTATTAGAGACGCTTGGTATTACGTTGCAAACCGCTGATGCGACCGTGATGGGTCCTTTCCGATTAACCGCGGAAGCGCAACAGTTCGGCCAAACGATCAGTTTGGATAAGTTGGACCTGAGCTTAGATGATCTCCGTGTCAACGGAAGTGCGCAGTTGGTACAAGGCAAAGTACCTTCAGTGAGTGCCAAGGTTTCGATGAATGCGCTGAATGTTGATCGTTACATGCCGCCAGCTTCAGATAAGCTTAGCGCTAAGCAGACTGCGGATTCAGCCAATCCATTAGGTGCTTTATTTGTGGCGAATGTTGATGCGCAGTTGAAAATCAGTGAGCTGATTGCACAAAAAGTCAAAATGACAGATGTCTTAGTAGAAGCTAAGAGTAAAGATAAGCAGCTGCGTGTGTATCCGATGAAAGCCAAGTTGTACGGCGGTGATTTCTCGGGTGATATTAAGATTGATGCGCGGAAAAAAGAGCCTTTTATACAGGCCAAGAAAGTGCTGCGTAACGTTCAGCTTGGCCCCATGCTCAATGATCGTATGAATTTCGACAAGCTGGTCGGCTTGGGTGATATCGAAGCGGATATGAGTGTCAGAGGTCTTGATGAAGCCGCTATTCGTAACTCACTCAACGGTACAGCGTCGTTTAATTTCCGTGATGGTGCGGTGAAAGATGTGAATATCGCTAAATTGATCCGTCAGGCGGGCGCACTTTTAGGTGTTCAGTCTTCTGGTGAGGTGAGCGATCAGAATCAGACCGATTTCACATCGCTAAGTGCCTCAATCAAGGCGGTGAATGGCGTGGTGAGTAATTCAGACCTAAGTGCCATGTCGCCGCTGTTGCGTTTGTCAGGTAAGGGTTCGGTTAACTTACCTAAAGATACGGTGGATTATCGTTTAGCTGTTGAGCTGGTGAGCTCATTACAAGGTCAGGGTGGTCAAGCGGCTGATCAGTTGTCCGGTATTCCTGTGCCTGTGCGGATTGTCGGTCCATTGCAGAAGCCACAATTCAAACCAGAGCTCGATTCAGTGCTCAAGTCGAAAGCGGAGCAAAAGCTGAAAAAGAAAGCCAAAGAGAAGCTCGATGAGAAACTCAAAGGTGTTTTGGGTGATCAGCTAAAGGGACTCTTCAGGCGCTAACAAAAAGGCCTCTTACGAGGCCTTTTTTTATTTCTCAGCGGTGATGTAAACCACCCAACCTGGGTCAGCTTCACCTTTCTCGGAAGGCTCATAGATGCCGTTGCCTTCTTCCTCGTCTTCATCCCAACCTTCCCAGTAGATGGTGCTCTTTTTAAAGCCCGCATCTTTCAAGATGTCGCGAATCTCTGGCAGGGTGTACATGCGCCAGTCGTAGGTGAACGCATTCTTCATCACAGAGCCGTCATTAAAATGGAAGCTGATGTGACAAATCATGTTGTTATTGATCGGATTGAAAGAGGCCTGATCCCACACATAGGTGAAGCCCGCATCGTCATCATCAATCTCGCGTTCTTCCTCGAGCTCTTGAAAGCTCTCATAACCCCCAAAGGCGTCGAGGAACATGATGCCGTCATCTTTGAGTGACTCACGAGCGATCTTGAAATAATTCACGAGATCTTCACGCTCTTTAAATAGCCAGTAGCTAAAGTTCATCGCAAGCAACGCATCAACTTTGGGTGTTTTAGCAGTCAATACGTTGTCTTCGATCAATGACACTCGCAATGCTTGTTCAGAAGTAAGCGCGTTAACTCGGTGCTCGCGACCCCAATTAAGAACGTCGGTGTCGAGATCAACACCGTAAGCATGGTTGTCTTCATGTCGCGCCACAAAGTCACAACACACAGTCGCTGTACCGCAGAAGTCTTCGCGTAGTTCACGAATTTCTCGGTTTCGAAGCCCTTTAAAGGTGGTGGTTACAAAATCAATCTCAGCTTCTGCGCATTGGACAGACTGTTCATAACATAGGTGACGATCAGCGGTTTCGGCTTGAGGAATTTTCTTTTTCTTCTTTTTTGGCATGGTGCACAACACATAGGGTTTAAATTTGTGGCATTAGCCTACACAATTTTTAGCTAATCTGTCTGTTTCTAAACCAAAAGTTTTGATTGTTTGATGATTTATTTGATTGCCTTTTTACTCTTGCTTGCGCTGATCTACGGACCTCAGTGGTGGGTGCAGCGTGTGTTGGCAAAATATAATCACCAAGATGAAGAAAACTTTCCCGGTACTGGGGGTGAGTTGGCACGCCATCTATTGGACAAATACGGCTTATTTGATGTGAAGGTCGAGACAACAGAGGGTGGCGATCATTACGATCCAATCAACCGAGCGGTTCGTCTGACAAAAGATAAGCATGACAGCAAAACACTCACCGCGATAACAGTCTCGGCGCATGAATGTGGCCATGCCTTGCAACATGCTGCGCAAGAACCGCTGTTTCAATGGCGCACCCGTTTAGCAATGGCATCGTTGTGGGCTAATCGACTCGGATCTTTTTTGTTGTTTGCGGCACCCATTCTGGTGCTAGTCACTAAGGCTCCTAGCTCGGGGGTATTGACTGCATTGGGCGCGTTCTTGGTGATGGGCTTTAGTTTGGTTGTGCAGCTTATAACTTTACCTGTTGAGCTAGACGCAAGTTTCAAGAAGGCGCTACCGATTCTTGAGCATGGTTATCTCGATGAGAATCAAAAGAAGCCGGCACGGAAAATCCTCAAAGCAGCGGCTTGGACCTATGTGGCTGGCGCAATGGCAGGATTGCTTAACTTCTGGCGATGGCTCGCGGTGCTGCGCCGATAAATTGCTGAGTAGGGTGTGAGATAATCGATAAATAAAGTTTTAGGTCGATTCATTTCATGCAATCAAGTACTCCCATAATCAAAGATATCGTTCTGGTAGGTGGCGGGCACGCTCACGTATCGGTGCTGCGCATGTTTGGTATGAATCCAATTCCGGGTGTGCGCCTAACGCTGATCACCCGCGATATCCATACGCCTTATTCAGGCATGCTGCCGGGCTTGATTGCAGGTCATTATGATTTTGATGGGGTGCATATCGATCTAGGCCCCTTGGCGATTTTTGCGAATGCGCGTTTGTATCATGGGGAAGTTGAGCGGATAGATCCTGAAGCACAACAAGTATTCGTTAAGGGTCGTCCGCCGGTTGATTACGATGTGTTGTCGATCAACATTGGTTCGCGTCCACGTACCGATAATGTACCGGGTGCTTTAGAAAACGCACTGCCGATAAAGCCGATCGATCTTTGGCTGGAGAAGTGGGCTGAGCTACAACAAAGACTGTTAAACACTGAAGAGTATTTAAATATTGCTGTGGTGGGTGGTGGTGCTGGTGGTGTTGAGGTGTTATTGTCCACTCAGTATCAGCTACAAAAAGTCTTCGCTGAGAATGATCAAGATTCCTCGCGATTGCACTTTGAGCTCTATACCGCTGAAGACGATATCTTGATGGGGCACAACAAAGGTGTGCGTCTTCGATTCAATCGCGTGTTTAAAGAACGTAACGTTTCCGTGTTTACCAACAGTCCGGTCTCGCGAGTTGATAAAGATACATTGACGGTGAATGGCGAGACGCGTGATGTGAATGCGGTGTTATGGACCACCTCTGCATCAGCACCAAGCTGGCCAAGGCAGTCAGGTTTGGCGACTGATGAGTTGGGTTTTATTCAAGTCGATGAATATCTGCGCAGCACATCGCATTCGAATGTCTTCGCGGTAGGTGATATTGCCTCTATGCCATCACCTCGACCTAAGTCGGGTGTTTTTGCTGTTAGACAAGGCCCTGTGTTGACTGAGAATCTCCGTCGATTCATTAATGGCGATTCGCTCAAGAAATATAAACCGCAAAAGCACTTCTTGGGCTTAATCAGTACGGGTGATAAACATGCGATCGCCTCTCGTGGTACCTGGTCACTCAAAGCGGATTGGCTATGGCGATGGAAAGATTCGATTGATCGTAAATTTATGCGCATGTTTAACGAGCTACCGGAAATGCCGGAAGCTCAACTCGCCTTACCTCATGTGGCTGATCAAGAAGCACTGAAGGAAATGTCGACCTTAGCTATGCGCTGCGGAGGGTGTGGTGCAAAGGTTGGAAGCACGGTGCTTAGTCGCGTGTTGAATACGCTTGATAAGCCTTCACGAGATGATGTGCTGATTGGGTTGGATTCGCCTGATGATGCGGCAGTTTTTTCTGTGCCTGATGGTAAGGCGATGGTGCAGAGCGTTGATTACTTCCGCAGTTTTATTGATGACCCTTATGTGTTTGGTCAGATCGCGGCAAATCATGCGTTAGGCGATTTGTTTGCAATGGGTGCCAAAGCGCAATCCGCATTAGCGATAGCAACGGTGCCTTATGGGCGTGAAGTGATTGTTGAGCGCACGCTTTCAGAGCTGCTGCAAGGTGCGCAGAAGGTATTGCACGATGCCGGTGCCGTGATTGCTGGCGGTCATTCGAGCGAAGGTGCTGAGCTAGCGTTTGGCCTGACAGTTAATGGCCTGGTAGATAAAGAACAGGTGCTTCGCAAAAGTGGCATGCAACCAGGTGATGTATTAATCCTGACTAAGCCGATCGGTACGGGAACGCTCTTTGCGGCAAATATGCGCGGTAAAGCAAAAGGACGATGGATAGACGGCGCGATTGAGTCGATGTTGGTATCGAATCAAGTTGCCTCAAATGTGTTGTATGAAAATGGAGTTACGGCGTGTACCGATGTCACCGGCTTCGGCGTTTTAGGCCATCTCGTTGAAATGACTAAAGCATCCGGATGTTATGTGAATTTCATGGTCGATGCACTTCCGCTTTTAGACGGCGTATTAGAAACAGTGTCTGCAGGTATCGTATCTTCATTGCAGCCGCAGAATGTGCGTTTACGCCGTGCAATTAAGAATGCTGAAGATTGGAGTTCGCATCCTTCTTATGCGTTGTTGTTTGATCCACAAACGGCGGGCGGCTTATTGGCGTCTATTCCTGAAGAAAAGGCAGAGAACTGTTTGAATGGGTTAAGAGCGCAAGGCTATCAGTCTGCTGTGTTGGTAGGGCGCGTAAAGCAACGCGGCATCGAAGATGCCGCTATTACGTTGATCTAAAAGATCCAGGCGATCAGTAGCCAATTAATAACAAACATGCCGGCATAGCTGGCCAGTAGAAATTGGACTTCGCCTAATAAACCATCACCGGCAACTAAGGCAAACAAAACCAACAAACCTACCGATAAGAAGAAGGCGATGATGGCTGCATCTTTGAGTCCGAGCCCTTCACCAAAAATATCGTTACCGATGCGGGTCAACTCAGGCATCAACAAAGAAGCCGCAACGATAATCGCAATAACAACGACGCCAAGCAATACGCTTAAGGTGAGCGTTTGTTTTTTCTGGTCGAGATCAATCATTGCGGCAGGATCATGGTTTTAATTTCATGTGGAGCGCGTAGACCCATCAGTACAGCTTCTGGAGAGTCACCAGCGGTGTAAATATCTAAATCGCCAGTACCAAACATGCGTTGAAAGAAGCTCTGCTTGATCTTTATGGTACGAATGTCTTCGGTATTCAAATCGATAAAGGTTTTATTGAAGATACCTTCTTGCCACTTCATCAGATCGCCTTCAATCGAAAGACGTTTGTTTTTGTTATCGATGTACCACCAAAGCAGCAGAAATAAGCCAAGACCGAAAACTGGAATCAGCAAGATATACACAATGAATTTGAGCGGTGCGTTGCGGAACATCGGAGGTGATGTTTCGTAGTGATTAGCCATGGTTCTCTCCTAAATAAACATTGAGAGATATCGCTCATCTGCTTTGAGACTTAAATTCGGACATAAAAAAGCCCACACTTAGGTGGGCTTAAAGGATTTTTTGATTAAACTGTAAGGCCTCAAAAATCACTTTTATACTTCATTAATTTCATAACGACTTGTTCGGTAACTTCCTCAGATAAGTCATTGATCATTATATTTGCGGCTCTAAACGCAAAAACATCTTCCCAGATGATGTCTTTTTGTGGGTGAAATAGTTTGAAAGTAAATTGAATCTGACCCGAAACCGCGACGGCGGACATCTTCAATTGATAATCATTAGCTCGTGCTTGCTTATTAATGGTGGCCTTAACCCAAGATTTTTCAGACAAGCATTCAAATAGTTTGCTGTGAAGCTTGTCGCCTATTCTTCCTGTATTACTGATACTTTCATCGGTAGTTAATTTTCCAATAATAAGCTTTGATTTTGGATCGTAATCAATATCGCCACTATTTGAACTTTCAGCATCAATATCCCCAGTAGAGAAGACCTGTATAGGCTTGTTAATGCCTTTTAAATTGATAAAGCCCTTATCAATAAACTTTTCTTTTTGTTTGTCTTCTAGGCTAAGGTAAGCAGCAGATGAAAGTGTGACTTGATTAACAGCTGAGATCTTGTCAAGGCTTGCTGCAATGTTAATGGTGGAACCTAGTACGTCATTATTCTCATACAAAACATCACCGATGTGTATTCCAAATCGAATATCTAATGTTTGCGTTGAAATTCTTTCTTTTACGCTAAAGGCAAAATCAGTACAAAGAGAGGTGCTCGCGAAATATATAATCCAACCATCTTTAGTAGCTTTAACTAACTTGCCTTGAAATTTAGTAAGAGCTGGCTTAAGAATATTTTCAGTGAATCCTTTAATAAGTTGGTGTGTTCCGACCTCATTAAAACCACTTTTGTTGGTATACCCAACAATATCCATGATCAGTATTGCTGATAATTTACGCATAAAAATAGTCCCCTGTACTTAACTTACATTATCAACAAGGTAGGGGTTGAACAATAATTAAGAGCATTAAAAAAGCCCACGCTAAGGTGGGCTTTTTTAGATTTGGTACCAGTGGGCGGACTCGAACCGCCACACCCGAAGGCGGGGGATTTTGAATCCCCTATGTCTACCAATTCCATCACACTGGCAAATTTGGCTCTGGCAGGTGACCCTACGAGAAGACGCGGCAGTATACCGACTTGACCGCGTTAGGCAAGTGCCCTGTGCTACCATCCGCGCCCCATGCGCCTATCCGATTTTGATTACGAATTACCTGATGAGTTGATCGCTCAGCATCCCGCTGAACAGCGTTCGCTCAGCCGTATGCTGTATGTTGATGGTGTTAGTGGTGAGGTCGCTGATCGCCAGTTTTTAGATCTCCCCTCGTTACTGCGTGCGGGTGATTTATTGGTGTTTAACAACACGCGTGTAATGGCAGCTCGTTTGCATGGGCAGAAAGATACCGGTGGCAAAGTTGAGATTCTTATCGAGCGTGTAATCGAGCCGACTCGATGTTTGGCGCACGTGCGTGCGAGTAAGTCACCGAAGGTTGGGTCAACGCTTCTTGTAGAAGATGCGCGGATCACTATGGTCGCGCGTCATGAGAATCTGTTTGAGTTGCAGCTAGCGAGTGTGGGTGATTTTTACCAGCTCATGGAGTCGCATGGCCATATGCCATTGCCACCTTATATAGACCGTTATGATGGTGCAGATGATGAAGAGCGTTATCAGACTGTCTTTGCCAAAGAGATGGGTGCTGTAGCGGCGCCAACAGCCGGCCTGCATTTTGATGATGCGATGTTGAACACCCTAAGTGGGATGGGTGTTGATCAGGCTGAGGTGACTTTGCATGTGGGTGCGGGCACTTTCCAGCCTGTAAAGACCGAGAATCTGGATGAGCACATCATGCATTCCGAATGGCTGTCGGTATCTGAAGAAACCGTTGAAAAGATCAAAGCCTGTAA
>Ga0255774_10003576_pt1 | contig 11366 bp, 35 predicted proteins | sample 101ome_17_FD_179972 | JGI IMG/M metagenome (GOLD analysis project Ga0255774, IMG submission 179972) | Coastal salt marsh microbial communities from the Groves Creek Marsh, Skidaway Island, Georgia - 101407AT metaG (version 2) | ecosystem: Environmental > Aquatic > Marine > Intertidal zone >...
AAAGTTAACACGAACCAATTTGGATAATATATATGTAACAAAATAAGTAAGATATGAAAATGTTTAAAGTAATTAAAACTACAAGTTGGAAAGATCAAAATGGAAATGTACGTCCGTTCGTTAAATACATGAAAGCTAATACAATTGAAGAAGTTATAAAACATTTTGGAACTGACAATATATTCTTAGTAGAAGAATGTTAATTACAAACTAAACACGACCTCAACTGGATAATATATAAGAACTTTAAAACATACACACATGGAATTTACACAACTCGAATTAGAACTGATGAGGTATGCAATGTACGATCTCCTCAACCAAGATGGCAACCAAGCTGTTGCGAAATGTGAACAGATCATAGCTAAAATTGATAAAATGGTTAATAATATTAAGTAAAAAAGCTTTACAAGCTCACAGACTTAGCTTAATACCAGTAAACAATAAAACATTAACAAATAAAACACACACCTTATGACTACTGAAGCATACAACAAATTGAAAAAGAAAATTGAGAGACAAAACAAACGTACTCAAGACCTTATGGCTAACTATGTACGACCAATGAAGAGTACAACCAGAGTAACATTCTCACGTCGACCACTGTACGACTACATAGACACAACAAAAGTATATTACTCTCATGTCAAACTACAAGCTTAATACGATCACAAACGGATAATATAAATGAACATAAAAACAAACACAATGAAACAACATTTAGTAGACACATACACAAAAGTAGAATTAACACAACAACAAATTGATAAAATATACTTCACATTAGTTGACTATGTTAAAACAAAAAATAATGTTGATAGATTATATAATCTCAGCCCTGACCAAGAAAAAGAATATAAAACAGAATTAGAAATAATAAATAAATTTGTAGGACTATGATAACACAAGAAAATCAAATAACAAGGCTACACGAAATAAATGGTAAACTAGATATGATACAAGACCTAAAAATACAAGGCTTAGGATTATCACTAGACCAACAAGAGCAATTGCTTGCTATACACCAACAGTTACTTGACCAACGATTTGAATTAATAAAAAAAATTAAAAAAGATTATATAATATGAACACATCACACACAAATTTAATGGACTGGGTTAACACGCTTGACCTACCAACAGAAGAAAAGATTTACAGAATATACAAATACTACGATTGGCCACTGAGCTATGATGAAACAAAAGAATATTTAATAAATAACTAATATGACAATAATAAACAAATACACAGGACGAGACGTCTCAAAAGAATTTCTAGCCTTAATGGAAGGTACAATAACAAACGATGAATTTGAGCTAATAACAATGACATTAAAATGAAAACAGAAGCACAACTAAAAGCAAAACTAAAACAAGTTGAAGACTTTGAACGTCGCTGGGGTGAATGTACAGAATCCCGAGCAATGAGGAAATATTGTACCGATCAAAAGTATCGTGAACGAGTACACCAATTTAATAAAGCATCAGTTGAAACAATTAAACACTATACTAGATATGGATACTAAAAAAGAAATGCCTTGGGACTTTTGGAATCACGGAATCAATCCAATACTTGGATATAAATATTCTCCTCCAACACTGAACCCAACACCACCTAGAAACAAACACGAATACAAACCAGAAGACGAAATAAAATTATAATATTATGGAACTATTTGAACTACAAAACCTCGACACAGGCTTTCTATTAGGTCTGTTCTTAACCGGTGTAACATTAATTTTAACTGAATTATCATAATGGAATTTACAAGAATTAAAAACGACACATATGGCAATCCAAGATATGTAGTGCATTTTTTAAATATTGCAGACGACTATCAAAATGCTATACACTTGGCAAACAAAATCGGTGGCCGTAAATACCACACAAAAAGTTACGGTGGTGGTATAGTCTTTCAGTCATATAATATTAAAGAAACTGAAAAACAAATTACAGAGTTAATACGACAACAAACGGATAATACTAACAAATAACAAACAAACACAATTATGAAAACATTTGACAGATACAAACAAAATCTAAAACAAGTTGGCAACGACATTATATCTTATGATACTGTTGTTGCACAAATAAAAGATAACAAACTTCATTTGGTGAATTGGTATGTTCCCGGCGTCGGGTCGCACAGTCCAACGACGTCGAAACATATCAACTACGTAGCACAACAACTTAATCTTGAAATAGCATGAACACAATAGTACAACAAATGGCCGATCACTGTATCGAAGTTATTGACGAATACATTGACAACACAATACACTGGCAACTTGACGAAGAAGAACTTGAAGGCGATGACTTCAATGAATTAGAATTAAAAGTTAAACAACAAATATTATTTACATTAATTAAAAGAGTAACAAAATGACAAATATTTACACACAACTAGCAAAAGCTTTAAACATAGCTAAATTTACAGAAGACTATACACCAAGTGCAGATTTACAAATTAGTGAGTATATGACTGCAGACAGCTATGACGTACACGTTATGACTAATGACCATATACATATGCAATGGGATATGGATGTTTATTATTATCAACCACCATTTGATGATATTATTGAACGCATTAAAGATTTGGACGAAGATGCTATCGTATATGTAAGCGATCTTGAACAATACTTACCAGAGTATGAAGTTGAAAACTATCTTGAAGAAGAATTACAAAGTAAACACGAAGCATAACAGATAATAATAACGAATAACAAACAATTAAAATTAAATATTATGAACACACAATTAGAAAATTATTTAGACTTACAAAACAAAATTGATCGCATTGAAAAATTAACTAATGCTGATTGGGACACAAGATACTATCTTGAAAAGTTTGTACCAACTGTATGGAATGACGGCTTTGATGTACAAGATATTGTAGACTATATCACAGTAAAATTACATAGCGTAATTAATAAGCTTGAAAACGAAAAAGAAATTATAACAACACAAACTAAATAATATGGCTGGTAATAAATTTAACACACAGTTTGCTATACACAAGCCAAAGTTTTATAGTTTAACGTTCAAAGATCTATACGACGAAGAACGCACAATGACTGGTACACCAAGTCAAGTTATAAACTACATACTTAACCAACAACTATAACAAAAATGTTATGAGAACCGCGTGGCAAGGCATTGTCCAGAGAAGCATAACATTTATGATGGTCCTCTACCCCGTTGGCTTCGGTGAGGATAAGGATTAGCTACCTGAAGAACCCGCACAAGGGACGCCATCATAAAAATATTAAAAGCTACAGAGGATTACCGACGGGTAAATAGATACTCGAGTTGAAGCGAGGGTCATGTACCTCCTCCTCTGTACCACATTTTATGTGTGTTTGTCAATGCCCTCTTGGGCAGACGTAGCCGGAACGGTTAAGAAGGCTAGGTAGCCAGCGCCGAATAAAGCTGGCAATATTATTAATTTTAAATCAAATAATTATGACAAATCCAATTGACGATAAAATTGAGGCAAAGCTAATATCTAAAATAGCACATTATAGATTAAATTTACGTACTCATTTCCGTAACAGACACAATGCGGCTTGGCCTGAGTTATCCTATAAATTAGTTATGGGTGACATTAGCAACCTAAGGGTATGGCTACGCATGGCTGAACTTATTGAACCAATGAAAACAACAACCCCATATGCAACATATATGGCTAAACAATTAACAAAATGATTATAGATGTACGATCTGAAAATTCAGTATTTATAACAATAGGTACTGAAACATATTATATAGATAACTCAACCGGTGAACATTTAATGGAACACTGGCAAACTGAACCTGAATATACTAAACCTTTATACTAATGACAATTAAAGAATTAAAACAATACGTAGAAAACAAAAAGAAACGCAATGCTGCTAAATGGAAAGCTGAAACTGCTATACACGGCTATTGCAAACCATTTACTGATGAAGATTATTCACGCAATCGTGAAATCATATTCAGCGGTAAAAAAGTACATAAAACTAAATTTACTCACAATTCAATTTATAAATCAACTTACAAACCTTATTAAATATGGAAACAAAAGAAAAGATTGCTAGACCTGAAAAAGTCTTGCGTATGGTACAAAAAGAATTAGATCTTGAAGATATATCAATTAAAGATCGTACACGTGAAATGTCACAAGCACGCTTTATATATTTTAAATTAGCTAGAAAATACTGCAGGTATGCAAGCTTATCTAAAATAGGTAGACTTGTTAATCGTGATCATGCGACCGTAATTAATGGCCTTAAAAGATTTGATATTGAGGCTCGTTATGACCCATATATGCATGACGTATATGATAGCATAGCCAAACACCTTGATATTTATTATATTAAACCGGGCCGTGAAGAATATGCTGATATGACATTTGATCAAGTATTAAATAGAATTGAAGCTTTAGAAACTAAAATAAATAAATTTTTAATTAAATAAATTATGATTAAATTAAATAAAGAAACATTACAAGTAAATTCAATGGCTATTAAAAAAGCTAAATATGATTATAAATTAAACAAACTACGCCTTACATTTGTAAATGGTAGAAAGTATGATTATTTTAATGTACCATTAGATAAATTTCTATCTATGAAATATGCTGAATCAATTGGTAAGTTCATACATAAACATATTTTAAAACAATATAATTTTTCAAATGCGTGATAATTCATTAGAAGCAGCTGAATCTCTTTGGAGGTTTGTACACAATTTTAACGGCGGGTTGTATGACAATAGATCATTAAGTATGGATCAAGCCTGTACTATTGATCAAATAGTTGAAGCTGCTGAAGAAATTGTAAATATAAAACAAGAAATAATGGATCTAATAAATAGATAGTATGGCTTTAACAGACGGAGAAATAGAACGTATTGCTCAATTAATTTTTGAAAAGTTAATTGATAAGCAATCACAAGAAAATAATGAAACAAAACACCAGTATGTTATATATGATGAGTTTGGCAATTCATCATCTGTATCTGAATCAGAGTTTTTTCATTATGAATTAGAAAGATTATATGAACTTGAGAATAGATATGTAGGCGAAGAACAATATGAAAAAGCTGATATAATTAAAAACAAAATAAGACAGATAAAATTAAAATTAAGAGGATTGTAATGGATGAACTGATAATTAATTGCCCTCGCTTTGGTACGCATAAGTACCTGATTAACAATAAAGTTGCTATACACGTTGCAGAAAAAACAATTGAAGACATACTTAAATATTACCATCCAGAGGCAATAATAGATATTACAACAATATTTTAATATGAGTCATAAATTGTATAAACACCTGATGGCTTCTAATTATAGAAACATATCAGAGACGATCAAAAGTTTAACTAAAAAGAAAAATTATGATAAAATTAAAGACAAAAAAGACTAAACACGTTAATTTTGTAAGAGATCACATTTTTCATATGCATAAATGCATGACTAAAAAAGTGAAAGATATTGATGAACTTAAAGGAAAAGAGCTTAATGCTAAAGTAAAAGAGATACAATCAATATCAAAACGCATGAAACAACACCAAAAGTATTTAAAACTATTATTATTATAATGGGAGCAACAAAAGACCAATTAAACCACATCACACCAGCCGAACTAGAAGATTTAGAAATCCTTTATGAAATCATCGGACCAGAGTGTGACGATAGCAAATAAAATTAAATAAGTAGCAGGCTAATGTCGCATAGAAAACTCGACTATTTTCATCGAAGACGCATCGTATATCGACGCGGACCAATTACTGACACCCCTTCTGAATCATACAGCTGGGGTGACTTTTATGAGAGTGGTACGTACGAGTGTTACGAGTTATTTAGAAGTAAGGCTAAAATAACGTCTTATAAGTCATTTAAATGGCACATGCTCGTTCTATGGTATCTTAATCCTAGATTAGAATACGATCAGATTACAGAATTAGCTGAATTTATTGCTGATAAAGAAAATGGTTTTGCAACCATTACGCTTAGTAAAGCTTCAATACAAAATTTAGTACAAGAAGTATTTGAAAGTGATTTAGACGCACCACCTAAAAATAAAATGCGTAAAATCATATTTAAAGAAGTTACTGGATTAGATACTTCACAGAAGTTAAGTATAGTCGGAAAACTCATTGGCAAAAAAAAATTAGCCGAACCTGATGATATTTACGAAACAATGTTGTATATTCACGATAACAATAAAAAAATCACAATATCAAATATAGCTAAGGCTTTAAATGTATCAACCAGAACGATATATAGAAACATAACAAATGAGATAAGACAAGAAAAACTTTTACTAAATGAAGAAATATAATGTACAAAATTATGTACGATACAAGCATGACCTTGACAGAACATTGTTAAGAGATATTTCTGATGATAGAGAAAAAATTATAGTAGAAAACATGGAATTAGTTGAAAATATAGCAAGGAAATTTTCCACAACACAGCAAGCATCTGGTGTGTTAACTATAAATGATCTAATTCAAGAGGGTGCAATAGGATTAATACATGCAGTAGATAAAATTGATTGGGATGTTATAACAGATTCAACAGAACCTGAAAGAACACTAAAATCATTTCTATCTAAACGCATTAAGGGTGCAATACGCAGAGCTATTGATATTAACAGAGGTAATATCAGAATACCTGAGCATAAATTAAATGATATGCGTAAAAATTCTGAGCAAGAAAAAAGAACTATTGAAGTATTTTTTAATAGTATATTTTCTAGTATTGATGATGATGTAGATAAATTTGTTCAAGTTGAAGACAAAACAAAAGAGTACAATATAGATATTATGAATAAATATCTATTAAGTATAATGGAAGCACATCTTAATATAAAAGAATATGATGTGCTTAGAATGAGTTACGGTTTAGATTGTGATAAAATGTCAGCTAAAGAAATAGCTGATAAATTGAAGATTGATGGAACCGCAGCTTATGTGCGAATTTCGCAGATAAAGCGTGACGCAATTAATAAATTAATAGATAATGTAGATCCTGCACAAGTGGTTGATTTTCTATAAGTTACGTAAAAATATTATTAAAATCAAGTTTAATTATGAATATCCACGAAAAATTAAGTTTAATTCAACAAGAGTTTAAGGCAAAAAAATCGCGGTACAATTCATTCGGCAAGTACAATTTCAGATCTGCCGAAGACATTCTCGAAGCACTTAAACCATTTAACAAAAAGTATAAAGTATACTTTACTGTTAATGAGAAATACCTTGGTGACGGTATAATTGAATCTGTTGCATCTATATTTGATGCTGATGGTGCAAATTTTATTGAATCCTCGGCTGTTGTTGGTGTAGACTTTAACCAAAAGGGTATGCAAGTTCCTCAGCAATTTGGATCTGCATCTTCTTATGGTAAAAAGTATGCACTTGGCAATCTATTACTAATTGATGATACTGCAGACGCTGATGCGACTAATACTCACGGTAAACAATCAAAGCCTAAATTATTAAAAGGGTCAGACAACTGGAGTAAAGCATTAAGCTATATTCAATCTGGCGGAAGCGTAACAACAATAGTAAGTAAATACGACGTGTCTATTGAAGACAAGTCTGAATTAAAATCGTATGAAGTCAGAACAAGTAATACAAAAGCTTAGAAATGATGCAGATTACTATGGTGAATTTGGTAAACAGTATTTAAGCAATTCAGACATATCCGTATTATTAAACAATCCGCTTGACTTTAAGCAACCTTCAAAACCTAATCCAGCTTTTTTAGTCGGAGGTTATTTTCACACTGCAATACTTGAACCAGATAAACTGGAAAAGTATAAAGTGATTGAAGCAACCACTAGGAGTACAAAGAAATATAAAGAAATTTCTGAAGGTGAGTTATGCTTATTACAGCATGAAGTTGATCAGATTGAATTAATGCGAGAAAAGGTCTTAACTAATAAGATCTGTAAAGAATTTATTCTAGGTTCAAATAATAAATCACAGATTGAATACGAAGTACCTGGAATAATTGAATTAGAAGGTAATTGGTGGAAGGGTAAAGCTGATATAGTTAATCATGATGAAAAATTAATCATTGATTTGAAAACTACAGGTGATTTAAACCGATTTAAAAGCAGTGCCTACCGCTATAATTACGACAGTCAAGCCTATATATATAGGAGAATATTTGATTATGATTTTTTGTTTATTGCTATAGATAAAACTACACACCAAATTGGTATCTTTGATTGTTCAGACAGATTCTATGAATCAGGTTATGAAAAAGTAAAGAAAGCAACAGAAGTGTACGATTTATTCTATAAGACTGATGGGTTCGATCCATCACAGTACTTTGTACAAAAAACACTTTAATTAACTTAAATTTTATTATTATGGCACGAACTAGAAAAAGAACATGCAACGTAACTGGAATTACCACAAGTGAAAAGAATTTCTATAATGGTCATTCCCATGTAAAAGCCGTAGATAACCTACGCCGTGTAACTGGTGCAAATAAAGATCAGTTACGCAGAATGTTTAACACCTTAAGCACATATTAATATGGCTGGTATAATTAAAACAAGTATTAATCTTTCAGCAATACCTAAAGATAAAATTATTGAAGGTAAGAAAGGTAAATACTTACCAATTACTATAACAGTAAATGATGAAGTTGATCAATTTGGTAATCAAGGTCCAGTAATAGTATCACAATCTAAAGAAGAGCGTGAAGCTAAAATGGAAAAAACATATCTTGGTAATGCCCAAGTTGTATGGACTAATGGTGAATTTCCATCGCCACCACCTCGTGATGGTCAAACACCACAAGCTGCATCAACACAAGCGCAATCAATCGCACAAGAAGATGATTTACCATTTTGATGATGATTACGATGTTGCTGTAAGCAATGATAATGACAATGAAAATTTGATAGAAGATTAAATGATTAATAACACGGAGATCAATGGATTTTTGATTGATACTTTCAATCAATATGAGCTGGAAGTGGGTAAAACACAAGGAGTCTGTCCTTTGTGTTCCCACAACAGAAAACCCGAAAATAAAAAGCAAAAGTGTGCTTCTTATGATTGGGAACGGGGTCTCGGTACTTGTCATAATTGTGATAGCACTTTTCAATTACATACTTACCAAAGAAAAGGAGAAACTGATAAGATCTATATTAAACCAGATCCTATTGTAAATGTAAAGGAAGTAAGTACAAAAGTTGAAGAGTGGTTTAAATCACGTGGTATATCAAAAGAAACTCTAAGGGCTCTTAAAGTAACTGAGGGCCCTGAGTTTATGCCACAGACGGGAAAAATCGAGAATGCTATACATTTTAATTATTTTGCAGGTAATGAATTAGTCAATATTAAATATAGAGATGGTAGAAAGAATTTTAAATTATATAAAGGAGCCGAAAAAATCTTTTATAATATTGATAATATTGTTGGTTATGAATATTGTGTTATTGTGGAAGGCGAGATGGATGCTCTTAGTCTTTATGAATCTGGCATACATAATGTCGTTTCAGTCCCTAATGGAGCTACTCTTAATTCCAACAATCTTGATTATCTTGATAATTGCATTGATTATTTTTCTGATAAAGAAAAAATTATTATAGCAGTTGATTCAGATGAAGCTGGACAAGCGTTACAATCAGAATTAGTTAGAAGATTAGGATCTGAAGTATGTTATTTAGCAACATTTGATGATTGTAAAGACGCTAACGAATATTTATTAAAATATGGAAAAGAAAAACTGGCAAAGTGTATTACCGCCGCAAAACCGGTACCCCTTGAAAATGTTACTACGTTCAAAGACATCGAGTCTGAGATTACCGATTTCGTTCAAAATGGTTTTAAAAAGGGTTATCAAATTGGAATTCAAAATTTTGATGATATATTTTCGACTTATACTGGTCAATTCATTACTGTCACTGGTATACCGAGTTCCGGTAAAAGTGATTTTGTCGACCAAATGGTTGTTGGATATAATCAAAACTATGCTTGGAAGACGGCGTTTGCTTCTCCTGAAAATGCACCAACTTATTTACACGCCCATAAATTAATGCGTAAAGTGTGGCAAGATATGCCACGTAAAGATCAAATAGGATCTGATAAATGGAATCAAGTAGCTGAGCATGTTAATGATAATTTCTTTTTTATTGATATGGACAGATATACACTTGAATCTGTATTAAGGAAAGGTGCTGAATTAGTAAAACGAAAAGGTATTAAATGCTTAGTTATTGATCCATTTAATAAGGTAAGAGACGTTGATGCTAAAACAGAAGACGTTAATAGATATACAATGGAGTATCTTACAAAAATTGAAACATTTGCTAAAAAGTATGACGTTTTAGTTATTGTAGTAGCTCACCCAACTAAAATGTACAAAGATGCAAATGGAAAAATTGAAGAACCAACTATGTATAATATCAAAGGAGGTGGTGAGTGGTATGATGCTTCTTATCATGGCCTTCTTGTTCACAGGGATTACGATAATAAGACAGTTAAAGCAAAAGTTCTTAAAGTTAAATTCCAAAACCTTGGGGAAAACGGAGCAGAAGCACATTTCAAATGGGAACCAAGATCAGGATGTTTTATTCCGCACGAACCATTAGTTACAGAACAAGAAGCAATGCCTTGGGAATAAATGGCTAAAAAAAAAGAAAATTGGATGCCTTATTATCATGCAAATGATGATGAAGTAACTGCACGAGATTTTTGTGTTAAAAACAATATAAGAATATCTCCGTTAGGAATTAAGAATGAACCTAATAAATGGCGAATAGGTATAAATATTGGACCACATAAAAAAGGTGAAAAACCAAATATAGCACCAAGCATATATGATAAAGATACTGTTTGGGTAGAATATTATAATTTTTGTAAATATTACTATGATAAATATAGATGAAGAATATAGGGGTTTATTATCAGGCGTTTTTCACGCTGGTAAAGATAAACCAGACAGAACAGGTACAGGCACTAAATCTGTATTTGGGAGGATTATCAGACATGATATGAAAATGGGTTTCCCACTTTTAACAACTAAAAAAGTAAATTTTAATCATGCGCTTACGGAAATATTATGGATACTTCAGGGTCGCACTGATCTACAATACCTTATTAACAATGGTGTTAATTATTGGACTCCCAACTATGAAGCCTCAGGAAGGACTGATGGAACTCTTGGCAAGGTATACGGTTGGCAGTGGAGAAATTTCAATGGGAGTGACCAGCTTTTACGTTTATTACTTGACATCAAAAGAAATCCATCTTCGCGCAGACTTATGGTTAATGCTTGGAACCCTGCTGATTTCGATGATATGGCATTGCCTCCTTGTCATTATGGTTTTCAAGTCTATATAAATGAT